>JAABUP010008540.1_pt1 | contig 13025 bp, 11 predicted proteins | sample 5559201 | NCBI WGS metagenome assembly JAABUP01 (sample SAMN10711887, study PRJNA513373) | rock metagenome | isolation source: Antarctica rocks | place: Antarctica | reverse complement strand
CACACCCTCGCCGTCGTCCAACGCTGCGTCGCGGCCGGCTGCCGCCTCAATCGCCGCAAAAAGCACCCCAACACCTATCAACTCCTCCTTGAGCCCTCCTTGGCAGGGTTAGCTTGATGCGAGTGGGGGTACAAAATATCACCCGCTGCGGGGAATAGGCTTTATGGACCCGGTGCCCGACGATAGAGCTATGCCTAGCCCACGCACACCGGATCATAGCGGGGTGAACGACGAGCGCGTCCACGCGGCGCGGAGGGCCTCACCGCTCGTGGCCTGCGCTGGCCTAGCTCGGTCGAGAAGGGGCGAGAAGGGGAATGCAGCGGTGCCCTCGACGCGAAGGATGTCGCCCCGGCCGCTGCGCGAAAGGCGGGACAGAGTGCAGCCCATACAGTCCAGTGTTTTGCTCGTCGGTACGGATCACCTCACATGCCAATGGCTCGGCCTCCGCGCTCTCTTGCAGGAACAGCCGAACCTGCGCGTGCTGGCCGACGTGCAACAAGTCAGCGAGACCTTGCGGATCGCCACGGATCAGCACCCCGACTATGCCATTGTCGACGCCGCTGTGGGCGGCATGGGCCTCGTCCCGCTCGTTCGACAAATGCGCCGCGTGAGCCCGGAGAGCAGAGTCGTCGTGATTGGCACGAAGGAGGCGCTGCACCGGGACACGCTGCTGCAACTCACGGAGCAGGGGGCACGCGGCTACCTGCTGTGGGAGGGGCTGGGCGGGGAGGCGGTCGTGCGCTGCCTGGCGACCGTGCGGGAGGACGACCTGCTGGTCGGACACGGGGCGGTCCTAGAGGAGTTGCTGACCAAGCCGGAGCGTTGTCAGCGACCGCGCAACGGCGAGCCGGCCCTGACCGACGACGAGCGCGCCGTGCTCACCCGGTTGGGCGAGGGGCTGACGCAACAGGGGATCCCGGGCACGGAGCCGATGAGTTTGGCGAAAGTCGAGCGAATCGTCGCCGCCTTGAAGGTCAAGTTTGGCGTGTCCTCGACCAACGCCTTGTGCGTGCAAGCGGGACGTTTGGGGCTCGCCGGACAAAGCGATTAACGCCATCATAACGACGCCTAGTACTACAGCGACACTTGGTCCAGAACGACCTTCAGGTCTTTCGATTAGCTGTTACCCACCCTTAGCAAAGCGCAGGATTAGCATCTCTAATCAAAGGAGTTGGACAGTCCAAAAACGGAAGTACCGCTGTAGTACTACGTAGTACTAGGACAAGTGCCTAGACTCGTACATTGAAGGCGAGTGATATGCCACTGATGTGAGTCGACCCGAGGCGGACAAAATTACCGCCTCGGGTCGATTTTCGGATGGGTGGAACTGCTGGGTTAGCCTATTACGTGGTGGTAATGGTTAGGGTGCTCGTGCACGAACCGTTGCCGCCGGTGGCACCACCTTGGAGTATGCACGCATGGACGTTCCACGTTACGCCACGGGTGACGTAATCCTTGTAATCCGTGTACGGGCCGTTGCCGCTGAATATGGGGGAGTTATGCACGTAGCACGCTCCGTTTGACTGGTTGCAGTAGATCACTTGGATCTGCTGCGAGCCGCTAAAGCACGAGTAGTTGAAGTCGGCAGCGATGTAGTTCGTCCCGCTGCTGCTGGTATACAGGTACGGGCCGTAGCCCGGCCAAGACACGGCGGGGGAGCACGCATGGGCCGCCGTAGGTTGGTGGAGTGGGGTCGGCGCGGCCGCCGCGACGGACAGGCCAGCCAAGAGCAGTAGAGTGGCTGCGATCCTACGCTTACGCATCGGTTCATCACCTCATGGAAACTACTTCTCAACTCGTCGCCACGGCCGTCGGCTTCACGTTGAGATACGTCCCGCGGCGTGAGATTCTTCCCCTCGCGCCGCTTGAGCCCCTTCGGTAATCGTGGCCACCAACCACCGATTAGACCTACTCCGATGGTATCACCCAGAGCTGCGATATATCGTAGGTTTCCCCTCCAATATCAAGAGGGAATCTCTTCTTTTTTTTGCGCAGTTCCTCTCTATCATCTCGGAGTTGCACGCATAATGTGCGAGCAACTCTGCGAGTATCCCCTCAGCCGATGGGATTGTATTTGGGTGAATGGCTGGTCGAGTTGTTCGAGAGTATGCAACGAAAAGACAAACGGGAGTTTTTGCAGCTTCCGCAGTCCTCCACAACTAGCTGGAACCGGCGGAGATATGAAAAGCGTAGCGTACTATACGACCTGGAATAAGTGTGGCTGTGTGCGACATGAAGTCGCACACAGCCACACTTATTCCAGGCTTATGCGAACGCGGCCGCCCACCGTGAGCAGGCGCAGGCGCAGCGTGTCGAGCTGGAGCGGTGGGTGGCCCTGATGGCACAGGCGCCGACGCAGCGTGTCGAGGAGCCAGTAGGCGGCGGCGTGGAGGATGAGGCGGAACTGGTTGGCCCAGAAGCGGTGGTCGCTCAGGCGGTCGGCGATGCAGGCGTGCTTAAAGTCCTTGATCCAGAGTTCGGTGTGTTCGGCCTCGCCGCGGTCGACGTACCACGCGTAGAGGGCCTCCGGCGGGTCGTCCCGCGTGGTGACGACGAAGGACACTTCGCCACGATTGCCTGGCTCTCCCGATGACTTGACTCGACTTTGGCACTTTTTTACTTGAGCATCAGCCCACATATCCGGGTGACACAAACGCGTCGGACCGAATTGGCTAACTCCTCATGTGGGCCAGGATGTGGCTAATTCAGCGCCCCTCCAGGGGTGCTGGTAGCGCCAGGCGTGGTTTAAACGACTGGTAGGCGACGTCCCGTAACAGAAAGTGCCAAAGTCGAAACTTGATACTGCTGGCGAATTCCGGCAGCCCTCCGTTTATTCGGTCCGCGACCCGTTTGAGGCTATAAGCGACGGGGAAAAGGGGCCGCCGAATTGCGCTAGTTCGGGCACTTTGGCCGCCCCCATGAATTCGCCAGCAGTATCAAGTCGTCGGGAGAGCCAGTTAATCATGGCGAGGCGTGACGACGAAGCGGGTGTTGGGCCCCTGGTCGAGGGCCTCCGCCTTGTAGACGACGCGCCGCTCCCGGTCCCACGATCCGGCTTGGTAGGCGGTCTCGTCCATCAGGCGCGCCTTCGCGCCGGTCGCGGCGCGCCGCTCCGTGGCCTGGGCGAGCAGGGGCGCGGCGATTTTCTGCAGGCGTGGGTTGGGGATGAGGCCGATGGTATAGCCGCTGTGCTCCCGCTCACAAAAATCGTAGAGGGCGGGGACGGCGCAGCCGCCATCGGCGCGGATCTCGACGGTGACGCCGGGCCAGCGCGCCCGCAGCGCGCGGATCAGCACGCGCAGGACGGCGATCACGCCGCGGCTGGCGTGCGCGTCGCCGGGGCGCGACAGGGCCACGACGAACTGATCCGTTTCGCCGTCGAAGACGAGCAAGGGATGGTACATGTGCTGGCGATAGTAGCCGTGGTAGGCGGTCCCCTCCTGCGCCCCCTGCGTCGGGTCGTCGGTGCTGTCGATGTCCAGCACGATGTGTCGGGGACGACCGTCGCGCTCGCGGGCGCGCAGTTTTCCATCCACGAGCCGTGCGAGCACAGCGGGGACGACCGTCGCGCTCGCGGGCGCGCAGGTAGACGCCGAGCAGAGCGTGGGCTAAGGCCCGACAGGCGTGACGATCCACCGCGTTCTCGAAGCGCGAGAGGGTTGGCTGGCTGGCCAGGTCGGCGTCGCTCTCGGGCCGCCGCCCACAGACCAGCGTGAGCAGGGGGTCGGCGCGCAGGGGGTCGGCATCATTCTGGTCCTCGTAGCCGCAGGCGATGCCGAAGACGCGCTGGCGGGTCAACGCCTCGATGGAATGGTCGCTGTGGGCGCGCTGCCACTCGGGGACGCAGGCGGCTAGCGCGCGGCAGATGCCGATCGCGTCCTCGGCCTCGGCGAGCCAGGGCAGCCCCCCGTCGGAGGTCAGGCGGCCGCCATCGAAGGTGGCTTCCAGGGCGAGGGCGGTGGATGTGGCGAACGTGTAGGTGGGTGTGGCAGACTGAAACGATACAGGGTCCTCCGCACTATGGGCGAGCCTTCAAGCGCCTCGACCATAGCGCAGCGGACCCCGTGTGGCAATCTCATGAATAATTCAGGCTAGGTAGAGCCGCTGATTTAATCGGCCCAAACGGCGAATGAATACAAGATTTTGTATAAAAGACCGTTTTCTCTTCCCATATCTTGTATGACTACCGATTAAATCAGCGGCTACCTAGGGGACATGATGGGGCAACATGCCCATTCGCGCACACGTTATACGCACCGTTGCCGATGATCCGTCCACGGACGCACACAGTGCGCCCCACCCAAGCGCGGGGTTGCTTTTGTAGCCCCGCCACCAGTTGTGCAAGTGGATAGACTGAACGGCGGTTATAATGATAGCAACTACGCCAACGGCGATGAGGGCTAAAGCGCATAGGATTATGAAGACGTGGCATACGCGACGCATACTCATACACTCAGCAACACGGCGAACAATGTACAGGCTATTCGATACTAAATTATGCGTAATGCAACATCGAGGATGGCGAGTTACAGCGATTGCATGCGCATGTGCGCTTATGCTTTTTCTGCTCATCACCACGCCTCTGTTGCAGCAGCATCCCTTTCCACCCCTCTACGCGAGCGCCGTCTTTGCCGTATGGCTTGGCGATAGACACGAAGCTTTGGTGGCTGTGCTTCTGAGCGTAGTGGTTACTGCCATCTTCATGCCCCCCATACCCGCGCTTCCTTTAGAAGGGCGAGTCTTCATCGTTGCGCAGTTGCTGATGTTAATCGCGATACGTCAATGGCGTATCACTCGCGACACCATGGGGGTGCGAAGTTACTCGACAATCGACGAGCTAGAAGCCGAGGCCTGATCACCGATCACCGCCGGGCCGAGCGTCGGGCACATGTGCACGTGACCGATGCGCATTTGGACTAATACTGTTATTTAGCAAAGTCATGCTATACATAGTTAATGGTGTCGACTAAGACGAGCGCCGCTCGACAGTTATCAGGCCCCCTATCATCGATAACAGTATTACGGGGTGATAGTAAAGCTGACCACGCCTATAACCACCCCATTGACGGTAGCAACACAGCGGTACTTGTTGCCCGGTACGTTAAGCCCCCCACCCCGGAGGTAGCCGTCCGTGAAGGTGCCAAGTTGGCGCTGCACCGCATACTGAAACGGGCTTGCGGTAGGCGCGCCTTTGTCCCATGTAAAAGTGATGGAGCCTATCGTCGGAAGAGCATCGTTACGTACGCGGCACCATAGTTGCGGAAATCCACCGACTAGCGGGATTGACTTTGCGGAGAAGCTTGTCGCTCCCTTCGTTTCACCCTCGGACGCGGTGACAATCACCTTAGGTGGTATGTTGGGTGTCGGGGATGGACGGGGACGCCGGGATGGACGGGGACGCCGGGATGGACGGGGACGCGGAGTTGCACGGACTGCCGGCATGTTTTTTACGCCCAGTCCATTGCTCGCGCGTTTCGTTGGGTTTGATGACGGTGACATTGGTTGCTCGATAATGGACTGCGGTGTCGGCGTTGCCAATGGCGCGGACGCGGAGCTACCCAATGCGTTGGACAGATGGAAGGTGCCCCAGATAAAAAATATTCCCAGGGCTAACACTAACCCTATATTGACAAATGAGCGGAACGCGCCATAGACCATGATGGGCAGGGTACGGCTCATTGATATAAAAATCAAGACATGGTTCAGCGCACGCCTGGTGCAGCTTGACAGTAGTGTTGCGCCTGTCGCTGGCGCAACACTGTCAAGTCCGTTTGAACCATGCCAAAATCAAGGAACAAAATGGCGCGAGAAGCCGATGTCTCTAAATGGGATCGGCATGCCCTATGATCCGCTCGTGCTCACCGTGCCTAAGCCCTGCCCTCGAGGGCAGGGCTTAATATCCAAATATAAACTCTTCTACTCCCTCAGGAATTACACCGCCGCCACCCTGCAACAGCCCACGTTCCTTCCCTCGCCGCGCTCACCGCGTCACGGCGCAGACTGCCGTGGCCGACGCGACGTGCGCCCGCGTGTCGAGATTGATGATCTGCATAAACCATCCGCTCGCCACATCGCGGCCCGACCCAAACGCCAGCGGCTCGCTTATTACGACGCGCAGGATCGGCTACGACGCGACGATAAAGTCGTCGGCGCTGGCGCACTTCGCCCGCGGGCGCGTCGCCAGGATGCCATGCCCGCCGCTGCGTGGCCGCACCGTGTCGCTCTTGCGCGCATACTCCATCGCGGCGAGCCTGGGCACCCCTTGCAGCCCTCGCGCCCCGTGGGACCTCTACGGGTCATGCACGGCTGTCACGCGCTCCCCACCGCGAAAAACTCTTCCGTTAACTTAGCTGAAAAGATGCATAAATACGATAATCGGAGTTGGGATTGCGAATATGGCGTCGATGACGCACGCTGGTCCCGCGCTGACCGCGGCCATTATCGCCGTCGCTCTCATTGTCATCAATCTCGTGGGCTACGTGCGCGCGCTGGTGCTATCGCCAGCGTAGTGCGACCCTGCGCGCATTGACAAAGGGCGGGCCTGTCGCTGATTGACAGGCCCGCCCTTTCCATGCCCCTTCCATCGCCCCTACAGTTCGCCCCCCATGATCCGGGCGCATCCTTATAAGCGGTCGCGGAAGGTGACGAGGACCACGCCGGGAGTGGTCGATCTCCCCGTCACGTTGTTCTGATACGCGACGTTCGTCGCACGCGCGACGGTGACCGCCTCGCGCGCCTGATTGACGACGAGTTCCGTGGCGTCCGACGACGAGAAGCTCGCGTCGCTCGCGCCCTTGAGGGTCGCGTTGCTGGCGGCCATGGCGAGTATGCGGCCCGTCGTCGGGTCGCGGAGCACGAGGTTGTTCTGATCGTCGAGCGTGAGCAGCCGGCCGGTCCGGTCCAGGACCGCGACGACCGCCTCCCCCGTCGTCAGGGTCGCGCACTTCCCCGTCGCCGGGGTACGCCTTCCGATAGCAGGGGACGCAGCGCATGAGCAACGCGGTCGAGTAGTATAACGCACGGTCGCCGTCCAGCCACCCGGCCCCGGCCTCGATGGGCACCCACCCCTCGGGGCAACTCGCGGGGCTCTGCACCCGCCCACAGCCCGCGCATTCGGTGAAGTACGGCATCGCTCAGAACCAGCGATCCCGCTCGCGGGTGGCGACACGGACCGCCTCCCCACGCGCGCGCTCCACAGCGGGGTCCAGCAGCACGTAGCGCGTCGTGCGCTCCGCGTAGTCGTAGACGTGGCCCCGCTTGCGCTCCTCGATGCGCGGGCTGCCCTCGCCGATCGCGCGCATCAGGTCCTCCTTATCGGCCTCCGGGTGCGCCCGCGCCACGTCGCGCGTCACCATCCAGTCGAGCCGATGGAGGTCTGTCAGCGCGGCGTTGGGGTACCGCTCCAAGAGGCGCTGCGCCCGGTGTGCATACTCGCGGCCCAGGGCCGACACAGGACCGGCCCCTGCCGGGGGCCGGGTGAAAGCGGACCGCCGCACGGCCTGGTCGCGCGGGGATTCCGCGCCGCCGCCGCCGTCGCCATGGTCTCCCGCCGCCCCGCGGCGGCCCTGTGTGGCCTCGTCCCGTGCCCGGGCCAGGATCGCCGGTGCCTCCGTAGCGCGGTCGCCCGACGCGTCGCGCAGCCTGACGTAGGGGTAGCGTCCATCGGGTTGGCGGTGTTCCTCTTTGCGGTTGGTGAAGCCCGCTACCCTCCCCATGTGGCGCCAATTGGCGCTGCTCATGTCGCCACCGAACCGCTCGGCCAAGTCGCGCGACACGGCGGTCCCCTCGCCCGTGGACAGGGGCGCGTCCGACACGCGCACCCACGCCTGATGGTTGCCGGGACTGGTCTCGATGACGGCCGCCGGCGTGTAGCCCTCGGCGCGCATCCGCGCGACGGTCGCGGCCGGCACGTCGTCGATCAGGTAGAGCCCACTGCTCCCGGTGGGCCGGATATAGATATCGCGCCCGTTGGCGTTCATGCCCCGGAACCACCCTATCGACGCCTCGATCTGCGCCGGTGTCCACTCTCGGCGCAGCAGCATGGCATCGTTTTGTCGGTCGTACACGCCGACATCGTACCGCTCCGCGCCCATGCCGGCGAGTTGTGCCCGGACCGCCTCGGTCGTGCGGTCCCCTTTGCGTGCCCACCGTGTCGCGGACGGCGCCGGCGCCATCCGCTCCGTCCTGTCCGTCCTGTCTAGCTGCTCTGGCTGCCGCTCCTGCGGCGCGGCCAGCGCGGGGGCCGGCCCGCGTGGGTCGAGCGCGGCCAACTCGTCGCGCAGGTGCGGCCGGGCGCCCAGCTCACGGCCCACGTCCACCCGCCTGACGCTTTCCAGGTGCGCCACCTGCGCCGCCAGCGTCGCGCCGACCGGCCGCCCCGCGGCATCCACAAACCCGTAGCGGTGGCCGTCGTCGGGGTGGACCCCCAGCGGGGCGCGCACCGCCGGCTGCGCGGCCTCGTCGCGCGCCGGGCGCGGGTACACCTCGACCGCCTGGCCGCGCGTCGCCAGGCGCAGCAGCGCGTGGAGGTCCTCCGACGGCACCGGCGCGCTGGTGAAGACCCACAGGCGTCCGCCCTGGGGCGCGCGCTCCACGGCCGCGTCGATGCCTTGCAGGGCCAACCGCTGCCGCGCCTCCTGCAACGCGGCGATGCCGTCCTCGGGCGCGCGCCGCGCCTCTCCCGTGTCGTCGTAGGCCGTCCTATACCCGTCATGCGCGACGAGGCCGACCGTGGCGCGATCCTGGCCGTCCCTGAGATAGAGCCCGAGGGAGACCTCCCCGCGCAGATGCGCCCGCGCGGCGTCCCCGGTAAGGGGCGTCGCGCTCTCCTCGGGCGCGCCGCCCGTGTCCGGGACGCCGCGCCGGGCGTGCCGCTCCCCGCCGCGGCCGAACCGCGCGGCGTAGGCGGCGGCCGTCGTCCGGCCGCTCGCCGGGTGGGCTGTTATTCGTTCCGCTGTGACCATTGGCCCGTCCTCCCACTACGCCCACCGGGCCACGTCGCGCCAGTCGTCCCCGTCGTCGTCGCCCGGCGGCGGCTCCGGGGGCGCCATCGTCGTCGTCGCCGTTGCCGTCCCTGCCCGTGTCGCTGTCGCCGTCCCTGCGTTGTCGTCCTGCCGCTTGCGCTTGATCCCCTGAAGCTGGGCGCCCAGCGGCGGCGCGGAGCGCGTCGGGTGCGTGGGGTCCGTGGCCTGCGGTGCCGTCGTCCTCGCCTGCGGTAGCGTTGTCGCCTCCGGCGCGGCCGGCGGCGCGGTCAGGGCGAAGGCCACGGCCGGCACCAGGAGCGGCGTCGGGCGCGGCGGCCCGGCTGGCGGCACGGCCGCGCCATCGGGCAGCCGCAACAGCCCCAGCCGGCGCACGCGCGTCGGGAAGAGGCCCAGCCGCTTGCTGTACCAGCGCACCTGCGTCACCACCACGGGCGGCCGGTTGCCCGAGAGGAGGAGCATCTTGGTGGTGGGCATGCGCGTCACGTCGCCCGCCGTCATCAAGGGCTGGCTCGTCTCGCTGTAGCCCTGGTTGCCGTGGTCCACCAGGACCGCCCCGCGCTTGCGGCTCACGCCGGCATTGGCCGCGAGCACCGTCGTCGTGCCGGTCTGCTCGCTGAACCATTTGGCGTCTTTGTCCGTCGTCTTGGCGAGCGCGATCTTGACGTTGCACGCGCCCATGATGATCTCCTTGCCCTCCGCGCCGTACAGCTCCTCTAATTGCGCGAGCGCCTGCACCGCCAGGATGAAGCCCATGCCGGCGCTGCGCACCGTCGTCATCCAGGTGGGGAAGTTGTAGATCGTGCCCAGGTTGCCGAACTCGTCGCAATAGCCGAGGATCTGACGCGGCAACATCCCGCCGGGCGAGCGGTCCGCCACCTCGATCACCTCGTTGAACATCTGGCTGAAGAAGCAGGCCGTGAGCGGCCGCAACTCCTTGCTCATGCGCCGGTCGAGCACCAGGAAGAGCGCGATCGGGCGCGCGTCCCGGTCGGCCATCTCCGCGAAGGGCGCCTCGTCGCAGCCCGTCGTCGCTTGCACACGCGGGTCGGCCACAACCTGGAAGCGCAGGGGTAGCTCGATGAAGATGGAGCCTTGCAACTTCTCATTGCGCTCCAGGTCGGCCTTGAACCCCTCCATCGCCTCGCGCACATCCCCGGCGGGGCTGTCGCCGAGCGTGCCCATGATCGTCGCGCTGCCCAGCATCAGGAACTTGCGGACGTGCGCGAGCGTCGCCTTGCCCTCCTGTGTGGCGTTCAGGTGCAGCACAATAGCCGTGATGAGGTACTTGGCCGCGCTATCCCAGAAGGGCTCACTGCTGCTCTCGCCGGTGTTGGCGATCCAGGTCTGCGCGAACACCATCGCGTCGAGCGCGGTTTTGATGTGTGCGAGCGGGTTGTAGCCCGCGCTCGTCGCCGGCGACACGAAGTTGACCACGATCACGCGATGGGTGCGCGCCAGGGCGGCGTAGGTGCGCTCGGTCAGCTCGCCTTTGAGGTCGGTGGCGACGATGCTGCGCACCCCGCGCAGCCGCCGGCGCATCAGCCGGCGCTCGGCCCGGTTGAGCGCCCCCGCCGCCAGGCGACGGTCGAAGCGCACCCGCGCGCCCTCGCCCTCGCCCTCGGCCGTCGTCGCCGTCAAGCGCTTTTGGACCCGCTGCAGGAGCCTCGTCAGCGCCGCGCCCCGCCCGATGCCGCGCTCAAGTAAGAGGTTAGTCATGAACAGCCCCACGCTCTTACCGGCGCGCGGTGGGCCGACGACGAGGGCGCTCTGATACTGCTCTAACCCGCGTAGGGCCAGCAGCTTGCCGTTCAGCTTGCCCAGGATGATTTGGGCGTCCCGCGTCGTCGCCTTCAACTCGCGCAGGTCGCGCCACGTCCCCAGGACCGCTCCGCCCAGCGCCTTGGAGGGCTTGAGTTTCGCCATGCCCGTGGTCACGTACCACAACGGTTGCGACAGTAGCAGCACCAGCAGCAGGGCCGCGCCGCCCAGTTCGCCCATCACGGCCAGGCGCAGCAGGGCCATGTCCTTGCCCGCTCTATGGATGCGCGCGTATTGCCGCTCCGGGTTATGCATCCACGCGTCCCAACTAACGAGGCGTGGCGTCGCTTGCGTCGTCGTTCCTCCCTTGGGCATGCTGTAGAACCCGCCCCCGCCCGCGCCGCGATTGTGCGCCTTGAGGTAGGCCCCCGCATAAATACCCGCGTCCTCGGCCGGCCACGCCGCCGCGACGTACGCCTGGTGGTAGCGCGCCGTCGCCTCCCGCACGCCCCGCTGATACCAGCCGCCCGGCCCCAGCGCCACGGCCGCCGCCGCCGTCAGCGCCAGCGCGATCACAAGTAGTAGCTTCCGCATCGTCTTTCTCCTCTCTTACGCGTGCCCGGCTCCGGCGCCGGCCGTCCCGGTCGCGCCCGTGGCCTGGGCCTCGCGGGCTTCCTGATGCCTCCACGTGGCGTAGCGCGTGTTCCTCTCCTTGATCCGGTCCCGGGCGCGATCGAGCGCCCCCATATCGCGGATAAAGGCGTCGTCGTCCATCAACGCGATGACAACCTCATCGCGCCGCCGGCGACGGCCCAGCCGATAGCTGCCCATGAGGGCGAGCGTTAGCAGAGGCAGCGTCCCCAGCACCAGCGCCATGATCCATAAAATCCCCATCTCCATCTGCCGTCTCCCTTGCCTCTGCGTCTCTGTGCGTGTGTTCCCTCAGGGTCATTCCGCGCGGACTAACGGTGTGCCGACTAACGGTCGCCGCGCCCGTCGCGCTCGTCGTCCGCGCGTCCGGTCTCCGGTCGGCGGCGCCGGCGTTGCCATGGGTCCACCGTCCCGGCCGCCTCGTCGTCGCGCCCCAACTCGGCCGTGAATGCCTCGACGAGGCGGCCGCCCCAACTCACGGCCCGGTCGTCACCCCGGTTTTGCTCCTGCTTGTGGGCCTCGGTCGCGCGGCGCGCTTCGACGCGCTCCTTGGCCTCGGCCAGCGCCCGCGCCGCCGCCGGCGTCACCCGGCCCGGTTCGTCGCCCGCGCCCTGCATCGTCACCGGCGTTGCGGGAACGCGCGTTCCCGCAGTGGGCGCGTCGGCCCCGTTTTCCCCGCGCGCCCCGCGCGCGCCTGTGTGGTCCCCCTGCTCCCCACGCGCCCCACGCGCCCCGTGCGCGACGAAGCCGGCGAGCGGCCCGACGTGCGCCAGATCGCGCTCGTGGCCAGGGCCATACCGCTGCTGTAGGTCGTGCGCCGCCTGCGCCGCCACCTGGGGGTCCAGCTCGTCGGTCGAGAGCCGGAGCCACGCCTGATAGCGGCCGTCCGTCGTCCCGGTGGTCCCCGTCGTCCCGGTCACGACAGCGGGCGCGTGGCCGTCGTCGCGCAGCCGGCGCAGGTCGCCGGCGGCCAGGTCGTCGAGCACGACCAGGCCGCTCGCCAGTCCGCTGGCCGGCCGCACCGTGATCGCGTGGCCCTCGCCGTTGAGCGCGGCCAGGCGTGTGATCTGTAGCATGGCCTCGTCGGCGGTCAGCACCGCCCGGCGCACCCGCCCCGTGTCGCCGTCATGGACGGCGATCTCGTAGCGCGCGCAGCCCAGTGCCGCCAGGTGCGCCCGCACCTCCTCGGCCGCTACATCGGCTGATGGAGCCCGTGCAGCGCCAGCGCCGCGACCAGGGCCACCGCCAGCAGGCTCACCAGCGCGACCAGCACGACGGCCCGCAGCGCCGCCGTCCGCACCTGGCGCAGCGTCCGCTCGATCTCGCGCCCCTGCATCGTGATCGTGTCCCGCGTTTCCTCGTCCGCTGTCCGGCGCGCCGCGGCCAGGTCCGCCGCCAGGTGGTCCAGCTCGCCCCGGATCGCCGGCAACCTCTCGGCGATCTGGTACCACTCCGTCGCCATCGTGTTGTGCGCCCGCTGCACCTCCCGCAGATAGTCCTCCTGGCGCCGCGCCACGCTCGCCGCCCCCTGCACCTCCGCTTTCACCGCCCGCAACTCGACCTGCACCCCCTGGTGCAGCCGCTCCACCGCGCGGATCACCGGCGTCGGCTCCACGACCTTGACCACCGGCG
>JAABUP010007725.1_pt1 | contig 13025 bp, 12 predicted proteins | sample 5559201 | NCBI WGS metagenome assembly JAABUP01 (sample SAMN10711887, study PRJNA513373) | rock metagenome | isolation source: Antarctica rocks | place: Antarctica | reverse complement strand
AACCCAGCGGAGGGCACCACGCCTCGCCATTTGATTGGTGACGTATCCGTCCTGTTCTCGTTGGCAAGATTTCGGCGGCCAAAGCACGCGTTTCAGGCGAAAACTCGGCTCTTTTCGGCTCACTTTCTTGCCAGGGCAAACAGGACGGATGTGTCACCGAAGTTGTGACGAGGCGTGGAGGGCACATCCCAAACAGGTGGTCCGAGACGCCCCCGGTATCCGTGTAATGTTCCTCGATCTGGAGGTCGGTCTCGTGATAGAGCAGCCCGTCGAGCACGTAGGGGGCTTGGTGCGCCGTCGCGCTAATGGCCTTGATGTGGAACGGGGCGTATTGGTCCGAGATGTGGGTGTAGAACATGATGCTGGGCTCGTGCCCGTACTTGGCGTTGACCTGGGCGGTGGCCTCGCGCCGGCCGCCGACCGGGAAGCGCTGGGCATCCGAGGAGGAGGTCGTCCCGTCGCCCCAGTGTGCGGCGAACGGCAGGCCGTGGTGGTAGTCGATGAGCTCCGCCAGGGCCTTGGCATAGGTCTCATCGCGCAGGGACCAATCCGAGACCCACGAGAGACGCGCGAAGGTCATACCGGGGCAGGCGTTGGCCATCTTGCTCAGGCCGAGGTTGGTCGCGTCGGCCAGGATCGCCGCGAACAGGGCGGCTTTGTCCCTGGGTGGGGCGCCGGTGTGCAGATGCGTGAAGTGCCGGCTGACGTTGGTCAGGCCGTCGACGGCGACCAGCAGGTCGGTGATCTTGACCCAGGGCATCCGCGCGTACGCCCGTTCGGCGAGATCCTCGGCGGCGTCCGGGACGGCCTTGGGCAGCGGCGTGATCGTCAGCTTGCCCTTGTGGAGCCGTACATCCGGCAGGTCATCCGCAGCCATCAGGTCGGCGACCGTCGCGAGTTGCTCGTGCAGGTCCTGCCGCCGTTGGGCCAGGTAGACGGTCACGTCGGTCGAGATGGCGAGCGGCAGTGGCCCCGCGTCTTTGAGTTCTTGCCAGGCGTCGTCCGGCAGCAGGTAGTCCTCGAACGCTTTGAATTGCCGGCTCCCCGCGACCCACACATCCCCCGAGCGCAAGCCGTTACGCAATTCGTGGAGCGCGCACAGTTCGTAGTAGTGCCGGTCGATGCCGGTGTCAGTGAAGACGTGGTCGGACCAGCGAGGCTTGACGAAGGCGGTCGGCGCGCCTCGCGGGACTTTCCGGGCGTCCGCCGCGTTCACGTCCTTGAGCACCCGTAGGGCGCGGAGCAACGGCTGGCTCGGTGGGGCGCCCCGGAACTCCAGCGTATCGAGCAAGGCGGGCGCGTAGCGCCGCACCTGGCCGTAGAAGGCATCCAGGTGGTCCAGGTAGTCGAAGTCGGCCGGCCGTGCAAGATGCTCAGCGTCGGCCACGGTCCGGACGAACGCCTCCCAGGGGAGCACGGACTGGATCGCCTGGTAGGGATCGTCGGCGTTGGCCCGCGCCGCGATCACGGCCGCGCCCACAGCGGCGTAGAGCCGGACCTCTCGTTGATGGCTTTGCCGCTCGCGTGAAACCGGGTCGCGTGCGCCTGCTCGCTGCGGCGCAGATATCCTGTCATGAGGCGGTCGTGCATGGCAAGGATCTGGTCGGTCAGGGTCGCCGCCGTCTCGATCAGGAACGCGACCAGCGTGGCGTAGCGGCGGGTCGGCTCGAAGCGCGCCAGAAAAGCGGGCGAATAACGGCCGCCCTCGCGGGCCAATTGCAGCAAGCGATTCTGGTGGACCTGCCGCGTCAGCGTGTGGTCCAGCCCGAGCGCGCGGATGGACGTCAGGCGCTCGATGAGCGCGAGGATCGTCGGCGGCGACGGTTTGCCCGGCGGCTGCCGGAGCCAGACCAGGGGCGTCTGCCGCCGCCCTGGCGCGACCGTGAGGAGCGCATCGAGGCGCGCGTGATCCGCCGGTGTGAGTCCGGCCGTCAAGCGCTGGAAGACCTGGCGCTGTGCCCGTCGGCGCGTCTCCCAGGCCAGGCGCTCGATCAGGTACAACGCCGGGGCGACGATCTTGCGCGCGCGCATCTCCTCGACAAGCGCGGCGACGAGCGCCACGCCACTATCGGTGCCCAGCGCGGTGGGGAGCAACCAGGCGGCCAGTTCGCGATAGGCCGGCGCGTCGAACGGGTGGAACCCGAAGGTGCGCTGGATCTCGCCGAGGTGCTCGCGTCGCGTTTCGTCGCGGTCCTGTGCATAGTCCCGCATCACCGCAGGATCGAGCTCCAGTTGCGTGGCGATGTAGGCCAGGACCGGCGCCGGGACCTGCTCGTCGGCGCGGAGCGGCCGGCCGGGGAACCGCAGATAGCAGAGCTGGACTCCGAAGCCGAGACGATTGTGGGGTCGCCTGCGCTGCACGACAGCGGCCACCTCGTCCGGCGATAGGGTATAGTAGCGCGCCAGCTCGCGCTCACCGATCGCGGCGGGGATCTCGATGAACGGCGCGCGCTGGGAGGGGGATAGCACTTCGCGGGTTGGCATGGCAGGCTCCTTATCGCTGGCGCGTGGAATCGCACCGCGCCGCGTCGGGGCGCGGTGCGACAGCCCCCGGTCGTGGCTATCGGTTTACCGCTGTCTCCCCTGACGCGCTACGCGCGGCGTATCTTCGTCAGTCCGACGGCGACCGCGCAGGTGCCGAGGCACATGGCGGCTAGCCCCAACTCTGCGCGCGCGCCGAGCGGCCCGAGAAGTAGCCCTCCCGCGGCTTGGCCCAACGCGTTGCCCCCGAAGACCAGCAGCCGCGCCGCGCCGTTGACCCGCCCTTGCATGGCGTCCGGCGTCGCCGCCTGGCGATAGGTGATGAGGGTGACCGTCTGGATAGGCGCGCTCAACGTGTAGAGTGCCCAGCCCGCGACGAGCAGGGCCGGCGTGGGCGCCGCGGCGAGCACGGCCAGCGCGAGCGCTTCCAGGGCGACGGTGCCGACAATGACCCGTCCGTAGCGCAGCCGTGCCGTCGCCCACGGCGCGACGGCAGAGCCCAGTATCCCCCCGACGCTGCCCAGGCCGAAGATCAGCCCGACCGCGCGGGCATCGGCGTGCAGCGCCCCGCGCGCCAGCACGATCACGGCGAGGTAGGCGGGGGCCACGAGGATATTCCGGACCAGATTCAGTAAGCCGATGATGTGCAGGACAGGGTGCGTCCACAGGAACCGTAGGCCGTCTGCGATCTCTGTGCGTAGTGACCGGACGGGTCCGGGGGCGCGCTCCCCCTGGAACGGCGTGCGGATAAAGAGCAGCGAGAGGACCGAGGCCACGTAGGAGATGCCGTCCACGAGATAGGCCAGGGCCGCGCCGGAGATCGTGGTTCGGGCCAGGCCGATGATGACCCCGCCGAGGCCGGGGCCGAGCAACCCCGCCGCCGCGTCCACGGACGCATTCACCCCATTGGCGCGCGGCAAGTGCGCGGGCGTGACGACGCGCGGTAGGGCGGACACCTGGGCGATGTTGAAGAAGACGAATGCCGTGCCCCTACCAGGGCGACGGCGCAGAGTTGCGCCAGCGTGAGATGGCCCAGCGCGGACGCCAGCGGGACGGAGCCGTAGGCCAGGGCGCGGGCGATGTCGCAGCGGACCATCACCGCCTTGCGGTCCCAGCGGTCGATGAGCGCCCCGGCCGGCAGGCTGAAGACGAGGTGGGGCAGGGTTTGCAGCGCGCCGACGAGGCCGGCCTGGGCCGCCGAGCCCGTGAGCGCGAGCACCAACAGGGGCAGCGCGAGGCCCGAGACCTGGCTGCCCAGCGTCGAGACGGCCTGGCCGCCCCAGAGCAGCACGGCGTCGCGGTTGTGCCAGAGCGCGTTGGGTCGCGCGCGCGCTCCGTCGGGTCCTCCCATCGGGCGCCGCCCCTCGTCTAATTTCCCCATGCTCCGTCGTCCTTTCATCGTCGTCCGCCCTCGTCGCGCGCTCCCGCCGCGCGGACGCTCAGTCCTCTGCCCCTGGATCGGCGCGCCGGAGCCGTCGCGTCAGGTCGACCACATCCATGACGAGGCGATCGAGGCGCCCGCGGACCGCAGCGTCGTGGACGCCACCCGTGTCCCGGTCCAGCGCCCCCTCCGACACCGTCACGACCGTCAGCGCGGCGAGGCCATTCAGTGCGTGTGTCGCGTGGGACAGACTGTTGATGACATTGGTGCCGCCTCCGCCGTACGCCATCAGCCCCACGACCTTGCCGCCGAGGTAGGGCGGCATGTCCGACGCGAGGAACTCCAGCGTGTCCAGCACGTTCTTGACGCCGCCGGCCACCGTGCCGTGGTACGTGGGCGAGCAGAGAAGATAGGCGTCGGCCGCGCGCACCTCGGCGAGCAGCCAGGCGAGCGTCGGTGGGTACGCCTCCAGGGGCCGGTCCGCGTCGTAGACGGGCAGCGCGAGCGCGCGCACGTCGGCCAACACGGTCCGCGCCCCGGCCTCCTCCGCTAGACGGAGCGCCACCGTGAGCGTGAGCAGGCTCAACGACCCCGCCCGCGTGCTGCCGCCGATCCCCAGGAGGCGCACAGAGGGCGCCTGTATCGCGATCTTCTCGGTCATCATCGTCACCATCTCTTTCCGTTGTTCGTAGATCGCGTTTCACCGTTTTCGCGTCCCACATCAGCGGCCATCCCCTTTATGGCCTGGGGCCGCGAGCCCCCGTGCCAGGATGGGCAGCGCGAGGAGGAGGACGATGGCACCGCAAGAGAGCGCGCTCGCCGGCCCCACCACCTGCGCCAGGCCGCCAGTGATCAGGGACCCGATGGCGTCCATCGGGATATAAGCGATAGTTTGCAGCGCCATCACGCGCCCCCGCCAGTGGTCCGGGACGACCACTTGCAGCCGTGTCGCCAGCAAGGCATTGACCGATGCATACGCCACGCCGGCCAGGATCAGTAGGGCCACGCCGACGACGTAGACGGGGGTGTGCGCGACGACGAGCACAGCAAGGCCATAGAGGAGTGCCCCGCCCACCACAACCCGCATCTGGTGGCGGAGATGGCTCAATGCGGCCAACCCGAACGTCCCGATCAACGCGCCGGCGCCCGTCGCTGAGAGCAGGAACCCGTAGCCGCGCGCGCCGGCATGCCAGGTCCCCCGCGCGAAGAAGGGCAGCAGCACCATGTACGCCCCTTGCAGGAGGGTGAGCGCCGCGATCAACGCCAGCATGGCCAGCACCGGCCGGTGCGCCCACGCGTAGCGGAGGCCGCTCCCCCGCGCGGTCGCCCCGCCGACGGCCGCGGGCGCGCCACGCGGCACGTCGCGGAGCCCGACCAGCGCGGCGAGCACCGCCAGGGTGCTCAGCCCGTTGAGGGCGAAAAGCCAGGGGGCGCCCAGGGTCGGCAGCAGTAGCCCGCCGAGGGCGGGGCCGACCAGGCGCGCGCCGGTCCACACCGCCGACTGGAGTGCGACGGCACCTAACAAGGCGTCGCGCGGCACCAGGGCGGGCGTGAGCGCCTGCTCTGCGGGCGCGGTGAGCGCGTATCCCGCCGCAGCCAGCAGCGTATACGCATAGAAGAGCCAGAGCGGAGCGTGTCCGGTCGCCAACGCGGTAGCCATACCCAGGGGCAGCACGGTCAGCAGTGCCTGCGTCGCTTTGAGCAGGGATAGGCGGTCGAGGCGGTCGGCGAGGAGGCCGCCGAGCGGGAGCAGGACGAGCATCGGTATGGCGAAGCAGAGGCCGAGCGCGCCCAGCGCGACTGCGGAGTTGGTGCGCTGCACCAGCAGCCAGGTGAGGGCGACATCCTGCATCTGCGCGCCGGCATTCGAGACGATGCCCGCGCCCCACAGCGTGGCGAAGTTGCGCGACCATAAAGCCGCGAAGCGCCCGTGCGTACGGGATTCCCGGTCCGGCGCGTCGCCGTCCGGCGCCATCCGTCCGCTTGTGGTCTTCGTGGTCTCCATCGCCGCCCACCTCCTTGCCCTTCCAGTGTGCGGCACGGGGCAGCGGGTGCGCGTCGTCCAATGGCACAGGAGGAGAGCCTGTCCGAAGGGACAGGGGTGGCCGCGCCTGAGCGACCGTCGCGCGCCGTCGCGGAGACTTAGAGGAGGTTGTGCCGGTTGGCCAGGGCGACGACCTGGGCGCGGTTGGCGGCGCCCAGCTTCGTAAAGAGGGAGGTGACGTGGAACTTCACCGTCCGCTCGGTGATGCCCAAGGAGCGGGCGATCTGCTTGGTCGGCAGGCCCTCGGCCAGGAGTCCGAGCACCTCGCGCTCACGCGGGCTCAACCGCGTGGGCGGCCGCCGCGGAGTGCCGATGGCCGCCATGACGCGCGTCGCGACCGTCGGACCCAGCGACGAGCCGCCGGCGTGGACATCGCGGATGGCCCGCACGATCTCAGCGGCGGGCGTCCCCTTGAGCAGATAGCCCGCAGCGCCCCCCCTGAGTGCGCCGAAAATCCGCTCATCGGTGGCGTAGGCGGTGAGCACGAGCGCGCGCGCCGCAGGCAGGGCTTCTGTTAGGCGCGGGAGCGCGGCCACGCCGTCCAGACCGGGAAGCTCGAGGTCGAGCAGCACCACGTCGGGGCGGGCGTCGAGCGCCAGCGCCTCCTCCGCCGACCCCACCGCCCCGACGATCTCCAGGTCAGGCTGATCGCCCAGCACCGCCAGGAGCCCCTCGCGCACGATGGGATGGTCGTCGACGATCAGGACACGGATCACGGGGCCTCCCCGAGCGGCGCCGAGGCCGTTACCCGCGTCCCCCGGCCCGATCGGCTCGACACACGCAAGCGCCCGCTGATGAACGCGGCGCGCTCGCGCATCCCCACAAGCCCGTGGTGGCGCGCGCCGACGGCACGGGGGTCGAAACCCTGCCCATCATCGCCGATGGACAAGGTTGCCGTCCGCGCCCCCGTCCGCAGGGTGACGGTCACCGCGCGCGCTGCGGCGTGGGCACGGATGTTGGCGAGGGCCTCTTGCGCGATGCGGTAGAGCTCGGCCTCCACCGGGAGGGGCACGAACCCCGTTCCCGTCGTCCGCACATGGACGCGCACGCCCGTCTCGGCGGTGAACGCGCGCCCCAGGACGCCCAGCGCCTCTGCCAGCGGCCGATTGCCTGGGATGCCCGCGCGCAGCGCGAGGACGGAGCCGCGCGCGTCCTCCAGGCCCTGCCGCGTCGTCTCCAACGCCCGCAGGAGGCGGGCGCGGGCACGCTCGGGATCGCTCTCTAGATGCGGGAGGGCGCCCTCCAGGTGCAGGGCGATGGCCGCCAAGTCCTGGGCCAGGGTGTCGTGGATCTCCCGCGCGAGGCGCGCGCGCTCCTCGGCGCGGGCCAGGCGCGTGCGCTCCTCCGTCAGCCGGGCGCGGTCCACGGCGTCGCCCGCCTGATAGCCCACGGCCGCGAGCAGGCGCACCTCCGCTGCGGTCAGCGCCCGCCGCGCTGGCGCCGCGACGTTCATGATCCCCACAGGCGTCGCGCCGGCATAAAGCGGGATGCTGGCGTGGTAGCGCAGCCCCTGCGTCGCGTCGGACACGCCCGCCCGCCGCGCCGCGCGCAAGCGGCTACACCCCCGCATCGCGATCGTGGTCGGCGTGAGCGCGCCTTTCTGGAAGTTCCCGATACACCAGCAGGGCGTGCCGGTCATGTGCACCGGTTCCCGGAGGTACGGGGGCAGGCGCTGCGCGGCGGCACTGTAGAACTGACCCGTCTCGGGGTCCAGCAACCAGACCCAGCCGGCCTGCATGTGGAGCAACTCGGCGACCAGGCGCAGGGTGTGCGTCAGCGCCTGGTGGATGTCGGGGGTCCCGTTCAAGGCGCGCGCGACCGCCGTGAGCAGGCGCAGGTCGCGCATCTGGTCCTCGTGCCGCGCGCCCGACGACTGGGCGGGATCGGGCTGCGGCCTCACCGGCGGCGGTCCCGCTGGCGGTGCCACGCGCGCAACTCGGCGTCCGACGTGGCGTCGGATTGCTCCGCATACCGCAGCGTCGTCTGGAGGTTTTTATGGCCCAAGCGTTTGCGGATCGTGGCCAGGCTCACGCCGTCGTTGACGAGCTCCGTGGCATAGGAATGGCGGAGTTGGTGCAGCGTGCAGGGGACGCCGGCGCGCACGCAGTAGCGCTGCCAGCGCTCCTGGATCGATTGGTAGCGCAAGGGGCCGCCGCGCCCATTCTTCGCGGCCCGGAAGAGGGGACCGTGCGTATAGCCCGTGCGCGTGAGATAGGCGCGCAGGGCCTTGATCACGCGCGCGTCGTCGAGCAGCACCGTCCGGCGCTGGTTCCCCTTGCCGAGCACGCTCATATGCTCGTCGTCCGGCGTCAGGTCGAGGTCCTCGACGTAGAGGCCCAGGGCCTCGCTCGCGCGCAGGCCGGTCTCGACGATGAGGCGGAAGATGAGACGATCCCGCTGCTCCGTCGTAGGGATGCCGACCAGGATGCGTTCGATCTGGTCGCGCGTGAGGCCACGCACCGTCGGCGGGTCGGGGCGCACGCGCTCGACGCGCGCCATGGGCAAGCTCCCAATCAACTCGTGCCGGTACGCCCAGCCCAGGAAGCTGGCCAGCGCCGCCTGCGTCCGCGCGCGCGTCGCCGGACGCAGATGGGTACGCGTCGCGAAGAAGGCGCGGAGCACATCGGCGGTAATACTATCGGCCGGCCCTGTATAGAAGGACGAGAAGCGGGACAAGTCGGCGGCGTAGGCCTGCCGCGTATGGGGCGAACGGTTGCTGTGCGCAAGGTCGGCCAGGAAGTCGGCGATCAGGATGTCCAGCGATCGGTCCCGTGCATGGGGATGCGCGATGATCACGGGCATCCCCCATTCCTGCGATAACAATAAAATCAAGGCTCCTCTCAACGGCTCCATTGACGCCTGAGGATCAGCCCGATTCCTTCAATAATGATAATTCTAACAGAAAAGTGGCGCGACCATTAGGGCTCGGCAATGTGACCTATTGGCCTTACCGTACAATTTTCCCGGATCGATCTAGTGACCCCCTCTACGCGCGGATGGGCTAAGCTGTGTAGGGGGGCGCGACGCGAGCTCCGGGATGCACAATACACCTATGAGCGCGCGATTGAGCGCTTCGCGCGAGTTATTCCACCACGCGCGCGCCCGCCAACCATTAGGGCGCTCGCCCCGCTAGGGGGATGGAGAAGGTCGACCTGGTAGTGGTACCCCCACCGGCCGACGCTGGTGGCCATGTACATCTTGGCCTCGACTAAGATCGTGCGGCCGGCCAACGGCACCCGTTGATTTCGGATGTCAGCCAAAGGGGACGCGCGCGCTTGAGGGGCAAGAAGCCCGCTGAGGGCGCCCATGAGACCGGCGACACAGACCAGGCCGAGGAGGCCGATTACGATGCGCCTCATGTGTATCGTGCTCCCTTCTCGACGACTTGTGGCAGCCACGTACCGGGCCATCGCTGTCCCCTCCCTGGCGGCCGCCCTCTATCGCGGAAACGCGCGTTTCCGCGAGCCGCGTCACCGGCTCCTACAGGGCTACTCGCAGGGGTAGCGATGCGAACGGAACATTTTGCGGGAGGCCCCCCAAGGGCCGACCGGGCAAAATGTGGAGTGAGTCCACATTCGGTACCAAATGGCTTGGAGTCATGCCGCTGGTGCCCCCAGTGTAGCGCCGCGTCACCGACGCTGGCTACTGGGCTAGGTTCTTCTCGTACAGGACGCACTCGACGCCACTCTGCACGATGTTGCCAATCCCTGCGTAGCCGCACGACGTGTAGAGCTTCTGAGCAGCCACTTGGCCGATTGATGTGTCCAAATGGAGGGTCGTGACTCCGGCTCGTCGGGCCCTGTCTTCCAATTCGACTATGAGCGCTCGGCCGATGCCATGCCTTTGCATAGCGGGATGCACGGCCACCCGATGCACCGATGCGCGCCCGTCCGGCTCCCGCCGATAGGCGGCCACAGCCACGATCTGGCCGTCTACGTCGCCGACGATAAACTCGCCACCCGGCTCGAGATAGACGGCCGGTATGTTGTGCATGTCGTCATCCCATGGACCATTCTCGAATCCCAGTTGTTCGGTCGTTGCAGCAAAGACTGACCACGCGCCGTCATGGTCCATGTCCTGATAGCGCCTAAAGGTCACAGCGGTCGTCATCCCCCCCCATTTATTACCAGGAAGTGTATTTACTACCAGGAAGTGTATGTACTCACTACACAATCGCTACGCGATTGCCGCTCGTCCAGCGCAGGGTTTGCGAGCGCCAGCGAGCAGAACCCGTAGTGAGTACTGGTTTGCTGCGCGCACCCTCGCCGGGCCGTGCGCCGTCCATTCTTTTTCCAAGTAGTTGGTCGTTGCCTGTAGCCAGGCTTGGGGCAGGCTGGGCTGTCGAGGAGCAAAAGCGTAACTTACTACGGGTTTTATCGGTCAGCCCTGGGGGCCTCTCTCAAAACCCTGCGTTCGTCGAGCGAGCATAGGGTTTGTGTGAGCGGCAGCGAGCAAAACCCGGAGTGAGTTCCACATTTGTCCCAAATGCCTCCGCAGCCCTCAGTCCCTGGGCGGCGGGAAGGCACAGAATTCGTTGCCCTCGGGATCGCCCATGATCGTCCACCATAACCTGCCGTCGTCGTCGCGGATCTCACGCAAGACATGCGCTCCAAGCCCGAGAATGTGCTCCATTTCGCCCTCGCCGGGCAGGTTAATGTCGATATGGACCCGGTTCTTTGCTACCTTCGGCTCGGGCACCTTGTTGAACCAGAGGCGTAGGCCACCGTGCGGAGGATCGAGGGCCACCGGGTCGTCAGCGGTATCCTCGGGGTCAGGCGGCCGCACCGTGTACCCCAGTACGTCGGCCCAGAAGCGCGCGACGCGGTGCTGGTCAACGCAGTCGAAACAGATGTCGCGGAGGGTAGATATTGCCATGGATGTCTTTCCCTTCCTGTTTTGATCGCTTTATGTGGGCTAGGTACCTCTACGAAATCGGCGGCCCGACTAGGGGGGTGCGTTAAACGCACTACCCCCTCCATAGCTTGCCTTGCGCTGGCGGTACGCCTGGGCGCGCAAGGCGTTCTGCTCGCGCTTCACCTCATCACGGCATAGGTTACAGTAGATCGAGGCCGGCCCCCGCTCCCCTCTCATCACCGTCTCGCGCTCACCACACCGGGCGCACGTGATGCGCTTCTGCTTGACCGCCATATCTCCCCCTTTTAGACCGTCATGCAGGTTTTCTATAATACCTGCGTGACGGCTGTCAAGCGCCCCTTTTTCTCCCGTGGGGATGTAGTGGTGTGCGGGCTAGCCGCCGTCACACGGTAGGCTTTCCCTTTATCTTGCTACATGACGAGGTGGACAGAAACGGTGCGTAACTCTGTGTCCCGGCTGCTGTTTCCCTACTCAGCACTTGCGCCTCCAATTGGATTGGGTCGGGAGACCGGGCTTGTTCCTAATGTAATCGTTGGGGCTGTGGAAGACATAGTTTATCGCCACGCGATTGCCGCTCGTCGAGCGCAGGGTTTGCGAGCGCCAGCGAGCACAACCTGTAGTGAGTTACAGGTTCGCTGCGCGCACCCCTGCCGTCAGCCTACACGGTCGCGTCGGGCGGTCGCAAGCGGGCGGCGCGGGCTACTTGGAAAAGAAAGGGGCGCGGTCGCCAAATGGCCACCGTCCGCGACACTCCGCCACTATTAGGTTGACACATACGTGCAGTCCATGATGAGACGGAAAACACCAGTTTGACCTGCCGGTTAGAGCGATTTCACGCGTGGTAGGGCCGCGTCAGGGGCCACTCACGGCCCAAAACCGTCTCACCGTCCACTGCAAATATGTGTAAAGGGAATCGTGGCGGAGCGTGCTCGCGGGTCGCCCCGACAGTCACCTGGCGAACGGCCGTGCCCCCCGTGCGTCCGTAGAAGGTGAGGCGTACCCGGACCGGTCGCCTATCGCTGTTGAGGAGCGTGAGGGAGGCGTGGACGGCCGCGCTGTCCTCGCCCGCGGCGAAGTAGAATTGGCTGGCCACGCCCGGTGCGCTCGAAAGCGGCGCGACAGTCGTCCGGCCGCCTGGGGCTCCGGACGCCGCGACGGTATTCTGGCCCGAGAGCAGGCTCCGGGGGGCCACGAACGCCGCAGTGAAGCGGCCCTGCCGATCGCTGACGATCACGGCGGGGCGCGTCGTCAACGCCTCCCCATCGAGCGCGAGGGTGATGATCTGATCCGGCCCGAAATCACGCCCATTGACGGTGACACTGACGCCGGGGCGCGCCGTCGATGGGTTCAACGCAATGGATGGCGACCGGCCGCCGTTAGCCGCGGGCGGCCCAGACGAACCCGCCGACAGCGTGCCGGGAGGAGGGTACGCTCTCGCTGAGGGGGTGGATGTCGCCCGGCTCGCTGCGGATGCGGTGCCGGCGGACGGGGGCGGAGGAGTCGCAGGCCCCGGGCTCGGTTTGCCTCCGCTCCGTGGCGTGCTGGTGGGGGTAAGGGTCGGTCCACGTCGGCTCGATGGCGTACTCGTGGGGCGCGGCAGCGTGGCTGCCGGGACGGCCACCGGCGGCAGGGTGGCCGTGGCCGTACTCCTGCTCGTAACCGGAACGGCCGTGCTGGTGCTGGTCGCGGCCAGCCGCGTCGCCGTACTGGTCGCGGCCAGCCGCGTCGCCGTACTGGTCGCGGCCGGGTTAGTCGGGACAACCACCGGCCGCAGCGTGGCCGTGGGGAGGGCCAGAGCCACCGGTGACAGCGTGGCCGTGGGGAGGGCCACCGGCCGCAGCGTGGCCGTGGGGAGGGCCAGAGCCACCGGCCGCAGCGTGACCGTGGGGAGGGCCACCGGCCGCAGCGTGGCCGTGGGGAGGGCCACCGGCCGCAGCGTGGCCGTGGGGAGGGCCAGAGCTACCGGCGGCAGCGTGACCGTGGGGAGGGCCACCGGTGGCAGCGTGGCCGTGGGGAGGGCCAGAGCTACCGGCGGCAGCGTGGCCGTGGGGAGGGCCACCGGCCGCAGCGTGGCCGTGGGGAGGGCCAGGGCCACCGGCGGCAGCGTGGCGGTCCCATTTCTGTCGACCGCGATGGCGAGGTCGGCCTTCCCATCGCCGTTGAAATCGCTGGCGGCGATCGCCCCCGGATTGGAGTCCGTCGCGACGGTCACCGACGGGACGAACGCGGTGCTCGCGCGAGCCG
>JAABUP010008539.1_pt1 | contig 13026 bp, 7 predicted proteins | sample 5559201 | NCBI WGS metagenome assembly JAABUP01 (sample SAMN10711887, study PRJNA513373) | rock metagenome | isolation source: Antarctica rocks | place: Antarctica | reverse complement strand
CCTTTGGTGCAAGGTGCCAGCGAGCATTACCTTCCTTGTCCGTCTCGTGCTGGACGGCGATCTTGGAGAGGTGGCCGAGGATGTTTTCTAGAGAAACACATTAGTTGTTGCTTGAAGGAAGCTATTTGTACAAGCACGAAGCTTACCGATCTTGGTATCACTGCGGCTGCGGGTCTTGCGGCCGAGGTTGTCAAGCCATGTAATCTTGTTGAGTAGGAAGTAGACAATGGCGATGACAATGGTCACACCTAAAGACAAAATATTAGTACGACGTATTTGGAGTAGAAGTGATGAGGTATTTACCAATGGAGTAAGCCCAGATAACGACAGCTGTGACGATGCTGGTCTGACCATTGTTATCGATAACCAGGGCGCGGTCTCGAGGGTCAGTTATGTAGCTAGGGCCAGAGATCCATCCGAAGACACAGAACAAAGTGGATAAGATGTCGACACCGAGGATGGCAAACACCAGCTGCCAAGACGGCCAGGTTTTGCCACCACGGGTAACGAAGATGAGCCAGTTTTCCGTCAACGAGATTTCCAAGAAGAGCATTTCCTGCACATTACCAAAGTTCTGGAGGATACCACCATTAGGAAGGAAGAGCGAACCACGCATGACCCATGTGGCAAGAGCCAGTAAAATACCAAGGGTGACAGAGATGATCCAGATCTTGGGAAGTTGCCATTCGACGGGACGAGCTTCATAGTGAGCGTTATCGTAAGCCACAGCAATGGTAGCCAAATCGGCGAACAAGGCGAGGAAGACGACCAGATCGACACGGAGGGTTTCGTTGATGATGACCATGGAGGTGACGAGGTAGATTTCTAGATGGAAACAGAGGGCGATACGGTATTGGATATACGCCTTCATGCGCTGGAAAATCTGTCGGGCAATCTTGATGGCACTGACGATGGTACTCAGCCCAGGTGCAAGGAAAACAATATCCGCTGCGGCTTGGGCAGCTTCTGAAGCTCCCTCGACGGCAATACCACAATCGGATTTCTTGAGAGAAGGCGCGTCATTGACACCATCTCCAGTCATAGCAGTCAAGTGGCCACGTTGTTGAATCATCTCGACGACCTGGTACTTGTGCTCCGGGAAAACCTCGGCGAACCCATCGGCGCGCTCAACCAGGTCATGCTGTGTAACACCGCTAAGACCACCGTGGATCAGCCTATCTGAATTGTAAACCTTCGTGCCCAAAGCCAGCATCTTGCATGTTTCCTTGGCAATAGCAATGGCATCACCCGTAAGCATCTTGACCTGGAGACCAAGGAATTGAGCCTCCGCAATGGTCTGAGCAGTGTCTTCACGAGGAGGATCAAACATGGACAACATTCCGAGCAATTCCCAGTCTTCGTTATTTTTCTTAACCGCGACACCCAGCGAACGGAAACCTCGGCGGGCAAATTCGGCAGCTTTGGCCTTGAAGAGTTCTCCAGTCTCTGGGGTACAATTTGAGAGTTGAAGAATAGCCTTGGGAGCACCCTTAGCGCAGGTATACCGCACACCATCACAGGTCGCTACCGCTGTAATACGCTTTGAGACAGGGTCAAACGGCGTGAAACTCTCCGTCTTCCAGCCTTGTTCTAGAATTTCGCGCGCTTTAGGAAATCGTTTCAGTGTAAGAATGGTGACCTTGTCGATAGGGTCCAGAGACTTAATGTTGTGAGAAGAGGCAAGAGCAGCAACGGCCATCATCCAATTAGGATCGACACCTTCTGCAATGTACGGGTCGCGAATACTCAGTTGGTTAGCGGTAAGCGTACCAGTCTTGTCAGAGCAGAGTACATCCACACCCTAAGAACGTTAGTTCATCCTTGACTTTCGACGCTTCCGCAAAGAGTACATACAGCTAGAGATTCAATGGCCGTAAGCTTTTGAACGATAGCCTTCTCCTTTGCCAGATAAGCAGCGCCGACCGCCAGGGTTGTTGTAGTAACAACAGGCAGACCAACTGGCACACCAACAATCAACAGAATAAGAGCGTAATGGAGCAGGTTGTTAGAGCTGTCCATAGGCGTGGCGAGCTTAAGATGGTGGTAGAAACCGCCAATCCAGGAGACGAGAATCCAGGCTACGACAACGACAAGTAGCGCTGTACCGATAGAGTTCATAATCGCCTTGAAATGACCCTGGTCCTTCGCGCCCTGAACCAAGCTGGCGGTTCGACCGACGAAAGAAGTTTTGGCAGGTGCAATAACGACACCGAAAGCTTTTCCACGCTTACAACCAGTGGTGTAGTACACGGTGTCACCCATGAACTTGTCAACAGCGAGAGATTCTCCGGTAATGGCAGACTGATCGCAAGCCACTATTGATGTCCCATGGTGCTTGTCGTCTTCATCCTCATCCTCCTCGCCCTTCTTTTCCGTCGGCTCGTTGTTTTCCTGGCGCATCAACTCTTCGTACTCGCCAAAGGCCTCTGGGTTATCGTAGGAGCAGATCAGACGAGCGTCGGCCGGAACAACTTGACCTTCTTCAACGATGACCTATCGATAATGAGTATGTATAACGTGAGCTAGCAAATCAATGCCTTACAATATCTCCAGGTACGATTTCCCTAGCCTTGATATCATGTTCTGCGCCGTCGCGGACTACAGTAGATCTCATGGCGATATCACCTTTCAGACTGGCGACGACATCGGCAGCCTGCTTTTCTTGATACCAACCGACCGTAGCGTTGAGAAGCAGAATAGCAATGATGACACCAAAATCAATCCAATCCTGGAGACCGGCGGCAAGGAGGACAGCGAGTTCCATGACTAGCTCGCTTGTTAGAGGAGCAGCTACTGACGGTGCTAGAGTTGATTGAGCTTACCATAGAGGATGGGACCAGTGAAGTACGATAAAAACTAGGAGTAGAGATGAGCATCTGGTATTATCAATTGAACGCTATTTAGTATTACCTTGAGAAACATGTTTTCCTTTTCCGTGGTCTAGCGGAAAATTAGCACAACTTCATCACCAGACAAGACCAATTGGGCACGTACGAGCTCATTGAAGCCTCTGTTACACATGTTAGCATTGAGTTGTATCCCATAGTGCAATGGATGATCCTACGTATGCCTCCGTCTACTCTCGATTTCACTGCTGCTGAGACCTTGGCGGATGTTGGTCGTGAACCAGTCATCTGGCATTTCAAACCCTTCGTCGCCAGCTCCGGATTTGCCGCGTCCTTTCCAGAACGCATACCAAGGCCTCTTCTTCTGCTTGTCGTCGCCGAGCGACACGACCGACTTTCTCCGAGGCCCCTCATAGTGCGTACTTATGTAGCGGACCAAGTCAACGTATTCGTCTCCGGTGATATCCCGTTTCGCGTCGTAGATTGATTGGCCTCTCCCGTCGGCCGACTTCTTCCTGTCTGGATCATCGCCATTGAGGTCGAATTTTCTGCACAGTTAGCTGCTTGCACCGGTGAGGGTAGAGACAATTGGCGGTAGATTGAACTCACAGGTGATCTGGAGCCATCGTGTTGTGTCGATAATCCGAGATTGACGACGTCCAAACAGTTGAGTGGAGAGGAATAAGGTAAGAGGGGAAAAGCAGAGCGGGCTCTTGAGCTGTTTAAGTACAGAAGCTGCTAAGCGTTATTATTATTTTGTTTTGGTTTAGCTCGAGGATGCGGTCGGTAAGAATGAGATTTGCTTTGCGGGATTTGTTGCTAGTGCGTTTGTTACTTGTTATTTTCTTTTCCTTTTCGCTCTCCCCTTCCTTCGCACCTCACACGTCTGGCCGGCCACAACAACACCGACGAGACAAATCGGGTTTACGGATGAGACGGACACTCAAATCAGGGGCATTGTCTACTCTAATATTCCGTAGGTCACATTACTTTCCACTGCATGACGCAGAACGAATGAACGAATGAACGAATGAACGAATGAACGAATGAATGAATGCTGGAATCTTACGGGTAATTCACTACCGTAGTAGAACTATAGAATACCGTATACAACCTTGAAACCAGGGACATACATATCCTGGCCGTGTATTATTACATGTATTATTTGGCACGAGTTGACGAATGCGCCTTATCAGAAGAGCAAATAATACCTAATAGGAAGGTAAGGTATCGTATTGTATCGTATCACTGGATGTTGCTGGGATGATGATCATGTTGACTCAACACAAGAGGACGAATCAACTGCCTGGTGTGTGTTCGCTTGCACGCACGACGGCGCACAACAGCCACCTCGTTCACCTTTCTCTTGCCCCGCAACGCCGCCGGAAGGTTGCAGCGCAGCACATCCCACGTCATATAAGTAACGAGCTTTTGCTTTTCTGCGGATTATGCTCATTGAATCGGTGATCATGATGATTATGCTTGTCTCTCGAGATAAGAGGGAACGAGCACTGTGTTGCTACAGCTACCCCAAGATCCATATTAGTATAATACGTGTCTTTATGGGCGCAATGGCTCCCAACAAGTACGGAATACGGTAATAATAGTGGTTTCAATATGAGAGATTATTTGTTTGGCCAGGGTTTCGGCCTTTGGAGCGTGAGAAGACCGAAAGGTGCTGGGGGCAGATACACCATCCATACCTTAGGCACAATTGGGAACGTTTAAGCGGCGAGCCAACAATGCCCGGTCACCTGCTAAGCTTTACTGTACGGAGTACCTTATTTTACGAATAGTCGAGTAACGTCCGGCTAACGAAAAGAAAGAGAGCGTCGACGGATAAGGTGAGACTTGCGCCCAGTCGTCATGTGGGTACCTATTATCACTGTCGTGTTATGATTGCTTGGAGGTACTCCGTACTTGAACACCTAACAACTGTTACCCGATAAGTAACAATTTGTGGAAGTTTGGATATCCTGGAAAAACCCTCAAAAGGAAGGCGTACCGTGGACGTGCTGTGGAAGTACGTATGGCGCACGTTCAGATGACCAGACTTGAACACATGGATACAGGCAAAAGTGAGCCGGGCGTGCCGAAGAAAAACAACTCACTCGAGTGAGCGACCTCGGACCTATCTCACGACGCTGACAGATTAGAGGAAGCCGCAGACTGCTTCCAGAAACCTTCCGAAATTGTTCTCTGCGTCGACATTGTTACGAAGCGTACATATTCCGAGGCTCTGTCATACGTTGACTTTCAAATCTTTTCATTCCATTCGCCCCGCGCTTCCCCATTAGACCGGCCCTGGTGACATTCAACTGTGTTGAAACAGGCACATAAATGCCGCAAACGAATTGTCCTTGGTTTTGACAGCACAGACGCTAGTGATAGAAGAGCGATTCCAGTCAGACCTTCGAGGCGGCTTGATCCATCGTTGGCAGCGGGCAAAGAGCGCAACAAGGGGCCACCCGGCGCTGTCTGCAAGTTCGAGACGCCATATGCGCATCGATGGTACTATGATGCACCGACGTTCTAAGATTTGAGGTGAATAGTATGGTCAGAGAAAGTATAAGTAATTCAGTTGAATGTCTAATCTCTCCTCCGTGGTTGGCTGTTGCCGAGTGGAACGCCATCGCCCCTTTGAAATCGGACCATGAAAGTCGTAAACGTACCGAGCCGTAGGGAACAAAGCAACAGTAGCGGAGAAAATATTCGGTGCGATCTGCGTCTGTGGTAAACAATGTCAGGGATCTCTTTCTGAGAAAATCTGGTAGTGACCCCGTATCTCGGATTGTAATTCCCTCAGAGAGGCAGATGTACTAATCTCATACAAAGAGGATCGAGAGAGATGGTTGCAGTAGAATAGTTGAATTATATGCAGTACTGCTCCAACTTCTGACGATGGTTGACCATAGTACAATAGCAATGTTTGAGACTTGAGTATATACATAAGATGACATTTTAAGTCTTATAGAGTGACACTTTAAAATACTCAAACCAACACAGCTGCAAGAGCACCAAAGCCCAGAAGCAAAGAACTTGCATGCAGTAGGCTTGCATCCCCGGTGAAGGCAGAAGGCATTGGAGCCGAACCCATGGTAGCGTTCGTACTTCCAGAAGATGACGGGTTGAGAGCAGCACAAGAGGTGAAGTTTTGGTTACCTAGGAATACCCCAACAGTCGTTGCGTCGGTGAGGTGGAGCATATGGAGTATTGATGCCGCGGCGGTCGCGTTCGTTGCGCAGAAGTTGATTGTGAGGTTGAACTGGCTGGCAGATCCGCCACATATTGGGGTAATGACGGTACCGTCATATGCGGCATAGAAGCTCAGGTTGGCGGCAGAGATCGACAGAGGTGCTAGTGTGTGTACCTCATTGTATGGTCCTGCCGCTGGTTTATCGTAGACCGTGATTGTCTCAATCACGTACGCTCCAGCTGTGCTGTAAGTCCTAGCAGTACCGATCTGGTTGTTTGTCCCATTGAGTGTTACCTGCGCTGGTGTCAATTTCTCCACAAACGCTTGAAGTAGAGGGCGTACCGTGTTGTCAGGGTTTCCACTCCAAGTTAGATTTTTGAAAGACCCAACAATCGACATTACTTGGGCATAGGTGTAAGGAACACTGTAGAGGACTGTGTCGGTACCGGCACTGTACCCATTGACGCAGCCAGCGGGAAGCCGTCCTGTCTGATTATAGATTGAAAATGGCGAAAGAGTTTCTTGTGTAGAAACACCCACTACCACTAACAGCATAGATAAAATAATTGTAAAAATCATTTTCAATACAATTGGCAGGGACAATCAGTAAATAGCTAGTGAACCGTAAATCGCAGAAGATCTGTATCAGCAACCAATATTGTCAAGACGATACGGAGTACGAGTAGAGAAGAAGGATACGGGACGTGTTTATATACTGTCAGGGATTCACCAAAATGAAAGGGTTTGATTCGAGGGGTACCTGGCACATTTGGCCAGCCATTTCTCCGGTTCCAGATTTCGTCTGATGCAGGAACCCTCCCAAAGTTTGGTTGAGCGACGGTCATTCCGCAAAGAAAGCAGACACCACCGACTGATCAGAAGAAGCTGTCAAGTTGGACTGTCAGCAACGGGTTAACTTTGTCCCTGGTGGCAGGAGACACAATTACCCAGCAGTAGAGCAACTGGTGTAAGAATGCGACTTGGGTTTCAACCATTATTTATGGTTCGTACGATATCATGGGTTTCTGATCTTCGACTGTCCCCTTTTGTTATTCATTCAGACCTTCAGGACATTGAATGGTCACACTCATCAAACTGTCGACCGGCAGTAACTTATGTACGGTAGTATATACACAAGTTCCCGTTCTTGAGAGCAAGGCCGTGTTGCTGATCTTTTCTGTTGGGCGGCTGTAGTGGTTTGGCGCCCACGACCTTCCTAAGGGAGTTTAGAAAGTGGTGCATTTTCTGTTCCGGGGATGGAGCTGGGGAGTTGAGATCTCCACTGTCCACATCGGGGTTCGTGGACCGAGGCTGTTAATAAGCTCTTTTCCCACCAGACTAGATGCGGGGGCATATCATTATTGTCCACAATAAACTTTAAAGTTGATATTCCATTGGAGCGATTAATCCGACGCCAAACCACATTACTCGTTACAATTGAGTTAATTAACGGTTGCCCTGGCCAGCAGTCCCCCGAATTGCGGGGTTTTCAAGGGCTAAAGGCATCAATGACGGTGAATCACACCTCCAGGCGACGGCTTAGCACGAATGGGGATGCATAGCGACTTAGCGAGAGAAATGGGAGCCCTGGACCTGCCTGGCCTACTCTAACCAGTGCCGAAATCAGCTGCGGCTTACCTGCAGGCTGACGACGAGATGTCGGAATGCATCCAGGCTCGGACTCTCAGAGGGCTTCGGGATTATTAACACCACCTGCAGCCTGCTGGATTGAGCTTGAGCTCAAACGTCAGCTACAAAGCTCATGCATCCCCACCATGGAGCTCCTCCGACCAACCCTCCACAGCCGTCAAAATGTCCCAAAGATTGTCTATATTCGCGACGGGTCTCGTCCTTTCTGGAATTGCATTTGCGGCGCCTCAGAACTCGTCAAACTTGCCAGTAGTCGATCTTGGCTACAGCTTGCACCAGGCTAATTCGTTCAATGTGCGTCCATGCCTCGAACCTTACACCAGCTGCTGACTCCTATCCAGTCCACCGGTGGTTACTATAATTTCTCAAATATCAGATACGCACAGCCCCCGGTTGGCGAATTACGCTTCCGTGCACCCGTCGCTCCATCGGGCAGAAATATAACAATAGACAATGGCAGCATTGGGCGTATATGCCCACAGGCAAACCCGGCTTGGTACCTTATTGCTGCCCAATTTGTTCCGGCCTACCTGACCGGGCAGCCTTTTAACCTAACAGCGGCGGAAGGAGCTCTAGCTGGTGCATCTAGCAAGCTCCCCCCTCAGGATCCACGAACCACCGAAGACTGCTTGTTCCTCGACGTCGTTGTGCCTCAAAACATCTTTAAGAAAGCTACGAAAGAATCCAGGAATGACGATAAAAAATCGAACTGTGGAGCGCCGGTCCTAGTGTGGATATACGGTGGAGGTTACACTGCTGGAGAAAAGACTGGTTTTGGGACTTACAACCCCGCAGGTCTGTTGAAGGCTAGTCAGGCTTCTGGGTCTGAAGGAGTAGTCTATGTCGCCCTCAACTACAGATTGGGAGCCTTCGGGTGGATATCGGGACCGACTCTGCAGAGCGATGGTACAGCTAATGCTGGCTTGTACGACCAGCGTCTCGCTCTCCAGTGGATCCAGAAAAACATTCATTTGTTTGGCGGTGATCCCAACCGTGTCACTGTGTTTGGAGAGTCTGCTGGGGGTGGTTCAATCTTCCACCAGATCACTGCTTTCGGCGGGCTCGCTGGACCCGCCCCTTTTCAGCAGGCTGTTCTTCAGAGTGCTGCGTGGCAGAACAATCCTTCGAATTTCCAACAGGAACTCACGGCCCAGAGCTACTTAAAATTGTTGAATGTCAGCACAATTGAGGAAGTAAGGCTGCTACCATCAAGCGCATTGATTACTGCGAATATAATACAGGTCGGAGGCTCAGCTTACGGACAATTTACCTATGGCCCAGTCGTCGATGGATTGTTCGCTCCTGCGCTTCCTGGGAAACTCCTTCTGCAGGGCTCTTTCGACAAAAACTTGAAGTTGCTGATTGGACATAACGCCGACGAAGGCCTTGATTTCTCAAGTCCAGCAATTACCAACGATACAGCTTATGGCCAGCTCGTGACAACGAGTTATCCTGACATCAGCCCCAGTGCTGCGAGTTACATCGAGAACGTCCTCTACCCCCCAGATTTTTCGGGGAAATTTGGGTACAAGGACGAGATTGGCCGTGAGGTCCTTACAATCGCTGACTCTAGCTTTACCTGTACCAGTAACTACCTTGACAGAGCGTTTGGTAACCGAACCTATGCCTATGAGTTCAGTGTACCTCCGGCGCTCCACGGCCAGGACATTCCCTACACGTTTTTCAACGGACCTAACACGGCAGTGAAGAGCGATGCAACGGCAAAGGCACTCCAGGCCTATATAACCTCTTTTGCGGAGACCGGCGTGCCTTCTGGTTCCGGAATCCCGGTGTTTCCCCTTTACGGCAACAACAGCGAGATACTAAACCTCGACGCTACGAGCATAACCGAGAAAAAGGATGACACAGCTAATGCGAGATGCTTGTGGTGGCAGAAGGGCTTATACTACTAGGAATCCCGTATATAATGGACATTGAAAGGAATCACATAATCTAAAAGTTGGATGATATGGTCGATGCACAAGGGACAAACGCCAAGAAGTGGATGGCCAGACTCTTCCTCGGAAGCTATCTACATCAGAGATAACACCAAGAGAATGTGTCCAATAATGTACTCCGTATATACCTACAAATCTAATAAAGCTTCCACATACGCTTGATTTAAATAAGAAGCAATCACCGAAGAACACAATATGCCTGTGAGCCTTGCAGGAAGCGCGTATACCGCCAGTACTGTAGTAGACCTGAAACTGTCTTCAGCTCCTTTAGCCGGCATGTGAGACATCATTTGCCCTAAATGCCGAAACTTTTTACATAGTTCGAAAATAGTGTCACTTCGTGGTAGAAGTCGCTTGACGCCAAAGGCTGGAGACTTACTTTAGGGCTGATTCTCGGAGGTTATGCCCGAATTCGCCCCCGAATGTTTCCCAAGGCCCTGAGGGCTATCGATACAGTCGCATTGTCATTACCCTCACAAAATTCCATGTCTTCCCAAATTGTTTTGCTGCGTCACTGGCAGCCTCATAGGACATCCGACCTCACGGGCTTGAGCGGTCATGGAGAATGTGCCACCGTCTTACGAGAGTGCCGTATCCAGAGACTACTGGAAGACAGTAGCTCTATACATACCATCGTCTGACCTATGCGCGGCCTGCCGAGTTTCGAGAAAATGGCATGAGACGTTTGCGCCCTACCTCTGGGGAAATCCAGCGTCCCATTTTGGGACAGAGAACGATGCAGTCTACGGTAAGAAACATATCGCAGTCAAGGTCTGATCGTCTCGTCACTAATTCGATAGTGGCCCTCACCAGGTTCAAAAGAACCCTCAAATGGGCTCGTCTCAGTGTTCGAGGCCTTACACATACTCTACACTTACCTCCTGCCCAGTCGGAAATCTACGATGGACCCCACCCTGAATGGCTTCGGGATGTTTTGGAAAATCTGCCAAACTTACAATCGCTCGTTGTATCGGAGTTACCATTCTTCGACCATCACTCTCTAGTTGCCCTACGGCACCATAGTAGCGGTCGCCGGCCATCGATCGCAGACATAATTCCAACCTTTGCACTCAGGCTTTTGATTGCGACCCATTGCATGAATACTACGTCTACAAGTTTGGCTGAAGCTCTAAGTCACTTCCCGAGTCTGGTATTCGTGGATCTTTCCAACACCCTAGCCGCAAGAGATCAAAATGTTTTGTCCAAGTTGAAAGGCATGCCTAATATACAGGTACTGAAGTTGCGCAACGTGAATCTTAGGGATGAAGACGTTGAGATCCTTGCAGATGCTATAGATATCCGGATCCGGAGCCTCGACGTGCGAGGCAATCATCTGACAGATCGAGGCGTTAGGACTCTTCTAAACCTCTGCTTTCAAGCTATTGCCGGCGCGAATGGGCAAGCACCCACCAGACTAGCTGCTCTGTCAACCACTCTAGTTGAAGATTGGCCTGCTGGTATGGTCCAACCAGACCCTGCTATACTCGACGAGTTCCGTGACGAAAACTTTGACGAGCATTTTGTTCGACGGCTAACCAAGGGGCTCGTCAGCAGGCTACCTTTCGAAGACTTACACCATTCCGGTATTACCCACCTTTACATATCGGACAATCATCTGACGGTAGAGGGTCTATCGAGCCTGGTAAAGTCGGAAAGTTTACACGTCTTAGATGCCGGTGCGATTGATAACGGAAGGGTCATACTAAGACCTCGCTCGCACTCATCCACATGCCCCCCAACTTTCAAAGATCATCTTGTAATGTTACCAGGGATAGAGAAGCTCACCTCTGTACTGGGAAGATATGGTTCTAGCAACATTACTTTTCTGCGGCTTAATCATGCCGTAGTCACTCGAGCTGCGCCGTTCAAAGACGAACATTCATCTCCAGTAGTCTGTGAACTTAATGCGGAAGAATCGTTTCATGAGATGGATGCAGCAGTATATGAGATGGATGCCGCTATCCCTTTCTGTGAGTTACCAAACGACGAGGCTGCGCCGCGCTACGAGCTGCCTGGTGACTCAATACATGTCCATCTGTCTTCTGCACAGGGCGAGAAGCCATCGCTATCATTATCGCGAAGGCCCTCGGGTGTTCGACGCGGTGGTGCATTCGCACCTGAAACTGTCGATGAGGGAGAAGCCAAGGAAGAGGGGTCACCTATACTCACAGCCACCGGCTTAGGACCCATTGCACAGGATATCAACGGGATCAACAAACGTGACCGTTTGCATGATCGGAAAGGAGACGCAGACGGATCCGAGGGAGCCGCCGGGAGCGCCGAGATGGGCGTTGCGCTAATCCAGAGGCAGCGACAAGAGCTCCGAGCACGATACAAAGACAAACCGCATGGTCTTTCACCAGGAATGCTTCCCAACCTACGTACTCTCGTTTTGACCGACGTTCCTTGTTACGATAATGATCACCACCTCATCAATACCTTGATCGACTTCATTCGTGACTGTGCTTCAGAGGCAGAGCTTGCGAGCCTTCAGATAGATTTTGCCCCAGGTTCTCCTCAAAATCCCAAGCAGCCACGACCAAGACAAAAACATCGAGGCGCGCAAGAAATCTTTGCTCTCCAGCGCGTCGTCCTTGAGATGGCCCCGCCATCTTCACCAAGCACTACTTCAAGCCTTGACTTCCATACTTCGCCCCTCACGCCACCACCATCAAAGCTGGTTAATAGAACAAAGTCCTCCACCGAAGACGCAGATAGCGAGGCTTTCTGGCATGCACATGAGTCTAACCAGGACTTTTCGTTCTTTGGTGACGACGACGAGTGTGGTGTCTACGCTATAGATTCCACTGTCCAACTTGCCATCTCATCTGAGAAGATGGTGTTATCTACCGACAATCCGCCACCCACAGAATTGCCAATTTTGCGGCAAAAAACAATCGTCCCAGAAGCTGGTGCGGATGTGGTTCGAGAGCTTGCTAAGTTCAGAAGAGAAAGAAAGCTTGCTTATGAGAATGCAATCGAACACGGTATAAAGCATGTAGACGGGTACTGGCCCGGCGAGGTCAAGGTGGTAAGGTGGACCGGCAGAGATGATCGCCGACGCGGGACGCTTGACTATTATGGAAATTATTTTGATAGAGGAGTCTACCGATGAGCCGAAAATTCCCGACTGAACTCATATCCTACAATATCAGGCCCTTTCACCGAGATTGTGACTGAGAGCTGCAGTACCAGCCATACTCCCTAGTCCTGCCAGCCGTTCCGAAAGTAACTTATAGAGCATGAACAACTCTCGTTTCAACTACAAGCGAGGTCTAACCCGCCGCGCGTGGGCATATATCAGCTCTAGAACAACGCTTATAGAGACCATCTAACACTCTCTGTATGCCTGCCAATCGCACCCAAGATTCCCTCC
>JAABUP010008537.1_pt1 | contig 13029 bp, 10 predicted proteins | sample 5559201 | NCBI WGS metagenome assembly JAABUP01 (sample SAMN10711887, study PRJNA513373) | rock metagenome | isolation source: Antarctica rocks | place: Antarctica | reverse complement strand
CCGTGCTGGTACCGGGGCGACGCCCGGCGTCGATGTCGCCCTGCTTGCACCACCCCCGCAACGTGTCCGGATTGACCCCGACCCTCGGGCCGACCCGCAACACCGCCTGGTTCAACGACAACGATCGATCCTCTGACCTGGCCTCCGCGACAAGCCGCTGCGCACGCTCACGCAACTCCGGCCAATACTTCCTCGGTACTGGCATGACCCCACCCTTTCGTGGGTTCAGACCCTCCACCAAACCCGGTGCGGTTCACCCGGCCCCCCAACTCAAGGGTCCTCGACGTTACTCCAACCCTGCACCCACACTGGGGCGGCGTCAATGACGGCTATGGGAAATGCTCGGGCCGGTTGAGGGTGACATCCGTGCCGGAGGCAACGAGCGCCAGCGCCATGTTATGAAATGCTCGGCGAATGTTGTCGAACCCCTGAGCCGAGCGGGTGGGGTGGACTCGGTTGGTGAGCAGCGCCACGTAGCAGCCCAACTGAACATCTATCCACAGGCTGGTGCCGGTGAAGCCTGTGTGCCCGTAACTGGCAGGAGCGATTAGATCCCCCGCGGGGCAGTTGACGCGGTCCACGCCCTGCCAACCCAGACTGCGCCGCAGAAGCAGCGGGTCGGTGGCGGGGCGGACCATCGCGGACAGGGAAGGTTCCGACAGGAGCTGCCCGTGGCTGCCTTGGCCGCCAGCACAGAGCGACATCCCCAGAAGCGCCACGTCCCTGATGGTGGAGAAGACGCCGGCGTGTCCAGAGGGCCGACTGAGAATGACGGCGTTCTCGTCGTGAACGGTGCCCTGAACCACTCGTCCTCTCCATGGGCAGTCTTCGGTCGCCGCAGCGGAGGATCGGCATTCGGGCTTGAGGCCGAAGCTCGTGTGAACCATGCCTGCCGGCTCGAGAACGCGCTGAGCAGTCAGTGCGTCGAGGCTCGTCCCTGCGGCGCATTCCGCGATGAGACCTAGCAGCATGAATCCCTGTGAGCTATAGATCACCTGCCCTCCGGGTGGTCCCATGAGGGGAAGCTTGGCCAAGGCGACCAACATTTGTCCCGTCGTCTCGCAACTGCGGAACAGTTCGACCTGGCCCGGCAATCCGGAGGTATGGGTGAGCAGTTCCCGGACCGTGAGCTGGGCCTTGTCTGTCGCGGCATATCTGGCCAGGTGCGCCCCGACGGTGTCATCGAGGAGAAGTTCGCCGGACTCGACCAAAGACATGACGGCCAAGCCGACTATCGGCTTGGTGACCGATGCGAGGTCCCAGGGCGTGTTCTCCTGGACGGGGGGACCCCCCCACGACAAGGTCCCGAGCCGTCCCTGCATGAGCGGACCGTCGGCGGTTCCAACTGACCATGCGGCGCCGGAGAACAGCTGGCGCTCCCTGGCCGCGTGCAGAAGCTCAGCGAGACTCCTCATGACGAGACCATCGCAACAAGGTGTCGAACGTCGCACAGAAGGTCTTCGTGGACCTGGTGACCGGATGCCTCGCGCATGGAGCGGCTGGCGTGCGTGTTGAGTGGAGGATCGCCAGCTGAAACAACGAGAGCTGCGTCCGGGGGCCTTGCGGGCCTTCGCTTGACCAGCGGGTCGTCATTGACACGCCCGAGCCAAGCGGAGCGCGTGCCGACGCGGGGCCCGCCGGTGGCTCTGTTTACCGCTAGCTTCCCGACGAGGATTCGGAGTGGGAACCAAGCCAAGCTCGGCGGTTCCTCGGGGAGGAGCGTGACGAGCGAGTCGCGCGTCGTGAGCAGGGAGGTCGCTGGGCTTCCCTTTTGGTGCTCACGCGTCGCTCTTGCTCGTCCGCGCTCATTGCCACCTGTACGGACCTGGGCCGAAGTCCTCGACGCAGCTTGGCGCGTCACGAGGCGTCCTGAGGAGTCACGGATGAGGCTGCGCCCTTCTCACGTGCGGCCTGTGCAGCGATCAGCTCCTCCGTCGTCTCCACCGGAAACAGGCACGCCGCAACGTGTCCTGATGGACCCGCTTCGTCCAAGGGCGGCCGCTCGAGCGCGCAATCGGAACGGCTGAGCGGGCAACGCGTCCGGAAGTGGCACCCCGACGGTGGGTTCACAGGCGACGGCGGATCACCCTGCAGCACCACCCGGCGCGCTGATCCCGACTTGGCCGGGTCAGCGATCGGAGCGGCCGAAAGCAGGGCCTGCGTGTACGGGTGACGAGGATGCGTGAAGAGCCGCTCTGTCTCGGCGACCTCCACGATCCGGCCGAGGTACATCACCGCTATCCGATCGGCGATCTGCCGCATCACCGAGAGGTCATGGGAGACAAACAGGTAGCTCAGTCCTCGCTCACGCTGGAGTCGCTGCAGCAGCTGGAGGATCTGCGCCTGCACCGAGACGTCGAGCGCGCTGACCGCCTCGTCGCATACCACCAGCCGCGGGTCGAGTGCCAGCGCCCGGGCAATCCCTATGCGCTGACGCTGACCGCCGGAGAATTCGTGTGGGTAACGGTCCTGTACGGCAGGGTCGAGGCCAACGGAGGAGAGAAGGTCCGAGACCTTTTGTCGCCGTGTCGGCGCGCCACCTCTTCCCCGATAGGAGCGGTCGTGTGTGACCAGGGGCTCGGCGACGATGTCGTGGATCCGCATGCGGGGATTCAGGCTTGCGTATGGGTCTTGAAGGACGACCTGGAGGTCCCTTCTGACGCCGTTCATCTCACGACGAGAGAGGGTCGTCAACTCGCGTCCTGCGAAGCTGACGGACCCGTGGGTGATGTCGATGAGCTGGAGGATGACCCTCGCCAGAGTCGTCTTGCCGCAGCCGGACTCGCCGACGAGGCCGAGCGTTTCGCCGGGCCCAATGTCCAAGGAGACGTTGTCCACCGCCAGGAGCTCCATCCCGCGTGGGCCGCCCATCCCGCCGGCCGGGTACGCCTTCGTGACGTCGCGGATGGACAACAGCTGCGGCCTGTTGCCCGGCTGCTCATCGACTGCGACGTGCGACGCCGAGCTAGTCATGAGTCCACCGCTCTCTTGTCTGCTGGCTCGGTGGACAGGGTGGTCGCAGCTGTCGCCGCCATCAGTTCATCCGGGGACAGGATGCAAGCCGCGGCGTGACCGGGCGCCTTTTCGGCCAAGGCCGGCACTGCCATGGCGCAGGCGTTGTGCGCGAAGCCGCAGCGAGGCCGAAAGGAGCAGCCGCTGGGAAGTTTGAGCAGGTCCGGGGGTGTGCCGGGGATGGGATCGCTCACCACACCTCGCGGTCGGTCCGCGCGGGGGACTGATCCAAGTAGCGCGAGGGTGTAGGGCATCAGGGGTTGGGCGAACAAGTCGACTACCGGCGCGCGCTCGACGGTCCGGCCGGCATACATCACCAACACCTCGTCGGCTGCTTCGGCGACCATCCCGAGATCGTGCGTGATGAGGATGACCCCCATCTCCATCCGGTTCTTCAGGTCGGAAAGCAACTCCAGAATTTGCGCCTGAACAGTGACGTCGAGTGCGGTCGTCGGCTCGTCGGCGACTAGCACCTTAGGGCGACAGGCCAAGGCGATCGCAATCATGACCCGTTGCCGCATCCCGCCGGATAGATGGTGGGGGTATTGGCCGGCACGCTCTTCGGGGTTGGCGATCCGTACGTCGCGCAGGGCTTGGACAGCGCGTGTCCGCGCCTCCGCCTTGGTCAGCCGCTCATGGCGCACGAGCGACTCGACGATCTGAGCGCCCACCGTCCTCACCGGGTTGAGGCTGGTCATGGGGTCTTGGAAAACCATGGCGATCCCTTTGCCGCGGACCGAGCGGATCTGACGCTCGGACAGCGACAGCAGGTCGCGGTCGCCAAAGATGATTCGCCCTCCTGCATAGACGCAGGGTGGCTCCGGATTCAGACGCAAGAGGCTCAATGCCGTTGCGGACTTCCCACTGCCGGATTCGCCGACGATGGCCAAGGTCTGCCCGGCCTCCAGAGCGAAGGAGACCTCGTTGACTGCTCGAACGATTCCCGCCTCGATGTGGAACTCGACGGAGAGCCGGTCGACCTCAAGGACGCTCACCATCACCTCCGCTCTCCTGCTGCCGCATCGAGAGCATGGTGCGCGCGATGTGTTCGTAGACGGCCACGGCGTCGACGACCTCCTTGAGCGGGACGAATTCATCGGGGGAGTGGGCCTGGGCGAGGGAGCCGGGGCCGCAGATGATGGTGGGGATTCCGGCACCGACCAGTTTGCTCATGTCGCATCCGGCGTTAAAGCCCACGGGTGCGCTGCTTGGCCTTGAGACGGCCGCTAGAGCGGCTAAACCCGCAGCGACGATGCGCTCGTCGGCGCGCGTCTCGGAGGGAACGGTGGCCACCAATTCTCTTGGTGGTGCGACGTCGAGCCCGGTGCGTCGACGGGCCACCTGCGCGATGACGTCGGCCAGTTGGGCGTCGCATTCGGCATGCGTTTCGCCCGGGACTAGTCGCCGGTCGACGGTGATGGTCGCCTGCGCGGGGACCGTGTTCTGGAAGGTTCCTGCGGAGAACATGGTGGCGGTCAGCGTCGCCGGACCGAGGAGGGGGTGCGGTGTCTGGCCGAGACGTGCGGACTCGTCTTCGCACGCCAGCACGAAGGCGGCGCCGTCTGCCGCCGCATTGCGTCCCAGCCAGGGCGATGCGCTGTGGGCGGCGCGCCCAACGATGCGCACTTCGTGCATGTAGGTTCCCTTGTGCGCGGTCGCGATCTCGAGGCGTGTCGGCTCGCCGACGACGGCTGCGTCCGCGTCGAACCCGCCGGCGACGAGGGAGAGGCTGCCCAAGCCGCCCGCCTCCTCGGCTACCACGGCGGTGAGGACGATCTCGCCGCGTAGCCCACGGGATTCGCCGGCCAGGCGTTCCATCGCGGCCAGCATGGCGACGAGGCTGCCTTTGGCGTCGCAGGTCCCTCGTCCGTACATTCGGGTTGCCTCGATGTGAGGTTCATAGGGTGGGTGTAGCCACTGCTGGCCATTGGGATCGACGACGTCCATATGGGTGTTGAGCACGAGTCGCGGGCCAGGGCCGAACGACAACGTCGCCAGCACGTTGTCGGCTCCGTCCCAGACCGGCTCGCGCACCACCCGAGCGCCCATGTCGTCAGCCCACTGCTCGACCCACACGGCGACATCGCGAGCGTCGCCCGACGGGGTGGGGCTGGCGATCGAGACACAGTCAGCCAGCTGCTCAAGCACCTGGTCGGACGTCCTGCACCTCATTCGGCCGGCTCAAACGTATCCGCCGGGGCAGAGAGAAGCCTGCGCCACGCCTGAGCGTCAGCTCGCACGGTGCCCCGCGGAGGGGGGACCAAGGCCGTGAGGGAACCGGGCTGTTTAAGCGCCGACCCGGTGACCACGGCCACCACGGTCTCCGACCTCGTGACGTGGCCTTGCTCCTTCGCGCGGAGCAGTGCGGCGAGCGGGGCCCCGGCAGACGGTTCGGCGGCGACGCCGACGTGTCCCAGCCGCAAAACGGCGTCGCGCAGCTCCTCCTCACCGACCGCGATCGCCGCGCCTCCCGAGTCGCGTATTGCCTTGAGCACACGACGTCCTCCATCGATCATGCTGTCGCCTGCGATGCTCTGAGCCATGGTCCTGGAGGCGTCACCGTGCCGGTCGGTCCTGGAGCTGCCGCGATCGAACGCGTCGACGAGGGGAGCGCAGGCCGCCGCCTGGACACCAACCATCCGGGGCAGGCGGTTGATCAGCCCTAGTTCACGCAGCTCGACGAAGCCCTTCCAGGCACCCCACAGGCCGCCGCCGGTGCCGACGGGGTGCACCATGACGTCGGGAACTTCCCAATCTAGCGACTCACAAATCTCGTACGCGTACGTCTTCATGGCCTCGTGGCGCACGGGATTCACGAAGTTGACGAACGCGTAGTCCCCGCCCCGTGCTAGGACGTCCAGGGCGGTGAAGATCTCCGTGCTCGAGCCGTAGGTCAACTGGTGGACCTGCGCACCGTGCAGGCTGATCGCCGCAACCTTCGACGCGTTGGCCGCCTCCTCGACGAAGACATGCGCCCGCATACCAGCGCGGGCGGCGTAGGCGGCGAACGATGCTCCGGCGTTGCCCGAACTGTACGTGAAGCCGGCGCGAACCCCGAGGTGCCAAGCATGGCTCACCGAAAGCGAGAAGCCGCGATCCTTGAAGCTGCCCGTCGGCATCATCGCGTCGTTCTTGACCAGAAGGCGCCGCACACCGACCAGACTTGCGAGTGGATCGACGTCGATCAGAGGCGAATCGCCCTCGCCGAGGCTCACCACAGCCGCGTTGGCCGGCAACGGGAAGATGTCGCGCCAGCGCCACATCCCCTCTGCCCGGCGGCGGGCGGCCAGCTCCGCAAAGTCCTTGGGAAGCATCTCGAGGTCGTAGCGGTACTCCATCAGACTGCCGCAAACCGGGCAGAGGTTCACCGGCTCGTCCAAGCTCGCGCGGTGGCCGTGGTCGTCGCAATTCAACTCAATGACGCAGCTCATTGGCGATAGGATTTCGGGTCCGCCACATCGCGCAGCATGTCACCGGTCACGTTGATAGCCAATGTGGTGAGCATGATGGCCAGTCCGCTGAAGACGGCGATCCACCAAGCGGTGCGGAGGTAGAGCTGGCCCGTGGAGATCATCCCGCCCCATGTGGGGACGGTGGGAGGCACTCCGAGGCCCAGGTAGCTGAGCGACGCCTCCGCCACGATCATCGAAGCCACTTGCAGGGTGCCGATGGTCAGTAGCGGTGCGAGGACGTTTGGCAACAGGTGACGTCTCATAATGCCCAGATCGCTGACTCCGACCGCCCTGGCGGCGGTGACGTACTCCCGTGAGCGCAGGGAGAGGACCTCGGCCCGTAAAACCCGGGCGTAGGTGACCCATCCAGTGATCCCCAAGACCACTATGACGAACGGCAGGCTGGAGCCGACGACGGCGACGATGACGAGAGCCAACAGGATGGTCGGAAAGGACAGCTGAACGTCGGCTATCCGCATGAAGACGATGTCGGTCCAGCCGCGGTAGAACCCGCTGACCACACCGATGACCGTGCCGATGACACCAGAGAGCAGGGTGGCGGAGATCCCGACGAGCAGGGAGATACGGGTGCCATAGATGATCCTGCTGAGCACGTCGCGGCCGAGGTTGTCTGTGCCCAGCAAATGGTTGGGAGCGCTCCCCTTGATCCAGGCGGGAGGCTTGAGACGCGCAGCGAGGTCCTGAGCCTCCGGGTTGTGCGGAGCGATGAGCGGGCCGAAGAAGCCAACGAGGACGACGATCGCGATGATGAAGACGGCGACTTGAGCAACGCGGTTTCTTCGCAGGGCATGCCCGATGGCGGCGGGCAGCGAGCGGTTGCGCGCGGTTGTCGGGCTGGCGAGATCGTCGGTCTGGGCCGGGGTCACGGCGCTCATCAGCTCAGCCTCACTCGGGGATCCAGCACGGCGTAGAGCACATCCACGACAAGGTTGACTACCACGAACACGATCGCCAGGAAGATCACGGTTGCCTGCATGAGCGGGTAGTCCCTGTTTGTGATCGCCTCGATCGTCAGACGGCCGACGCCAGGCCAGGCGAAGACCTGCTCGGTCACGATGGCGCCGCCGAGCAAGCTGCCGATTTCGAGTCCAACAATGGTGACGACGGGCAGGGCTGCATTGCGCAGCGCGTTGGTGACGACTACCCCGACGGGCGACAGGCCCTTGGCCCTCGCCGTGCGGATGTAGTCCTCGCCCATCACGTCGATCAATGATGACCGGAGCAGCCGCGCGATCATCGCTGTCGAGTAGAGCCCGAGCGTGATGGCAGGCAGTACCAGGTGTCCGATGCCTCCGGTGCCGGACGCCGGAAGTATTTTCAGCTGGACGGCGAAGATCAGGATGAACACTATCCCGACGAAGAAGGCGGGGGTCGACTGACCCACCAAGACGGCGGTCATAACAGCACTGTCCGTCGCCTTGCCGCGCCGCAGGGCGGACACAATGCCGGCCGGCACCGCGACGACGAGGGAGAACACCAGCGCGGCCGCCGCCAGTCGGGCCGTCGCGGGCAGACGGTTGAAAATCACGACGCGCGCCGGTTCCTGGAAGAACACGGATTGCCCGAAGTCGAAGTGCAGGAGCCCGGACAGGTAGCTGAGGTACTGCGTCACTAACGGTCGATCATATCCGAGCAGATGTCGAAGTGCCTGCTCCTGCTCGAGAGTGGCGTTGTCCGGCAGTAGCGAGCGCACCGGGTCACCAGCGACGCGGACAATGAGGAAGGCGACGGTCGCTACAAGGAGCAGCACAACCATCGTTTGGAGGAAGCGGCGCACGATGAAGACAACCAGGGGGCTGCTTATGGGACGGAGACGCGCCCGTAATCCGGCCTCCGCCCCACCTATCATGGCACCTGACATCCGTCGTCTCTACTTGGCCTTGGCGGACGCCATGGCGAGCACGCCGTTGCCCGGCATGGTCCAGCTCACCCCGTCGCGCACCGCGTAAACGTTGCTTGTCTGGTAAAGGTAGATGAAGGGAGCGTGGGCCATCATCAACTTCTGTAGGTCGGTAAAGGCTTTCTTGCGGGCTGCCGTGTCCAGAGAGGTTTCCTCAATATCCACTAGCGCATCGGCTTCTTTACTGTGCCAAAGGCTCTGACGTCGGTCGGAGCGGATCGTTGACTGGAGAAAGCTCTCGGCGTCGAGCGTCCACCCGGTGTTGCCACTGAGGTACATGGGCCCGATGGCATGGGGGTCACCAGAGACCAGCAGCGACTTGAACTGTGTGGCATCGACGATCTTGACGTTGCAGATAACACCCGCCTTGCCGAGCTGTCCTGCGAGGGCTTGTGTCACGTCTTGGTCCGCGGCCGACGCCGACAACTGGGTCGTGAAGCCATTAGGATATCCCGCTTCCGTCAAGAGCTGCTTCGCCTTGGCGGGATCGTGGCCAAACCCGATTACGGAAGGGTCGTAGCCGAAGACCTGGGACGGGATCAGCGTGGCCGTCTGTTCGGCGGCACCCTTGAGCACCGAGCTGATCAGAGCGGGAATGTCCACGGCGTAGTTAAGGGCCTGCCGGACCTTGTCATCGGCGAGAGGGCCTCCGTCAAGGGTGTTCATGGCCACGTAGTACTCACGGACCCCTGGAACCTTCTTCGCCTGGAAGCCGGATCCTTCTCCCAATTGAGCAATCGCATCGGGTGTCAGCCCCGTGATGATGTCGAGCTCACCCGACTGTAGGGCGGCGATGGCGGTTGCCGGATTCGGCATGATTCTAATCGTCAGGTTCTGCACCGCCGGAGCCCCGCCCCAGTAGGTTGGGTTGGCCGCGAGGACGATTTCGCTGTCCTGTTTGCGAGACTTGAACGTGTACGGCCCCGTCCCGACCGGGCTGGCCGCGAAACCAGCGTCCCCCTTCTCCGCGATGTATTTCGGCGGGACGACGACCCCACCGAAGAGGGACACCTTCTCCGGCAGAATGGGGTCGGATGCGCTCATGTGAAAGTCCACGGTCGTCGGGTCGACCACCGCGGCCTTTTCGACATAGCGCAGCTCGACGATGGGCGACTTCGTCGCAGGGTCCAACAGCCGGTTGATGCTGAAGGCCACCGCCGCGGCATCGCACGGCTCGCCGTTGTGAAACTTCACTCCCGAACGGATCATGAAGCGCCACGTCTTGGGATCCACGGCCTTCCACGACGTGGCCAAGGACCCCACCAGCTTGTTGTTGGCGTCCCGGGTCGTCAGCGTGTCGAAGAGGTTGCTCGCAACGCTCATGGAGGGGATGTCGCCCTGCTTTTGTGGATCGAGCGACTTGACGTCGCTGCCCATCGATACCCGAAGGGCGGTGGTGCCACCCGTCGGGGAGGAGGAATCGCCGCTGCCGCCGCTGCAGGCCGCCAGCAGGTTCGGGACGGACAAGGCGGCGGCGCCGAGACCGGTTACCTTCAGCAGCGTGCGACGGCTCACGTTCGGGTGCATCATTCGGGAATTGCTCCATCGTCTGCGGAGGGGCTTGGTAGTTCACTCTGACCCACGTTCCGTGGAACGGAACGCTATTCTCTCTCACGAGATACAATCCCAGTCAACGCCGAATGTCAAGGAGGTGTCCATTCCGAATGAACTCCAGCGAGAAGACCTTGGCCGTCCTGCGCGCCCTCGTCGTTCCCGATGCTCCACACCAGTTGGGCGACATCGTCGAACAGACGGGCCTCGGCAAGACAAACGTCCATCGCATCCTGCAGATCCTGGTCGCCACGCGGTATGCCCAGACTCGCGGTGAGGGTGTGTACGGTCCGGGACCCGCGTTGCACAGCTTGGCAGTGGCCGCCCAGGCCGACCTGGACCTGGACGTAACTGCGCGGCCGATCTTGGCCAGCCTGCAGCAACGGACCGGGCACACCGTGCACTTCGCAGTGCGTTCGGGCGCCGAGGCGGTCTACGTGTCGAAAATCGAGGGCAACAAGCCGTACCAGATGGCCTCACGCATTGGCATGCTCATCACCCTGCACCGCACCGCCATCGGGAAGGCGATCCTCGCGGCCATGCCGCCCCGCGATCTCGAGTATGTACTCGGTGGAGCGGCTCAGACCTCCGCGCTGCATCCTGACCTCGACCGCAATATTTTGGCAGCACAGCTCGACGAGGTCCGCACCCGGGGCTATGCCGTGGACGATGAGGAAAACGAGCCCAACGTCCGCTGCGTAGGATCCGCCGTCTACGGTCCCGATGGCTGCGTGCTCGGTGGCATCAGCGTCTCAGGCTTGACATTCGCCTTCACCATGTCGGAGCTCGAAGTGGTAGGACCGCTGGTCATCGCCGCGGCCGCATCCCTATCCGCGGCATTGGGACAGCCGAGGTTTGCATCATGAACGCGGAGTCAATCAAGGATCTCTCTGGACAGATGGTCACGGTCGTGGACCCGGGATCGCCGACCCCTCGCAGCGCACGCATTCTTCAGACGGGCGCTCATTGGTCACTGCAGGAACTTACGGAGGACCAAGGTCAAGGGCCTTCGCCCGTCGATCGTGACCTTCACATTTCGCCAGGATGGGTGGACCTGCACACCCACGTCTACGACGGGATGACGCAGATCAGCGTTCACCCCGACCGCGTCGGCATTGATCAGGGCGTTCACCTGCTCGCCGACGCCGGCAGCGCCGGAGCGGCAACAATCAGCGGACTCGCAAAGTATGTGGTTCCCAGCGTTCGAACCAAGGTGGTCGCATGGATCAACGTCGGGTCGCACGGACTCGTTCACCTCCGCGAGGTGGCGGACCCGACGTTCATCGACGTCGACGCGACGATCGCTGCGGTCGAAGCGCACAGAAACCTGATCCGAGGGATAAAGGTGCGCTCCAGTGGCGCCATCGTCGGAGCGATGGGGATCCAGCCATTGCAACTCGCGAAGTTCGTCGCTCGCGCCACCGAAACCCCGCTCATGGTGCACATCGGGGAGGCACCGCCCATTGTTGAGGACATCCTCGACATGCTCGGTCAGGGGGACGTTGTCACCCACTGCTTCCACGGCAAGGCCGGCAAGCCTTGGGACAACACCGGTCGGCCCGTTCCGGCGCTCTTGCGTGCCCTCGACAGAGGGGTCATCCTCGACGTCGGCCACGGCGCCGCGAGTTTCGACATCGAGGTCGCACGAACAGCGACGACCCTCGGCATCTGGCCCACGACCATCAGCACCGATATCCATGTGCGCAACATCGACGGCCCGGTGTTCTCTCTCGCTGCCGTGATGACGAAGCTCCTCCAGTGTGGTATGCCGCTGCACGAGGTCATCACCGCCACGACGACAGCACCCCGCCGCGTCCTGAAGGCGCTGGAACCATGGCTCGACGAGGACAAACGCATCCGGCACGCGACCATCTTCCGGGTCACCCCCGCTCCTCCCGGCGGTTGGCAGCACCTCGACAGTGCCGGCCCCCAGCCGACACCAGTTTCTCAACTTGTTGCTGAGGCGACCATCAGCCACGACGGTCTCCGACCCTGTACGGGCACGTCTTCGTCGTCACCATTACATCGGAGAACATGCCCCACGTGAGCGCCCAAGGAGCGGGTCGAGCTCGACGACCAGCGCAACCCACATGACGGAATCGTGCACCCGACCCTCCGGTCGGAAACCAGAACATTTCGGCTGGTAGCGGTAGGCCGCCAGTACGTCGGCGTCGCTGAGGATTCGGTCGTTGCTAATCAGCGGGAAGCATCCGTCGCTGGCGGCGTCGTAGCGGATCTTGTCCAGAGCGATGTCGTGCTGCACGGTGAAGCGGGTGGTGGAGACCTCGCGGTAACTGGTCTTGGGTCCGGTCGGTCAGCGCGTGCTTGCTCGTCGTGGTCGTCGTGGTCGTCTGGGTCACGGTGGCGGTGACCCACCGGCCGGCGTGGGCGTCGGTGAGCGCGTCGGCGGCGGCCTGCTCGACCGCGACGCGGGTCTTGAACCGGCACCTGGGGCCGGCGAGCTTGGCGTCGAGGGCGTCGATCCGGGCGGCGCGGGCGCGGGCGGCGCGGTTGGCCTTGGCGGTGGAGTGCACCCACACGATCCGGTAGCCCTCCGCTGACGGCTGCGGCGCCGGGGTGGTGGAGTAGTTCTGATCGGGTTCACCTTGCCGCGGCGGGCGGCTTCGGTCCAGAGCGGCGTGTGGGCCTGCAGGTGCCCCCGGAACGCGCCGTCCTCGGCGCGGGAGCGGGCATGACGGTGACGAACCGGCCACCGCGACGCTCGATGTGGCCCATCGCCGCCCGGGAGCACAGCTTGGAGTCCGCGACGTAGAGGAAGTCGGTGCGGCCCAGCAGCCCGACCAGCCGTCCCAGGTCGGCACGTGGGTCGGGTCGTCGACGGTGTTGCCGTCCGCGAGCCGGTAGGCCAACGGGACCGCGCCGTCGGCGCTGACGGTCAGGATCCACGGATCGGCAGGATTGCGCAGGGCAAAGGCTCTCGGTCTCGGCCCCGGAGCCGCTCGAAACAGCCCGCCGGGCGTTGAGCGCTGACCCTTCAGCTCAGCTTGATGACGAGAACGTGTGCCCCTAGCTGATTTGGAGGGGTCTCTTGTCAAGGGGCATGGTGAGGCGCCGACCGGACTGGTTGTCTGG
>JAABUP010008536.1_pt1 | contig 13035 bp, 8 predicted proteins | sample 5559201 | NCBI WGS metagenome assembly JAABUP01 (sample SAMN10711887, study PRJNA513373) | rock metagenome | isolation source: Antarctica rocks | place: Antarctica | reverse complement strand
GCTCGATGACAATCTCTCTCTCTCGACTGATAGAGATGTATGAGGAATGTGAGACTCATCATGCATGCGTGAAAGATCTTTGTATTGCAGCTGTGCATCTATGGGTATCAGCGATTCTAATCTAGGTACAATACAGATGGTAAGTGATTTTGCCATAGACTCTGTCCTGAAAACACAACGCCGAGCAATGCGATCGCCCCCTCGCTCGCTTCAACGCTACGAAAGCAATGCAAACGATTCCGAAATCTTCTTGACTTTTAGTGGTGGCACAAGTGTGGTGCAGTTATAGTACAGTGCATGAGGAACAAATTGTGCATGGGATTTAGGGCTTGTCTGGCTTCTTGGAGGTGCGCTCCTGGCCTGACCGAGGCCTTTCTTTCTCAAGCAATAATGTGAGCTGACTCTCCGTTTTGGGTAAGGGTCGTGCATCGTCTGCAGCTGGCTCTGGGCCCGTAGAGGCTGGAGCTTTTAGAGGCGCCGTGACGTTTGTAAATGCTTCTCTTCCCTTGCCCCTGCTTGCAGAAGACGTGGCCTGACCCGAGCCCATCGTCCCTGTGGCTTGAAAGGACGCAGCGGTTGGTGTTGAGGCGCTGGACTTTCTGGCAAAGGCATGCAGGTTAGTGAGTGAGCGCTGAGAGCGCGATCTGTCGACGAATTGTGATCTGAAGTTCGGGTCGACCAGCGGCTTTGCTGCTTCAGCTTTGTCGTCTGCGGAGTCTTCGGAGGTGTCTCCGCTAGATGCCGATGTAGCTTTCAGAGTTGGTTTCTGTGCTTCGGTCTCGTCGTCGTCAGTCTCATCCTCATCGGAGTCTTCCTCGTCTGAGGGAGGACCCGGCGAGAGACGTCGTCGCTGCTTTGAGGGATGCGGACTCGCTGCTCGCGCTAGTCTTTTAGACAGCACTGCTGGCTCTCGGTTCGAACTAGAGCTCGGATCTATAGTACTAGACTTCGGACTCCGGGCTAATTTCGAGTACGAAGAAGTCCTCGAGTTGCCCAAGCTGGATGTTCCAGAAGGTCTCCGAGGTAAGACTGCAGGTTTACGTCTGCTAGTTCCTGTGCTTGCAACAACGACTGGATTTCTCTTTCCAGATCTTTGACAGCCGGTACTATCTCCGGACGATCGTCTTGGCTTGTCACCCGTAGACCTCGGCATAGATGTAGAAACTTTTGGAATAGAAACAGCTACCTCCTCGTTGAAGCGGGTTGTAGTAGATCTGCGACTAGGAGCCGTCCTCTTAATCATAGGTATATCTCGAGAAGCAAGGCTTTCTTCCTCATCAAGAACGACGGCTTCCTCGTCCCCAGCCGCTGCACCGGCCTTTGTATTCTGGTCCTGCGTCGAGCTTGAAGACTCGCTCGACCCCGAGCTTGATTTCTTGAGTATAGGTGGTGGTCGTGTCGCTGCCCTCCTGTTCTCTTTTAGCACTAAACTTTTCTTCGCAACTGCTTTGGCAGGGCTCGCAGTCGTAGGTGTGGCAGAGCTGTCTTCAGGTTCTTCGTCGCTCGATAGAGGCTCAGCCTCGGTGGAGGTTGCAGGAGGGGTCGAGGGGGCGTTGGATGAAGGCGATCCAGAGCGTGGTGCTTCATAATAGCTTGTCAAGCTTCTTGACGACCGAGGTGAAGGCGTAGGCGTGGTTCGAATATATCCGCCCTCGTTGATGCTGCTAAATTGCAAAGCAACCTGCGTTCCGCTGATACGATCTCTTATTCGTTCACTGCTCAATATCCTCCAGAAGAAATTCTCGAGTCTTCGGCCTATATTGTCTGCGAGCGCGGTCTTTTTTGCGGAGTAGACTGCACAGGTCAGTATTAGCTACGGAAGGAATAGGCTCCTCGAGAGTGGCATTATACCTCTCCACAGCTTTTGCACGTCTTCCGCATCGACTCTGTCCACGCTCTCAATCTCCTCGCTAAGTCCAACCCTGTTGTTCACCAGTCCTTCTGGCAAGCCTCTTGCCATCTCGCACAACGCGCTCAGCTGGTGAGCTGAACTTCATGTGTTATGTTGCGGGCATGGTCATGGACAGCAGCAGAAGTGAAGCTGTCATCGGTGAACAGTCATGAACAGTCGAGGCTACTAGCCCACGACTAGATATTGCGGAACGAGGTACCGGCACGCTAGGGAAGGTTTGAACTCAAAGTGTATATTTTCGATCCGGCTTCAAAAGGGTTTGTAGCTTTTCTTGAATGAGTGGTGAAGGTGTGGGAACAAGGAAGTTGGGTGGTAGAGCTAAAGTAGATAAAGGAAGTCAGAAGTAGGAAGCAGGAAGGAGCTGCTTTCATCAAATATGGACAAAGCAAGGTCAGGAGCAGCATTATTGATCGTATCATTGAGCGCGAGTATGCGAGGAGGTTGTACGTAAGCATGACTGCTGATAGGAGAGTGAAGCGCGAATGTCACTCTCTTTGGGTGAAGCTGGCGTGGCTGGAGTGGTGGTTGGAGGCACGGACGTCACATGGAAAGGCGTGGCTTCTGGGCTTTCTCATCAGATTTCCAGGCTCTGGCGTGTCTGGGCCCTTGTCTAGCCTTATCTAGCTACTCATCTTGGTTCCGAGTGCTTGGTAACACACCCTTAGAGCCTACTTTTAAACCAAGTATCCCCGGGACCGCCCTTCCTTCTTCCCCTTCCCAGCCGGCCGAGGGCCCTTGCAGAAGCCCTGGAATTCTTAGAAGTTTCCATGGCAGGGATCTGCGAGAATCCTACCACACAAGTTGAATAAAGTCCTGCAAGCCCTGCAAGCCCTGAACCCTGAATCCCCAAAGTGTGTGCCAACGAAACGGCATCCTCACCAGCAGTATAGAAGAATCGAACAATCTGGTTACGTTTGCCATGAGAGAAGTCCTTATCCATCTAATTCTAGCTATCTCTTCGTCCCGCCTCAAATACTCAAATACAACGATCAGCGCCACGTTTCATTCAGGCGGCAAGATGGAGATCGTCGCTTGCACATGGAGCGTGACCCACGTAATGTAGAAGTCGTGAGGTGTCAGCTTTGCAGCGAATCCTTTCCTTTCAGCAAGGGGTAGAGTACGTATCGGCGTTCCAAGGGAGGCGGTGAACTGCCAGAGGCCATCATTTGCCATTTCGTTCACAGTAGATTTTGCCAATAATCTTTGATTCGACTCGAGTGAGGCTCTCACACCGGCTCTTTTACCAAGAGATTGTCAAAAATTGCCGCATCTATCCCGCCGGTGCATTTTGCCGATGTGAATCTGCGCTTACCGTATTCGCAAAGTCTCATGACGTAACGCGATAGAAATTCCAAATGGTCATGGCTTTTGGGCACGTGCTCGCGTGATGAATGTCCACACCTGAAAAGCATAAATCAATAGAATATGCGACTTCGCCACGTGTCACATGGACATTGACTCTTTGAGGCTCGCCATGGCCACCTGCGTCGAGTCTCGAGGACACGCAGGGGCTTCCTATTTCAGAGCTTGCTATCCATCATAACACATATCCGATCGAGAGGATAGAGATCTTCACGCAGCGGGCAGCCTTCCCGTAGGAAAAAGGAACGCTTTTGTGAGAAGATAGACACCTCGAAGCAGTTTCAATTTCTGTCTACCACACTCCCAGGGTGGCCGTGCATCATTACCACCCACCGATTACTTGTTGCCTTGTTGCTACAAGCTGACAGTGCTGCTCTGCAGTGGAGCAATCAGCTTGCAGTAAGCAAGAAGGAAATCTCCTTCCTTTCACCACATCAAACCCACTTGGGTGCTTTCGCAGCAAACGTACTCGCAAGGAACACCGTACTAGCTGGTCAAAGTCGTGCATACAAGCTGCAAATCAAATTATCGTGGCGCCCTCGTCTGATACTGCCTCGAATGTTATACAGAAGGCTACTGCACTCGGCTCATTGCAGATTGAAATCAGTCACCGGAAGGGAGCATCAATTGCCATTGAAGACCTGCTGCAGACTTCACCTTCTACCGCTTCTGGACGTTACACACCCTAGGTAGTCCTTATCCTAAAACGTTCTCAGCCGTTCTTTGTCCGCAACGAAGCTTGACGCGGGACTCCCTTCAACAAGTCCCTTCTAGAACTTGATTGCCAAATCATGGCAATGAGCGGCTCTGCGCGAAACATTTCCAGCATGGACAATAGCCTGGTGAGGAAAGCCGTGGCCACTGTTTGGACCACACGCTGTACATGAGGGAAAAAACGCGCGTTCTCTCTCTTCGATGATAGCAATTCGTGAAACAAACTGTTCAGAGACTAGCAGTTTCGAATTCGAACTTGTAATGACTTCGTGTGCAAATCGTCTTTGCGGATCTAGAAACAGCCTACGTTGTGGCTTTTGTGTATAAATATAGAAAGACTGTACATACACTGAGATTCTGAGTGGATACGAATGCCAATACTCGAATCTAGTGCTCAACTGTGAGACATATCACGCGCGCCTATGACCGAGGTTTGTGGCTTTCAGCAAATTCTCGAGCAACCTCGCTATCTTAACGTCTTTTGTCAATGTCTTCAGTAATCAAACTACAACCGTATGCGGTGGCTTTTGTCGGCTTTTCTTTCCAAGGGGCCTCGTTCAATGATTCGAGTGGTAGAATATGCCTCATAAACATGCTTGCGGACTCGTACCAGAACTTGCGGCGTCAAGTATGTTCCATCGGTTCTTTAAATACGCAGATTGACTCGGCGAAGCCTGCAATCGACACTGAAATTACTTCTGAAAGCAAAGTTCTTTGAGGTTGGTGGAACTGAGGTTAGCCCACCACCAATATTTCGCTTACTGCATTCAGGCTTAAAATCGCGCTTTGTTTGGTGTTGTTTCGTCATTGCTCTTCACATTTCATTGCTGCGATGCTCGAGACTCGACAATTTCTCTCTTTGCTCTATGTGCTCTATTCTCAGTCCAAATGTATCTCCACCAAGTATGTCGTGCGATACTCATTCGCCCGTAATGCTGCAAGCCCCAGTCCAAGCCAATATCTCTGTCATTGATGAGGTGGAAAGGACCATAAAGAAACAAATCAACTTCCCCAAGATTCGTCTCCAATTTACACAACGCGTGCGCTAAATATAGTCTTTGTTATTCGCAAGCGTTCATTTCTCTTTCAACTGGAATGCCACGCTCCTAAATAACCCCCTTCCACCCTCGCACTTCCTCCTCTTCTCTAAGTCGTATCTGCCTTTACTCTGTCAGTTGATCTGAACATTTAATATCTATCAAAAGTCTGTCCTTACAAGCCCATCTTTCAATTCCATTCCCTTCCCACAAAAAAAAAGAAATATGCATTACTCCCCCATTTTCATCGCCCTGGCATCCGCCTACCTCGCCAGGGCAGACGTCAGTCTCGGTGACCTTCCCGACTGCTCCGTAAGTCTCCCATCACCAAAACACCCCCTCCAATACAAAAACCCAAAATCCTAACAATCAACCTCCAGACCACCCCCCTAGAAAACGGAATCGGCGCCACAAAATGCAGCATCACAGACTTCGCCTGCATCTGCCACGCCTCCAGCTTCATAGCCACAGTCGCCCCACAAGTCGCCGCCGCCTGCAGCGCAGCCGACGAAGCGACATTCATCACTGTCGCCGAAGGCCTTTGCAAAGCAGCTGGCGTCACCATCACCATCCCAACCAGCGGAGGAAGTTCAAGTGCCGCCCCCGCTAAATCCGTGCCAGCTACATCAATGGAGGCACGAGCAAGCACGCCTGTTGCGTCGAGTGTTGCATCCAGTAACGTAAGTCCCACACTTTCAGTCGTCGATGCAACGTTCATGCTGCCATTGGGCGAAGTCGTTCTGCCCACTGCTGCTTCTGCTTCTGCTTCTGGGCGGGGTCCGGGAGATGTTACATTCAAACTCGCGCAATTGGGAGCCGTCGTTCTCCCTACTTCTTCCTGGTTCAAAAAGAAAGAAATTCCCGTTTCCGTTTCTTCTTCTTCAGCAACACAAACACCATCAATTGGCGCAGGCGCTGGTGCTGGCAATTCTCTGCTCATCAGCACAACAACCCTCCCCCCCAAAACCATCCTCATCAACCCCTCCTCCTCCTCCACCTCCAATACAGCCTCTCGACCCACCTCTTCCACAACCACAAAAACAACCACAGTGACCTCAACTCTAACCTCCGTCTTAACATCTGTATATGCAACATCCACTTTATCCACATTATCATCATCTATACTTCAACCAGTCAGTCTTCATTCCTCCCCGAATGCCTTGCTGACTTCTCACTATTTTTATATAGATGCCAACATCCACGGCTCCATACCCAATCGGCAATGGGAGCGCAGCGGCTAACACTACTAATACGACTGCGATGGCTTTTGAAGGCGCGGCGGCGCCTGGGTATGGAATGGGTGCGGCGAACGCGGCGATGGTGGCTGCGATGGCGGTTGGGGCGTACTTCTTGTGAGTTGGGGGAGGAGGATGGGGAAGAGGGTAGATGGAGATAGTATTGCATGAGAAAAAATTGGATGGGATGGACGAAGATAGGCTTGTATAGTCGCTTTAGGTTTTTCATTAGTGCTCTAGAGAATTAGAATGGTCAGAGGGTAGCTAGCTAGTTAATGGATACTGTATTAAAATAATGGGTATGATGTACGTATGTCATGCTCGTAGGCTCGTATATATATCCATCACGTCGTTCATATCCCAATCCCACTTACACTTAATTACACAGCCAGCAATTTCCGTCCGACGACCGAAATTTTCATATCCAATAATTCCTTATCACTTGGCGGCGCTGGCTCTGAGCCTTTGCGTTTCCTCCTCTTCCATAGTGAATCTTTCCTCCTCAATTGAACCTCCTCTCCTTTTGACTCAAAGTAGTGGCTGGTATTATCATCATCTTTCAAGAACGTGGCATTTGCCTTTTCCTTAGCATACCACTCCCTGCGCTCCCATCTTCTCAGTTCAACCCAATCACTGCTCACCCCACCTCGCCTACAGACAGCTCTCATGAACGATCCAGCATCAAGCATGTCCTTCGGCAGAGTCTGCACCACTTGGAACAATTCCATCGAGTCACCAATGTCTCGGATCCGCTGCTCTCCCAACTTGAAAATAGTCAGCGCGACGCGAAAGAGCACCCGGCTGCCTTCGTAGAACAAAACATCCCACACCCTTAGCACGCTCTCAATTGGCAACGTCCCAATGAAAAGACTCATGAACCAGCTCGTTGTGCAAAGGCTGATGGGCGGTAATCTAGCATTTCCCGTCAAATCATCGCCTGGTGTGCCTGCAGAGCCTATTTTTGCCCAAATGCCCGGCATGGTGCCTTTGAGAGCTACCATTAGGACCCATAGATCGACGTTGGCGCCCTCGAGGCTGATTTCGTGTGTGCCGGGTAGATAGACAGTAGTGATGATGTGGAGCATCCAGAACGCCTTTTCTTCCGGAAGGAAAAGTAAGAGGAGGCCTGCTATGAAGTTCAGGGATTGGCAGTAGCCGACACAGGGGCAGTGGAGGGCGAAAGCTCGAAGGACCCGGCGGAGAGAGGTGAGAAGTGGTTGTTCTTCCGTGGTGGGGCTGTCAGGTTTGAAATGGATATTATCGGGGAAAGTGCGGTGCAGGTCACGCTCAATGGCTTCTTGGTCATTCGATGGAAGCTCTGCTTCGGCGCGTAGGACGAGAGATCTATACTGGCGAGGATGTTTGTCGAGATAGTCCTGGCCACCTGCATAATAAAACCAGGCAGGTCCGCGCCAAGCTGGAGGTAGTCCCTTGCGAACGAAGCGTTCGGTCTTCTCTGATCGTTTTGGGAAGCGGGTGGGGAGGTATGTGGGAAGAGCGTAGTCTCGCATGTATGATGTCCATTTGGTCTTTCTCCGTTCTTGACCCCGTGAATATTCGTTCCACCAGGCGTCATGTTGCTGGACGGTGACATGGTGACTAGCTTTGAGGAACCCGTACTGGTCGCGTGTGGAATTAGGAGGCAGTATTGGAGGCGGAGGAGAAGATGAATTTCTGAAAGCGTCTCCAGAAATAATGGTGTAGGTGCTGGCTGATTCCGCTGTTGTCCGACGGGTTGGTGTGGTGATCCCTCCCATACTGTCATTGATCGCTTCAGCTATCCTCATTGATCTTCTGTGTTCCTCTTCGCTCATTGATGTGTCTTTTGATTCACCCAGCTCCACCTCATCATCGTCCGCGAAGCCTGCGGCATACATATCGATTGCATCGTCAACCGTCATACCACCAGCCTTTGAGACGGGTCGCGAGGGAAGATCGACTGTCGATTCCGCGACTGATGTACCTTTAGTGAAGACACTGCTTCGATCAGTACTATAGGTTTCCATGTGGCTTGAGCTCGTTGTCAGTGCCGATAGAAGACTTAACCTGACTTCGTCGCTGCTGAGGTCTGCTTGCCACGGACGCTGTGGTAGCTGTGGGACATCATCGAAACTTGGGAAAGGGAAGGACGCGCCATCATGTCCGATGCTTTTGACACTCGGTCTTCTTTTGCCTGTCGGTTTCGATACATCATCACCTCCTCCGGTCAAAGATCGAGATGGCTGCGGCTGTAAAGGAGAGCTTTTGGATTTTGGCGCAGTGAACGAAGCTCCTCTACCTCTAGGAAGGGACGCAAAAGCCGAAGGCTTTCGAAGGCCAGTCTTTACTCCGGACGTTGTAATCGGATGGGTTGCAGCGTGGCGTATCGTGGGCTTGGTGGGCTCTTGAATGTAACCGGCCTCCACTGTGAGGGTGGTATGTGCTGCAACACGGTGGTGAACATGTCCTGAACTTATGGCGCGTCTTGGTTCTGACGTGCCCTTCGCCTTCACCTTGGGATTTGCATTGAGATCGCGCATTGCTTGCCTTCCAGGGCTTGTTGATGCTATCCCAGGCTTTTGCACAGCCACTGAATGTCCTTGCTCGGCTTTTTCTTGAACGAGGGCTTCGTTCTTGAAACCATCAAAGGTCATGGTCGGAATACGTGGAACAGTTGATGTCTTCGGGGCTAATGACATGAAATCTGCAGGTATGTCCGGAGTAGGGGGGGTTTGACCTCCATCTGATGATGGAGGTCGTGATCTTGATGATCTCCTTGATAATGATGTGGTGAATAGTCTTGTGATGCTCTTTTTCTTCTTGAGAGAACTCGTCCCCAGCGAGGTATTGCCAATTGGAGCCGTCAATGGCTCTTCGATGCCGTCCATGACCACGGTTAAGTCCCGCTTTAGCATCATCGAAGTTGGTCAGATTTGGATAACAGCAACCCCTTCGATGACGGTCCAGTCGAGCTCAGTACCAATACTGCTCGCTCTTGGAGAAAATCTACGTGTCCTGCGCATCCCGCTCGGATATGGACAGCTTGAGGATGCTTTGGGCTCATTCGTTGAAGGTCTTTGCAGGCTTCGGTCCTGGTCGGTGTCCGCCTTTCAGCCGAGGTTGCACAACTCTTTTGGCCCTACCTTATATAGTACCTTACTCGTATTGGTGGCACAAATGTGAGATGGGAACAGATGCTGCTGCTGCTGCTCAACGTGAGCTGGACCTTGCGAGTGCATCACCTAAAAGAACAAGCGGAGATTAAGTTGCGGGAGGGTCTTGGAAAACTAAAAAGCAAGGCTTGAAACATAAAGTAAACATGCTTCTGCGCCGCAATGAACGCGTCTTTGCTAACCGACAAGGCTGTTAGGGGTAGATACATCGAAAATATCTATCAACGGGGCTGCCTCCTGTAGCCAGGCGCAGCGTTGGAGGCTCTCATGAGCAATGTTGGATCACGGATGTGAACTAAAGTTTCAACAACTGGGCTGGCCGCCAAAAGTCTTGGCCCCGCCGCTACTAACGGGGCTTCCTCGGGTGCTCCTGCCGCCACCCAATGCTACGAGTACCTCTATTTTCTACCCACAAATGTTCCTTGTTTGGGAATGGACCTTGAGGGGGCGAACAGCTTGTTATCCATATCAAAGCTGTGAGCATGTATTTAGCACTCCAATATGCGGAGTTGAGCCGAATGCATGCACTCAATAGGGGTTGTCAAGAGGGGAAATATCCCATTAGTGGAGAATCCTCATGTAATTAGTGCCTGGGCGGCATGCTTTTCTCCGCCATTTATTTGTTATTATTCTAGTATCCTGGATATTATATATAACTAGCCCATAAATAGCTACTAATAATTAATTAACTTATTCTATATATATTAAATAATACTATAATATTATATTAACGAGATTTTATCTTTTCTAGCGACCACGGTACGATTTAAACTAATCTTTTAAAATTAATAATTTTACTCTAAAAGGATTTATTTATTTTATAAGAATTAAGAGTTTACCCTATTAATAATAAAACTTCTAATTATTATTTCTATTTATATAAAAGAGCTTTATAATATTTAATACTAGTTATCGTATTATTCTATTATTTTATTATAAGATTAAATTTCGATTTATTAAAGAAAATAGAGACGTTTTTTTAATAGAATATTAATTATTAAAAGAATATATTACTTTTTTATTACTTTATAATATTTATATTATAATTAATACTCCGTTACTATTATTATCTATTATAAAAAGAATATATAGTTATTTATTATTATTATTTTATTTATAAATTATACTAGAGAATACCCCGAAAGATTTATTAGAAAGAGTTATTTATAATAATTATCTTTCGTTTTAACCCCTTTAAAATTCTTACTAGTTTACGCCTTAATTTAATATAACTAATCGTTATATTTTAAAGATTAAGAAGTAATATTTTATACTTTAATCTAGTTTTAAACTTTTTTAATTTTTAGAGAAAAGTCTAACTTTAAAATCTATTAAATAAAAAATAATTTTAAAAATAAAATCGGACTACTTCCTCTATTCTTTTATATATTTAGGACGAAGATTAAAAAAAAAATTTAATATTTTATTATTATTATTTTACGATACCGCTAAAATCTTAAAGATTTTTAAAAAAGTTATTTCTTTATCTACGAGAGAAATTTATAATTAAAACTTATTAATTATTATTCTTTAAAGAAATAAGATTAAATTAATTATATATATTATTTCGTATATTTAAAACGCCTTTAGGAACGAAGTTTAGATATTTTATTATTATTATAAATAATATAGTTAAATTTAATAGAATTTTCGAAAAAGTTATTTCTCTACCTAGGAGAGAAACTTATAATCGGAACCTATTAATTATTATTCTCTAAAGAAATAAGATTAGATTAATTATATATATTATTTCGTATACTTAAAACGTCTTTAGGAACGAAGTTTGAATACTTTATTACTATTATAAATAATATAATTAAACTTTATAAAATTTTCGAAGATTATTTCTTTATATAGAGGAAATTGTCCGTCCCAGACTTCTTTACCTATAGTTTATAAAGATTATTAATATTTATATCTATATTATTAATTATAACTTTACCGGTAGTTTTAATTATATTATTAAAAAAGATTTTACTATTTACTATAACTCTAATATCGGGGAATATATTATTATTTATTTTAATCTAAATAGTTTAACTAACGCCTATAATAATAACCCGAACTTTATTCGATAATATAAATAGTATATTAAGGTAGTTATATATTCTCGAAAAAGAGATCCCTAAAAACTTAATACTATTATAATAATTTATAAGATTTAATACTAGGTTATAAAGTAAGATTATTAAATAAATATTAAAAACTTTAAAAATAATTAAAATCTTCTCCGATAAGAATATTAAGGAAGTTATAAAAGATAATAAAAAGATTATTATTATACTCTTAAAAGAGGAGTTCCTAGGCGAAATTCGTAATTTTAAGATTAAAAAAAACTTTTTAAATAAGATTAAATACCTAAAATAAAATAAAAATAAAGAGTTTAAAATATATTATACGCGAGTTATCCGACTATTAAAGATAATTAATATAAAGAATAAAAACAATAATAAATTAAAGAAAATATTACCGCTAGAGTTAATAATATTATATAATATAGTTAGTAAATAAATTATAGGCCTTAAGGATAATAAATTACGTATTTATATAATAAAATATAAAATAGAGCTAAAAATATTATTATATAGTATATTTAAGAAAATATAAGGTTTAATAGAAATCTTACTAGTAATAAACGAGATAGTAATATTTATATAAGAAAAAACTGAAATTAATAGTTATAGAGACTTCTAAAAGTAAATAATAAAAGTAAATAAAGATATATTATAAACTCTCTTAATAATATTAGTAAAGTTAATATATTATAATCGTAATAAGAATATTTAAGAGATAGTAGTTATTTATTTAAAACTAGTAAATACTAGATTAAATAAATCGATAATAATAAATAGAGTCTACGCTTATCTAAAAGAGTATAGAGTATATTTATTAACTTTATACGAAGTATTATATATAATTTAAAAATCCTAAACTCTAGTTATTATACCTTTAAAGGTATATAAAGAAAAATTAAATTATAGTCTATAGAATTCTTATAGAGAAAATCTATTAACTAAAAGTAATTATAGTTATAACTAGAAGTATTTAATTATCTCTAGTAAAAATAGCTATTTATCTTAGCGTCCGGTAAATTTATACGATCGTATAATATCTTTTAATCTATATACGAGTAGACTAAAAAAGTAGGAATAATAGAAATATTATAACCTACTACTTTATATACTATACGAAATTATAAATTATAAAGTTATAGAATATAGAATATATAAATACTTAATTATTAAGAGAAGAGTAGTACTATATTAAATAAATTCTATAAGATATATAGAAAGAAGCGGTAGAGTATAAAGTATAGAAAAAAAGACGAGACTCTTAACTAGATATTAATAAATTATTATTAGATATAATAGTTTTACTCTTTATCGGTAACTCCGGAAACCCCGATCTCTACGTATTTTATACCGAAAATACGTAAAATACTAAAAATGCGTATCTACTTATATCCCGTATTCTAAGCGTATTATACACCGATTAAGTAGCGATTCTATAGCGATTCTACAATTTTTTTTTAAACTTTAACTTTTTATAGTATCTAGACTAGGGCCCCTATATAGAAATATAAATATTTTACTGAATCTATTTTTAGCCTAGATTCCGAATTT
>JAABUP010008534.1_pt1 | contig 13038 bp, 13 predicted proteins | sample 5559201 | NCBI WGS metagenome assembly JAABUP01 (sample SAMN10711887, study PRJNA513373) | rock metagenome | isolation source: Antarctica rocks | place: Antarctica | reverse complement strand
AGCCGCAGATGCTGCTTGTATGCCTTCAGCAGATTCTGCCTGGTGCTGTTCCTCCATCAAGGTCTGTGACTGCGAGCGCATGCACAGGCTTCAGCATCAGAAACAACGCTGCACAGATACCAGTATCAGACAACACCTTTGATTGACTGACAGGCACCAAGTTGTCAACTCATCATCAGCTCATTCACAGTGCAGCAAACTGTTACAACTACTGCCAGAGCTGCTGGACCAATGGCTGCAACAGCGCGCACTGGCAGCATGTCCTGGCAGCTCTCGTCCTGATTGACATTGAGTACAATTGGGGAGAGACTCTAGCTGCATATGGTCAACCCTGCCCAAATCTTGTGTGAAAGTACCCATTGAGAGGGACAACGTCAGACTCTTTTGAGTGGATGTAGTGCGAAGTGCAGGAAAGGCAGGAAAGGCAACAAGAAAGGCAGCTGCTTACCGCTGACAGGTATGAGCACAGACTTGCCAGAGCCAGAGACAGCAGCAGCTGCTCCAGATGCTACGCCTGATGTAAAGATGGTCCCGGTACCGGTGTTAGCCACTTGCAGACCACCAAGATTGCCAGCAATGGCTATTGTGCCAGCCCTGGATGGCAGCAAGCAAGATTGTTAATGCAACAAGCTGCAGTCAAGGGCTGCATCTCAAGCTTGAATGTGATCTTGTTTCAGAGTGAAGCGCCTGCTTGAAGCAAGTCACGAATGCTTGTGGTCTCACCCGCTGGCGGACAGTGATCCTGATGCCGCAGCTACTCCGTTGGCCAACAAAGTGGAGCTGCCCGCCACTGCAGCGGTCAGCTTGCTGGGGCTGAAACCGTTCCTCAAAAGCACTTGCGTGGAAGGCGCGAGCACCGTCACGCCTGCGAGCTGTGCAGCAGGCAGACTAATGATGCACTGAATAGGCTGCGTGGTTGTGAACGCTCCATTGGTCTGCAGTAACAGCACTCCTCCACTGCCGACGGTAGCCTGAAACGCGTTCTTGACGGCCTGATCAGCTGCTATTTGCACAGCATAGCTGGGGCCGGGCTGAATCGCCACATTGAAGGGCACGCACACTTGAACGTTTGTAAATGGGTTTAGGTTGATGGTGGTGTAGTCTTGGGCAGCAGCCCCCAAGGCAAACAAGCAGACGGCCAGTGCCACAGCTTGCATCTTGCTCTGCGTGTCAAAACAATCTGTTGTCAACCGCCTGCAGCACCAAGGATGGCGGACAAGAGGTCGAAGCAGGAGAGACTGTGCCGAGCTGACTTTCTAACCTTGTCTTGGACCTTCCTGCAGGATTGACAGCGTGGTTTACTATACTTGCTGCTGCCGTATGTCGTCTTGAGATCACCGTACGTAAGGGTTCTTGGGTCTTGCCAAGAGGCAGCGTGCAATTGATTGAAGCAGCCGAGATATTCGCATCAGTCGCCACGTGAGCTTTCTGACTGGTCCAAGTGGCAGAAAGCTGCTGACAGACAGGAGCATTGGAAGGATCAAGAAGTTCCAAATTGCTAATTTTGGGCATGCTGACACGCGGCAGCCACATTTACGACAAGACTGTTGCTCCGAAAAACACATTTGCGCAGGACAATACTATTAGCACGCTATTAGCACGCTTTTGCACACTCGCATGCATGTATATCAGGCAGTGCGCTGCAGGGGTGAGCGTTCCCATAAACCCTACGAAGCTGCCACAAGGCCTTCTACTCCATCAGTGCTCTTGGCAATGCTTGTACAATGCATTGCTCCCGATTTGAAATGCTCGAGAGAGAGCAGCATATGCCCTAGTGCATGTTCCAGACGGCCGGCAGATTATCCTCAATCATTGGGTCTCAACGAAGGCACAGAGGCAGGAACATGATACTTAGCACTGGTGCATATTTACATGAAGGACTCTTTTGTACTGTCTTTTGAAAGCCTAGGCACATGTACATTGACATTAGCGGTTTCTCGAAAGCACATGGGGCATCAGAGTATGGTAAGACCAAGTGTTGAAGCTCTTTTGTACAGTGCGTGATTTTTTTGTACAAAAGCATGGCATCTGCATTGTCACACATTGTTGCATTGCATGGCATATCTGGCCTTCCAAGCTAAGCATCTCCAGACTCATCCATGACCTCAGGCTTCTGCACTGAAGCTGCATGGCTGAGCTTGACCTTCAGCCTGATACCACTGTGCTGCGACTGCAGCCTGCTCAGACCATCACCCATCTCACTACCCTCAGAGTCATGCTTGCCATCCTCAGACAATCCAGCTGCAATCGCTGCTCCCCACACACTGCTGCTGTTACCGACATTGCCAATACCACCGCCCTGAAAGGCCCCAATCTGCCACCTCTTAGCCACTGGCTCTGCAAAGCTTCCACTTGCGCTCCTCTTCTTGGATGCTGCACCAAGGATTGAGTCCTCCTGTGCATGTGAAGCCTGATTCCTGGATGAGTCAGCTGGCATGGCAGTGGCTTGGGCAAAGGCAGACTGTGCCCAGGGCTGCACAATGCTGTTCTGGGCTGCAGCAGGGAGTCTGGCCAGGTTGTTGTTCCCCCAAGGCTGCACCCTGCTGACTGCAGCAGTGGGCACAGCTGTTGCAGCTGCTGTTGCAGCTGCTGTCACAGCTGGGGCTGTGAAGGCAGGGGCGGCCAAAGCTGGTGTGTCTGTCTGTGCCATGCCTGCGTCTCTGGCTTCATCATCTGTTGAGGGCTGGCGTGAAAGTGCCCTGGCGTGGTCATTCATCAGGGGCTGGTGGACAGGTGCCCTGGCTTGAGCATAAAGGCGCCTGGTGACCCCTGAAATGGAAGAGCCCCTTCTGCTGATGCTGCCCCTCTCGAAGTCCATCTGCATGCAGTGAACCAGCCCTGTCAGCAATATACGTCATAAGCAATGATTTGGCAAACAAAATTGCTTCACAAATCTTGTCGTTATGGCTCAAAACCATGGTTTTGTCAGATCAGCATTTGAGACAGCTCATGGTGCTCACGTTCCCAGTTCATTATTGCAGCCCTGGCCATGTTCCTGATGTGCCCAGGCATCAGGTTGACTGTAATGGTTTTTTTGTTGGGGACAGAATTGGAGACAGACATGCCAGTCTTGTTTGGAACGCTAAAGTCATAGTCACTATGTTCACATATGACGCAGTGCAGTTTTAGTGTCAGACACACCTGGGGGAGTAGTACCAGGCATTCCTGTTTATGAGATATGTCAGGAAAGTATAACAGGTATGCCAGCAGAACAAAACTGTGGACGCAAAGTGACACAGTGTATAATAAGACAAAGTTGACGCAGTGTATGATGAGACAAAGCTGACCTCATCTCTGGGTGGGCTGTCAGGGTGGCGGAACTCCCACACCCCACACTTGTTGCAGAGGGGCTCCCCACTGTGCTTACCCCCCTGAGCCCCACGCCTCCATGTTGCAGACTCTGCAGACAACAGGCAAAGCTTAGGCAATAGGCACCATGACATTCAGAGGTTGTTAAGCTCGCAATGGCATTCAGAAAGTATGGCTCACATTGGGATTCAGAATGTGTGTGGCTTACAGTGACATTCAAAGGGTGTTGCTCACATTGTCATTCACAGTTTGTGGTCAGAGCTTGCGGCTCACAATGTCATTCAGATCATGTGGCTGACATTGTTCTCAGATTGTACAGTTCGCCCAAATAGCCAACTGCATGCCTGCCAACAATGTGTACATATTGCATTGCCCATCTGCCTGAGTGCAGATCAAGGCATTGGCACAATCAGTCAGTAGGTTTGCTGAATGTGTCTGTGCTTGCATTACACTGCAGCAGTACCATGTAAAGCAGTGCACATGAAATCACAGTCTGTCTGACAGGCTGTCACATGCTCCCAAACACAACGCCAAGAAAATTGCAGCTGCCATCAGGTTGACACTGTGAAACACATGCATGCACATGACGTGAGTATCAACAGAAGGAAGGGCTTTGAAGGGGCATCAACAGACACAGCATGCTTACTTGTGGCAAAGCAGACAGCACAAGGGCCCCCCTCCTTCTGTCCCTTGGGTGCAGGGGGGCGGCCCTCCTGGAGCTGCCTGGGCCTCTGGGCAGGGGCTTTTGCTTTCCTGACAGGGCTGGCAGCAGGTGAGTAGTCTGATTCTGTCCTGGCCAGGCTAACTGCCCTGCCCCTCCTGGGCACTGCATCCTCTTCATCTTCCTGTATAATCGGCGACATGACTTATGACTGCGCACGGTGCGCATGCTTAGCATGATTGTCAAAACACTGCCTCCTGAAAGTTACTGTCTTGAAAAGATTGACCCGTGTCAATAGCAACAACACCACAGCAGCAGCAGCAGCAGCAGCAGCAGCAGCAGCAACAAGGATATGTTGAGAAATGCTTACTGTAAGAGCTTAGTGCTACCTGCAAAGTGATCAAAACAGGCATGGCAGAACAGAAGCTATGTGAAGAATAAACTTGAGCACAGTTGAGAGTCAGCTGGTGCAAAATGTCGCATAGCTTGGTGTGGAACATGCTACATCACAAACCACAAAATCTAGGTGGATTCCGTGCCCTGACACATGTGTGCATCATGTACGAAGCTCCTAGCAACAATAGCAGAACAAAGTAAGCTATCTTTTCATTCGTAGACATTGTCTTACACAGAAGACAGGCAATGCAGTGGGCAGGACATACATACCGCCCACATCTTCTTTGGGGTGAACCTGGCAGGCAGCTCCCGGGGGAGGGCAGGGGGGGCGGGCGCTCGGGCCACAACCCTCCTCCCAAGCTCCATCATAGGTGGTTCCACAGCTGATGCATCGCGGTTGGGCCTGCCCACCGCACCTGTAAAAACCAACAATATTGATAACAATGATATTTAAAAAGCTTTCCAGCTTATGATGAGCTAGGTACATGCAAGAGGTTGCGAGAGCTTTCGGGAGTGTGCATGCAAAAGTTGTGCAAAGCACACCAGCAAACAGTGCAGTGTCAAGGATGCTACAGAGAAGACACTGTCATTTTTATGGGTACAAACAGCTTGATTTCAGGTTGGTTGGCTTCAGTTGCATGATGAAGAGGTGCTGATGTGCATAGGGCTTCCTCAGAGGCAAAGGCACAGTATAGCTTACCACTTGTTGCCTTAGGCTTGCGACCTGGCTTCCTTCTTGCAACGACAGGAGCGCTTTCAGCCTCAAGCTCAACTCTTGACTTCTTCATAGGCTTGCGCTGGCGCTTCCTGATGGGCAGAGGGCGGTCCATGACAGCAGAGATGGCCTGTTGTGCCTGGTCTACTGGCATCTCCTGGGCAACATCTTCAGGCAGGTCCTCCATACCAGTCATCTGTGTGGCAGTATTGCTGCTGCTGCCGCTGGTTGGTGATGTATCAAAACCTGAGGAGATGATAAGAACTTATTGACAAACCCTGACACGTAGCGCAGCCACATGTGGGGTGGTGGATTGGCTAGATGGCAGCTGTACAAACAAAAAACGCAGACGGTCACCTGAAAGGTACTCTTTCAAGTCTGATGACGTGAATTTCTCAGGCGGGCAGTAGAAAGCGCTCTCCATTCCCACGTAGTAGGCGGAGTTCATGCCTGAGTAAGACCTCTCCATCGTATGCCCTGCAGGGCCGTTGTGTTTGTCAAGCGACTTGCCTAACTGCCGCACTCACTCACTTTGCGTCTTGCAGAAAGCTACACCTTGAGACTGGATGCAGCAGTGGGGGCTGGTGTGACTGTTGGCGTTGCAAGACATGGGCAGAAGGACATGGGCCAGCAGATACCCACCGCAAGCGTGTGTCGTGCTGCTGCAGCTGCTATTCGGACCAAGGCCTACACGCCAGACTTGCTGGCGCTGCTCGCTGCCCAGATCCGGCGAGTCTCCGCGGTTAACCTCGAAAGTGACGATCAGACCTAACAGAGATGCCGCAAATCTTTGCTTCGGCAGTAGTCTTGAAAATAGAGCAAACTGAGTTCTCTATCTCCCCCGCAGCAGATAGCTACAGCACTCGACTCCCAGTGTGGCTTAAACAGCGGCTGAAAGCGCGAATGCGTTGGCCGAGTGAGCACGGTAGGAGGGCTTGCTTGCCAATGCCTTTTGTTCATCAGAGCGGGGATACATCTGTCCCGAGACTGTCGCACGGTCAAAGCAACTTGAATTGCACACAGCATTTGCAAAGAGGTGTAAGCGGCATTAGCTGGGGCGCACTTGTCGCCTCCATCCTGTCGCCAAGATGGCGGGCAAGAAGCAAGACACTGCAAAGCGCTCTACAGTTAAGCCCGACGAGAAGGAAGGCATCAACAGCTGGGTTTGTGTTCCGGATGACGAGTATGAGAGCCTCCTGAAGAAGCTTGCCGCCTGTTCCAAACCTAAGTACTTCAAGACAGTTATTTGCAGCAAGCAAGGTGTCAGAGCATTGGTCTTGTACGATCCTGACAAGAAAGTCTTTTATGAAAAGTGTACTGGCAGAAAGGTTCAGCGCTTTGAGCTTCCCCCAGGCAGCGAAATCGCCTATATGTCTGAAGTAGGGCGTGCACTGTTGGTAGGTGGTGAACACTTCCAGCAAGTATTCGATCGCACTGTGACTGCCAATATGATGTGCAACGGTGTTACTGGGCACCACTAGCGTTTCCTCAAGACACCTGTATTGCAACAAAGTGCCGCAACTTGCATGATCACTCATATCAGCCAATCTGGAGTAGCTTGAAGGATAATGGCTTCACTTGTAATAGACTCTTTCTATGCAACCTGCTGAGCAGACATGAAAGCCACCCGCTGCGCTGTAGAGTTAACTACAACGTTGTGGTCCTACTCATTGCTATGGCTGATCTGCAAATGAGACAAGAGCAGCCAGAAACAAGGGTTTGGCACTGCAATGCTATCGGCACCAAACAATTGCAGTGAGCACAGTGATACTGTGTATGCTTACATTGGTTGCACAGAGCAAGTATGATTAGTAGCATGCAGCACGGGCTGGCAATGAAGAAGTTTGTATAAGTACATGCTGCAATGCATGCTCTGGTGCCTTGACTCCCTGTCACAGATACTTGATGGGCCCTTCAAGACTCCCCTGTGAAAACTGCTGAACAATGGCTTCTTCAGACTTGTCAAATTCTGCTGTAGGCCCTTCCCACACGACCTGACCCTGAAGCATCAAACCCAGTCGTTTGGGCTGCAGATTGAAACAAGAGCATACACAATGGCCACAGACGTATGACAAGATCTGTAAAACTGTCTTTGTGGTTTGCAGTCAATACATACCCACCAAAGAAGCTGCAGGTACCTGTCACACTTCATCAAAGCCAAGACATCTCATGCACCGCAATGCTACTGAATCAGCTTGTTATGCTCATTTCTGCATTCAGAGATCAATCGCACATGCATGCACGAACCCACAGGACTACCTCATGTAGGAAGATGAGCCTATCTACAGCTCTCCTGATGGTGCTATGCTGATGTGTGACCACAATGTAACTGGAAATGCCTTCGCTGCTGTTGCCCATGCCCCTCTGGCTTTGCAGTGACCTGATGAGATCCTCCACGACCGTGGATGCCACCGGGTCCAGCCCAGCAGTAGGCTCATCATACATCACCACCTGCTTGTCACACATGTAGCCTTCAGACAGTCACATGCAGGCTCCAGACAGTCACACGTAGGCTTCAGACAGTCACATATAGGCTTCAGACAGTCACATGTAGGCTTCAGACAGTCCAGATATAGCACAAAGAAAGGTCACGCCATACATTCGTGTCTCTGAGAGTGTCTAACAAAACAGATGTAGCACATAGGATGCGCTGCGAGCAAGAGGGGATAGCCAGTTGCTTGTGATCTGGTGGCCATGACACGCTGCAGCAAGCCTTGTAGTGCATGCAAAACAGGCTGCTGTGTCACAGCTAACAACCTTTGAGGGTTTGAAAACTGTCAAGACTTTCTAGCTTTGGTGAAGACATCGCATCCAATACAGACTTCGATGTACAGGACCATGTTGATTCAACACTACTTGTTGAACACTCACACTGTGATGTCACTACAAATTTTGAGTGTCACTTTGGCATAGCAGCCAGCGTTTTTGGCAATTTGCATTGAGTGGTCACCATACTAGCCATGGTGTCAAATGCATGTCATACATTTGTCATTGTAGTACCTGACATCTACCTAGCTTCAGCTGGCATGAACAACATCAAATGCTTGTTCTTGCCAAGCTCTCAGCCAACAAACAGCAAGCTAGAAATTGTGACAGTAAGACCTTAAGCTGTGACCCAGCTGTCAAAATGCGAGCCATTCTTGCTCCAAAACTAGCAGGTCCAGCCTGTAGATGCTCTAACTGATGACACAAACACTACATCAGGTGCTTTCTATACTGTTCTGATGCGTGGGCAAGAGGAGGATGCCAGTTCTGAAACACACACACGGTTGCTAAATGTACATGCAGTTAAAATATCAGCATGCATACCTGCTCAGCCTTGTCATTCTCACTGTCTCTGATGATGGCCCTTGCGAGTGCAACCCTCTTCTTCATGCCCCCTGACAGCTCCCCGGGGAAGAGGGGCTCAACCCCAGACAGCCCTACTGCTTTCAGGGCCTGTGCTACCAGCTCCTACATATGATGTCCAGTGTCAGTGCGATGCTCCATCATCCTGTGACACTTTAGCGTGGTACATGCTGTGAGTGATCACCCTTGCAGCTGACTTGGACAGCCATGGTAGCTCAGTGACAGCAGCAGCATTCACCTCATGTGGCAAGGCCTTCCTGTTCACATCATGCACATAAACAGGGCTTTTGGAAATATCTTCTATACACCACCAACAACAGATGTCTAGGTCTGTAGATCTGGAGGACCTACAGACCTAGAAGCTACAGACTAAGGATCTACAGACCTACAAGATCATGTGAAGCGGCAGGCTGTAACGGCAGCATACCTCTATGCGGTCTGCAGGCAGGCTGCTATGCTCATATAGCATACCTCTATGCGGTCTGCAGGCAGGTTGCTGTGCTCGTACAGCATGAAGCCCACATTCTCCTGGACATTCAGAGAGTCGAAGAGGGCCCCATTCTGAAACACCATGCCCACCTTGAGCTGACTGGCAAGCTCCTTGTCATCTGCCAATAGCCCCTTTCTGGCTTTACCCTTTATGAGCACTTGGCCCTGCAGCCATGCACTTGCACTCAGATGGCAGGGCTCAGTGCTTTCAAGCAAAGTCAGATGTACACAACTGTGAGCTGGGCATGTTCAGGTTCTTTCTGCAAGATGTGGTTGGCAATGACATTTGGCAATGAGCAAACTCTACACAGGTTTGGCATGTGCATGTGCATGTGTATGTGGAGCAACAACCTTGCATGAATGTCACATTGCTAGCAAGTTGGTTGAAGTACAGTGACTGTGGAAACATGACACGCATCATGCCATGCATTCTTCATACACATATGTAGGCCAGACCATTAGTCAGCAGTACATACCACATCAGGCATCAGCAGACCAGCCATGATCCGAAGCGTGGTGGACTTGCCAGTGCCTGAGCCCCCTATGATGCCCACGGCTTCCCCCCTTCGTATTGTCATGTTGGCCCCTCGCAAGATGGGTTTGCTGCCAAAAGACTTATAGACATTTTTCAGTTCTAAAAGCACATCAGCTTGGGGAGGGTCTTGTGTGGACGTTGTTGTTGCTGGCTGGGGTGTTTGTATTGGTGCAACAGGTGCTGTCTCAGGCTCAACTGAAGCAGGCTTGGGAGGCACAGATGGGCCCTGTACAGAAACATTCAGGCTCACAAACTCTCTGCTTATCTTGTGTATACCTACATCTGGAACTCGTGCAAACTTGCTTGCTAATTGCGGCTGAACTTGTGCTTGTCCACAACAGCTGCAAAACAGGAGAACCTGAAGCAGGTTTGTAGAGAAACGGCTTACCCTGCGTCCAAAAGCTGGACATATGAGTCTGTGTCGCTGACGCTTGAGTGCACCTGCATGCTGCTGTAGTCGAGGACACAGATGGCCTGCAGCTGGTCCAAAGCGGGTAGAGCTCTGGCATGCCACAGCAGAGTGTGCACCGCTGACGTCTGGCCGGGTGGGCACACAGTCGCAACCAAGCAACATGTCTCTCTTATATCATGACAAGATCAACATCTGTTAACGTGTGATAGCAAGGCCGAGTAGCAGCTGCATAGACAGGTCATCTCCCAGACGGTCAAAGTCGAGCCCACCATTGTAGCGAGCACATGCACATCGGGTGAGCGTAGCTGAATATTGTCATGTTACTGTGATCTTCGGACGCAGCATAGGTTGTGGCCTGCGTTGAGGGACCCGCTGCCGGGGAAGTCAACGACATCACGCGGCGAATTAGATGACAGAAATTGTTATTTCGCAGCTTGCTGGTGGTTTCGGAGCGATCTCTGGTATTTTTGCTCATCAATATTGTGTGCTGATCACTTACAATACTACAATGCATTGGATTTCCATCACTGCAGTGCACCTGCTTACTTGCTTACTTATTCATTTATGCTGATGCTTCAGAACTTTTTCTTCTGCATGCATGCCTACGTTGATCTGCATGTACATTGCAATTGTTTCATGTGCATTCAATGATGCCATGTCTTCTTTGCGTCAGCCATAGTTTGCTTGGGCAGCTGTGTTTGGGCAGCCCAAGCAAACTATGGCTGACTGCAGGGGCAGGAGCCACCATCTTAGGATTACAGGCCATGTGAGCAGGCCATGTGCATCGAGATGACTAAGATCAGACCTGGAACTTTTACTCGATTGCAGATGGCAGCCATGCTGCATCGTTCGGGTTGCGTGGCTCATGTATCAAGCTTGTGACTTTACGCGGCTGCGAGGAAAGCGTGAGCAACCAGCGTGCATGGGTTGTCTTTAGTGCCATGCCGCGACACATGCAATGTCACTGAGACCCAGACGAGGCACCTACCTCTGCCTGGTGCAACAGTCGCTGGGGCACATCAGTAGTACTTTTGACAAATACTGGTGCGCAACATAGCACGATCTTACTGTCGGTGATTGATCGGCACAAGAAACAGCCTCTTTACAACAACTTCCGCCTGCAGGTACTTGGCGCCAGCAGCCAGGTCTTTATGTAGTTCTCAAGCGCTACATCAATCCCAAGAAAACCACGGATATCTTCCAGCTCAGCAAGTGTTGTTCACAGCAAGCTCACCCTGCAATAGGCCTGCGTCAACAACACTCAGAGGTTGCTCGAGCACTGGGTGTAAAGCAGCAACAGTTGCAGCCAGCTCTCATGGGGCAGCAATACTGCGCCAATCTTTGCACACTGCACGTGACACAGGCGACAGGCAACATGCAGCACAGCTGCTTGCCGCCTTCACTGCACGCCGCAGAGACGCCAAATTTACCTTGCTCCATGAGCTGGTGAATGGCCAACATCAGCATCCTGATAATGCCCCTACTACTGCAGTCCAACAGTTGCTTTCAACTCAGCAGCAGCAGCAGCAGCAGCAAACTCGATCACAACCAAAAGCAGGACGACCACGCCACATCCCCAAAAGCATTACTGCCACAACCAAGCAGCTCAACAAGCTGGTGGCTAAGCCAAGAAAGGGGTCTCCTGCTGTGGGGCCTGCCTTGCCCCAGATCTCCAAAGAGGTCATGACTCAGCTACAAGCACGCCTGTACAATATCCTGCAGCATGCAGCTTCACAGCCGCACTGGCAAGACAACACACTGGGATTCCTAGCTTGTCTTGATGATGTCAAACTTCTCTTCCAACAGATCTTTGCAGCTGCTGACCCCGAGCAGAGACCAGAGTACTGCTGTGCAGTGGAGCCAACATTAGTCACATTGAATCAGTGCCTGGACAGCATCCTGCCTGTGCTCTTGTTGCCTAAGCAAGCACCCGCTCAAAACATGGTAGGAATCTCAGCTCAGTGCATGGTTGATGGTGACATCATTGTTGCACTGTTGAACAATGTGCTGTGATCGTGACCATGTCTTCCATGCATAGCAAGAGGTATCACATGCTGCTTGTTGAAAAGTGTGCTGTGAACACGACCTTGTCTTCAAAGCATAAGAGGTTATACAAGGTGCATGTTGAATGGTGTGCTGCGACCATGATGTTGTCTCAAGAGCGTAACTACAGGTCTGACATGCTGCACGTTATTGACTATAGGTGGGTGTGGCAGAGTTCCTGCAGGACATCATGGGAATGGATGGGCAGCAAGTCTTCAAGTGCTTTCATGAAGAGCCTTCAGTGCTGTACCTTGACGTGTACAATGATCTGATGCCCATGCAAGGCTTCTTTGATGCGCTAGACTGGCAGCCTGAGCAATATGTGCAAATGATTGTCAAGTAAGGCTTCTGAGCCTGAGCATGCTGACCTTGCAACTGCAATAGCCTATGACTGCAGGCCACACATTCATTCTGGAATCTGAAAAGCATGCCCTTGCGTGGCTACACAACTCTGGTGCTATAGTGCCGGCGCATGATTGCCCTGAGACTGATCCTGCTTTTTAGCGAGTACCCCTTTCTGTTTAAGTTCTGCCACTTGCAGCTCACACGCACCAGCATAACTGATGATGTTGAGGCCGTGATGGCTACAGATAATGCCACATGCTGTTGTGTTATTACTACTGTACTGTTATTCATTCAAATGTTATTGCAGTAGGTATGCTGTGCAAAATATAGTCGCTGAATGTTGTCATGGCACGAAGAGGAACAGACTTGTATTGGGGCCTGCAGTTTTTGACAATCTCAGTCTACTGGTCCAATGGTCATGTTGGTCCCAAGACCTCTGAAGTCTAATGAATGGACGAATGAATGCAGGCACCCTCAGATTCTGCTCCTACCTGTACAGCAGTTCCAGCGCAACGTGGGGTACCTGATGGGTCAGGGTCTGTCAAAGGCTGAGCTTCTCCAGATGTGGGGTCTCAGGGCAGGGCTCCTCATAGAGCCCTTGAGGAACCTGCATGGGGAAGTCCTTGCCTTACGATCTGCCAATCGCCCACTGCAGGTGAGAAGATTGCTGAGGCAGTCCCAGGTCACAGTCACAGTCACAGTCACAGTCACAGTCACAGTCACAGTCACAGTCACAGTCACAGTCACAGTCACAGTCACAGTGAAGGCAAGCCTGGGCCCTGCCC
>JAABUP010008533.1_pt1 | contig 13039 bp, 13 predicted proteins | sample 5559201 | NCBI WGS metagenome assembly JAABUP01 (sample SAMN10711887, study PRJNA513373) | rock metagenome | isolation source: Antarctica rocks | place: Antarctica | reverse complement strand
CTACCAGCGGCAGCCTGGTTACCTAGCAACACCAGCGCAAGCGTCAAAATGGCTGCGGAGCGGCTATCGGGGCTGATATTGGCGATGTCGCGCTCGTGTGCGGTTCTCAAAAACCCCCCTCTGACAGTGCCATGCATGACACCAAATTTGCATACATGTGCGTCTCTGTGTGGCTGGTGTGGTGACACACATCCATGGAAATCTGCGAAGCGCGCCTCTGTTGTTTTGCTGTAAGCAGCAATGACTTGTGCCCTCGACAGCCTTACATCTGCACTGTGTGGCCATTTACCCAGGTCGTGCTCAAAGTCCTACATCAGCTGAGTGATCAAGTGCAGAGCACACTCGCCAGAGCACGCAGCACTATGCCATCACGCTCTCCCGTCATGTCAGTATGTCACGTGAGTAGTCCATGCAGCAAAATCACTCCCTGCGAAAAGCGCCCCGACTCCTGCAAACAGACAACACCCGTTACAACAGAGCACCTGAACCAACTCCACTTCATGCACATGCGACATCCTAGCCTGTGCGCCTGGCACACCCCACTCTGATAACACAAACCACGCGCTGTGATCATGCAGGCCAGCCGCTCGCACCAGCTCCTGCTGTTCTCAGCACACACCGCACTCCACACTCTGCTCAGCTTGAGCCTGCCGCGCAGCTCTGCTGTAACACAGTGATGCTCTGCGCCCTCCTCTCTGCTCCCTCCTCAGTGATGCTCAACGCAACTTTCCACTCACCATTTAATGATGCCGTGTCTGTCACTCGCCGCCGCTGCGCAATGACTCAACATGCCGTGCTTCAGGTCAGCCGCATCTGGGGCTCCCCTGCAGGCCGCCAGCATCATGGCTCTGCAGACGCCGCCGCCGCCACTGAAGCTGCGCTGGAGATGCCATGCATGCCGGCCGCGGCTGGCGCAGCTTCTAAAAAACGTATGTCCATGGCCGGACTGCCACGAAATTCTAAGGCCCGCCGCCCGCGGGGCTAGCGCGGCTCCACAAACACCGCTGCTGTCAGAGGCGGCACCTCGACTGTGCGCCGCGCTGCGTCCACGCGCGCGCCCCTCGTTACCTCATCCGCCGACGCCGCCTGGCGCGCCAAGGTGTGAGACACCTTTGTGACGCAGCGCTGGCAAGCCAGGGGGCACAGCGACCCACCCCGGCACGGCATGCCCAGGGTGTTTAACTGCAAACATGGCGCGGGTGCGCAGGGCCCTCGGCAGCGCAGCGCTGGCACTGGCCAGCCGCCCGGGCCGGAGGCGGCGTCTTGCGCCCGGCTTGCGGGCCTGGCGCCAGCAGCACGAGCCCACTGCTGACAGTGTCATTGCTCGCTCTGTCGCCGCCTTTCCCTCAGCCGTCACATACTGTCCTGTCAACCCCCCTGCCGCTTGCGCACGCGCGCGCCTGGAGCGGGTGCAGCTCGAGCGCGGCGGCGCCGGCGGGCCAGTCCACGAGCGTCGCCTGGCGCCGCGCGTTGATGACGCACAGCAGCCGCCGGTAGGCGGGGTCGCTCACGCCAGGCGCGTCGCCGCCGCCGCCGCCGCTCACGGCGTCCGCGCTTGCAATCTCCATCACCACCATGCCCAGCACCTGGCCCGTGCCCATTCACAATAGGATTTAGGGATGGGTTAGTTCTCCAGCCGCGGTCGGGCCCCGGCCGCTTGGTGCTGCCACGTGCGGCGCGGACACGCCGCAGGCAGCGCGGTCGCCGAGAAGGCGGGCGGCGTGTGGCAGCCCGACATCAGCGGACGGGCCGCTGCCCGTCCTTGGCTCCGTCTCTGAAGCGCGCAGCGCAACACGTGCCCAAGCGATGGCGCCGTGCAGCCAGGCTGGGCGGCTGCATGCTCCAGGCGCTCCTATGTCACAGGACGGAGCGGGTATAGGATAGGTTATAGGGTAGGAGATGCGCGCGCCTGCTGTGCGCCCGTGTTGAGGAAGCGGAGCTGGCGCTGGATGTGCTCCGCGCGCGACAGGCGCAGCAGCGGGCTGGAGTAGCGCAGCCGCAACAGCTCCATGAAGCGCGCCTGCGGCGCACGCGGGGGGCTGAAACACAGGCGCGGGCTCGCGCGCATCGCTCTGGCCCCGCACGCCGCCATGCAGGCGCCGGTGTACATGCAGCGGGCAGCAAATGGCATCAACGCGCACGGCAGGCCCCCGCGGGTGCTTGGGACAGGCGCCGCGCGCCTTGGCGGTGGCGATGAGCGCGGGCGATGGGCGGAGCGCCGGGTCGGCCAGCAGCGGGCGGTGCAGGCCCCAGCTACCCGCGTTCTTGCTCGCCGGCGGCAGGCCCACGCCGAAGTTGTTGCTCTGCAGGCTCCAGTCCAGGCGGTTGAACCAGTCGCCTGCGCGGGGGGCGCCCCATGGAGCACGCGGGACAACGCGCAGGGCGCAGGAGGTGGCTCCGGATCATGCAGGAGCATGCAGGAGGGCTTGTAATGCAGAGGTTCTATACATTTTCAGAGATACGCATTGGCATTTGAATTCCTACGCAATGTGCTTTACGCTGTTTAAGAGGTGTGTTTACATGGTCGCGCGCCGCGAGCGTGGGCCCCGGGCAGCGCCCGCCGTCGGCCGACCGCGCGGCTGCCGGCGCACCCGAGTTGTACGAGTCGCGGTCCAGGCTCTTGGAGCGCAGGATCTCATCGCCCGCATGGAAGAAGGCAACGCCCTGCGCGAGGCACACGCACGCAAGCGCCAGCGTGGCCACGCGCGCGCGGTCGGCCACGGATGTGCCCTCGGCGGCCTTGAGCATCACCTGCGCGCGGCGCGCCGCACCCACCGTCGGGCTGGTCGCGCCGGGCCTTGGCAGCGCTGCGCTGCGTCACGCACTTTCTCTGCACCTTCGACGCCTGCGCCAGGCGCATGCACGCTCCCCACCGGCGTGCCCATGCAGCTGGTCAGCCACAGTGCCGCTTGATCTTCAGGCAGTCGGGGGCGCGCGCCCCTCATGGCAGCCAGGCTCATGGACCTGTCTGCAACTCTCTTTCACAACACCCTGCACCAGCAGGGCCCGGCACGCCGGGCTACGAGACCAGACTGCCGCGCACGCTTGGCTGACAGGGCGGGCGCGCGCCTGGTCGAAGAGCGTCTCGTTGTCGTGGCAGGCCGCGTACTGCACGGACTCGTCCGGCGACTCCGCGTACGCGGCCGGCACGCCGTTGTACAGCACACGGCGACCAGCCAGCCGTGCGCCGGCCGCGTTGACCAGCTCGTAGTCGCGCAGGTTGCCCGCCAGCGACAGCCGCAGCAGGTCGGTGTACTCCGCCAGCAGCGTGCGCTGCTCTCCAGGCGCCATGTCCGCCTGCGGGATTAGGGTCAGGGTTTGGGCACGGCGCAATGGCGGGGTCAGGCGGCCGCTGTGCCCGCGCAAGCAGCTGGCTACCAACGGCCGGGCGGCAACCGGCCGCGTGCGTTGCCCTGGCTGCGCCAACGCGGGCCGCCGGGTTGCCGGCGAGAGCGGCTGACGCCGCGTCGCCCCCCGGCCGCCCTGCTAGCCTGCAGGCGCACCTACAAGACCTGCACGGTGGTGTATGGACTGCCCCCATGTGCCCAGCCACCCCCGCGCGCTGGCGCCCGAACATGCGCGGACCTGACGGGTTGGGCGGAGCCCTGCGCGGCCAGCGCGCCTGCGTGAACGCGTTTGGCGCGGTGGCCAGGCCGGTCGCAAAGCCCTGGTAGCGCGGCGACGCAAAGGGCGAGCCGCCCATGAGCGCGTCGCGGAAGCGGTCATTGAACGAGCCGAGGCGCATGCCGCCGATGTTGAGCTGGCTGGCGTTGCGGCCGCGCTGGTTGCACGCGACCTGCCGCGCGGCCCCGCCCGACGTGTTTCAGGTCAAGCTTGGCAGCGCGCGGTCCGCCACGCAGCCACAGCACAAATGCTTACATGCTCGACCTGTGCATATTATAGACATGAAAGGGCAGGCACACAGCGAGTGGACTGCTCAGCCCTCATGCGCATGCGGCGCAGTCAGCAGAAGCGCGCATGACACACCGCCTCAGATTGTCGTGAGGGAGCTGGGCCCCAGGCGCATGATGCCTTGCGATGTGACGCTGCATGGCACGGTCAGGCCACAGGGTGGCTCCCATTGAGGCATGGCGAGCCGCAAGGAGCGCAGGGCCTGGAGCGGCACAGCGCGGACGCGCACTGCATGAAACCCTCAGCCTGCTCGCGTCACACGCCCTGCGAAAGCCGGCAGCCCCTGACAGGCCCGGCAGGTAGCCGCAGCCCGACCCAGCGCGCGCGCCTCGCCAAAGTCCCAGGCCTCGCCGTAGAGGTAGAGGGCGCCGCCGTCGACGCCGTCCTGCGCGGGCGTGAGCGCGGCCAGCGCGGCCTGCGCCGCCTTCATAGTGCTGACCATGAGGTGGCCCATGATGTCGAAGCGGAAGCCGTCCACCTGCACGCGGCGCGGCCGGTCCGCGCCGGGGGCGGAGGACAGGGTAGCCGGAGGCGGGCGCGCGGCACGCGTGTGCAGAGGCGCTGTGAGACAAGACGCGGGAGGTCGCAGGTGTCCGGGCGAGCGGGCGCGCTGCGCCCGCAGGCAGCTGCAAGCGGTGCTGCGGGGCCGGCCCACCGCCGGGCATCGATGCATGGGGAGCGGGTGTGCCCGCCGCGTCAGCCTTGCACGCATGTGCGCAGTGCGCCAGGCCGTGCATGATCAGGTCCTCGGCCGCAGGTCGCCCGCGGGTAGCGCTCGCGGCGAGCGGCGCCTCCGCGCGGCCCCGCCGCCACGGGAGCCGGCGCCGCGCACGGCAGCCGGGGCCGCCGTGGGTCGCACACCGGCTGGTCAGGCAGTGGGCGCACTAGCAACGACCGCCTGCGATGCCATCGGCTGTTCAGGCAGTGGCACAGCAGCAGGTGGTCTCAGGCGCGGGCGGGCGCGCCTGGTACGCGCGCGCCCAGTGCACCAGGTCGTCCACCACCAGGCGCTCGGCCATGGCGTGCTCGGTGGCGGTGTTGTTGCAGCAGGCCGAGTTGCAGACCTCGCCCGCCTCGGTGCGCCGGTGGTAGTACCCCGGCACCAGCTTGTCCAGCACCGCGTACGGGCTGTGCACACCTGCGCGGTCGTAGGGTAGAGTACCCTGTACCCTATCCCAGGCGCGCGCGCGTAAGCCCACCCAGAGAAGCGGCAACCGAGTGGGCTGCGGCGGCGGCGCAGATGGAGGCAGCGTCCCGGGGTTCCAGCTAGTGCCCGAGACGCGGCGCCTCACGGCAGCCGTGTACGGGCCTTCATGCTGCGTGCACATAAGATGGTGCCGATGCTTCGCCTGCACTCACGATCGTGCTGCCGCACCGACGCAGAGCGCCCCAGCCTTCCAGGGTGCCGACCGGCCACCCGGGTCGCAGGGCAGTTCGCGACTTGCAGGGCTTGCTTCCCAGCGAGAGCCACGCGCCGCCCAGCGCAGAATGGACTGCCCGGTGTTGGACAGTGCAAGGCGCGCCACGGCACACAGCAGCCGGGACCGGGCGGCCGCGCGGGCGCCAAGCGCAAGCCAGGATTAGGGTAGGGTAGGGTTGGGCGCGCGCCGTCACGCGCAGAGTGGAATGTGTGGTTGTACACCACGTCCAGGACCACTCGCAGGCCGCGGCCGTGCAGCGCCTGCACCATGGCGCGGAACTCGCGCACGCGCGCGGGCCCGTCTGGGTCGATCGCGTAGCTGCCCTCCGGCACGCCCCAGTGCACCGGGTCGTAGCCCCTGCGCGCGGCGGGCCGCGCCCTGGAGCCCCTTGCGTGCCCATGCCGATTTTCGGGCGCGTCGCTTGGGGCCAGGCAGCAGAGTGCATGCTGGTCCGTTTGACCCAACAGCCTCCATGGGCCGGCTGCTACGGGTACTGAAATGTTAACGTTAATATCTTTTGAATCTCATCATCAGGACCCATGCTCCGGGGTGGATGCGGCCTGGGAGCCAGCTGGTGCTGGGTGCGCAGGGCGGGCGCGCGCCAGTTGAACGCGTCGCGGTCGGCAACGGCCAGGACCGCCGCCTGCTGCTCCTCGCCATCCGGCGCGAAGCTCGCCAGGTCGCCCTGGCCGCGCGGGCCAGCGCACCAGCCTCAGCCTCTGTGCCCCGGGCGTTCAGGTCAGGGCGACATGAGCGACTCCGATCCGTGCCTGCATGCGCACTGAAGGTCGAGCGATCAGAACCAAACCAGCTGCTCCACTGTGTGCGATCTGAAGCTTTAATGCACAGCTCATACGCAAGTCCGTGTGTGATGGGCATAGACACCACGCTCACAACCATGCACTGGCATGCGAGATCCCTGCGGCAGCACGCAGGGAGCCAGCAGCAGCACAGGCCGCGGGCCGCTTTGCGGCGCGGGCCTGGGGTTGCAGCCGGTCGAGAGTACGCTTTTGTATAGGGTAGGGCTAGGGCGACGGGCCCCCGGGCAGCGCGCGCCTGGGGCTGCAGCTGGTCGCGCACGCGCTCGGGCACGCTGCCAAAGTCGTACGCGGGCAGCAGGTGCACGTGCGTCAGCCCCGCCGCCGCCAGCTCCTCCAGATGCGCGCAGCCTGCGCCGCCGCAGGCCGCCTGCCTGAGCGGCCGGCCCGCGTGCTGAGCGGCTGGCCAGCGCGCGGCGGCCCACGGTGCGTGTGGCAGGCGCCGTGGTCACCCGGAACAGCCCTCACAAAGGAGCAGCCTGCCTGGACATCCACGGCGGCGTGTGCGAGCTGTGCGCCATGCGAGCGGCGGCGCTGCGGCGCGGCGCGCTTGGCACGCTTTGCATGCGTGATGACACGGGAGTGTTTGTTTTGTGCTTTGTGCCCCTACCCGAGCAGGGGCCAGGGGCGCGCGCCGGCGGTGCCGCGCTGCGCGAAGGCCGTGTACTTGCCGCGGTGCGCCGCCGGCACGGTCACGTCAAAGGCGGAGAAGTCGCGCACATGCAGCTCGTAGATGGACGCATCGGTGGGCGCAGCCAGGCGCGCCGGCCGCGCGTGGCCGGCCCAGCCCTCGGGCGCCAGCTCTGGCGTTGCCAGGTCCACGATCTGCCCACCGGCGCGTGCGCCTGCCCTCTCACAGCTGGTTGGCACAGAGGGGAAGGGCAAAGTCTGGGGATGCTGCCCCGATGCGACTTCATCAGACGCACCAGCACAGTCCCGGCACTGGTGCCTACAACGGAGCGCCCCCCGCGGCCGAGAGCGTACACTGCCATGACCGCCTCACGTCACGCGCCGGAGCATGGCCACACACACGAGATCCACAACGCATGCGCCGCCGCGCCGCGCAAGCAGGCGCGGTCGCATGCAGCATCCGGATCTTGCTGAGAGGCACCTTCTGGCGCACTGGGGTCGGCATTTTTACTGCCTACATGCCAAAAGGTTAGGGCGCCTGCGCGGCGCGGTGGCGCGCGCGTTGTGAATCTCATACATGTGGACATGCTCTCGCGCGTGAGGTGAGGCTGCAGTCACGGCAGCATACGCTCTCGGCGACGGGCGGCGCCTTGGCACGCGTGCGCAGCGCGCGGCGGCAGGACGGCGCAGGTCGCGGCGCGGGCGCTGTAGGCACAGCCGGCTACGGCACCCACACGCCTTTGCATGTTTGCACGGAGCCGTGGCCAGCGCGCGAGCTCCTGACCCGCGGGGGAGCGGGCGCGCCTGCGAGCGCGCGCCGTCGGCCGCCAGGCTGCGCGAGTAGGGGTCGGTGGCCTCGAACACCTCGACCTTGGCGGAGGCGGGCGAGAACACGCGCACGCGGAATTTGTGGTACCGCCACTGCCACGCCCGCGGACCCTGGGAGGGCAACAAAAACCTATGTGGGGCTCCAACACACAAGCATGCATGCACAAGCAGCAGGCCAGGGCCTTGCCAGGCGCGGCAGGGCTGCTCCGGGCTGGGTCATCGGCGCCGCCCGCCCCTGGCCTCGCTGGCACGCACGCACTGCTGCTCACGTTTCCGCTCCTCTCCTGGCTCCCGCGCCCGAGCGCGCGCGCCGCCAGGCCCGCCGCGCGGCCCGCCTGTCCCTCAGAGCCGGAAGTGGAGCACAATGCACTGCTCAAGCTCTGCTCCACCGAGCCGCCCGGCGCCCGCCCACGCGCGCGGCACTGGGGGTCACCTGCGCGGTCCAGACGCCGCGCTCCTCATCCATGGCGACCTCCTCCGCCTGCCCGCCCGCCGGCGCGTCCCACAGCAGCAACGTCACCTGGGCGCGCGGGCCGCCCTCGTCGCCGGGCGCTCGCGGCGCCGCAGCAGGGCCTCAAGATATGCGGATGGGCACATAAGCAGGACAACAGCCCTGCGCACGCGGTGCGGCTAGTGGCGCTGCAGTGCTCCGCCCCTGCGCCTGCCTGGCAAAGCCGCGTGGAGCCTCCAGATAGTCTCACCGTACGCGCGGGCAGGACGTGCCGCGAGGCCCGACCTCATGTGTCTCGCGGGCGAAGAACGTGCGAGGTGCTGATGGGAGGCTGGCCAAGCGAGGTGCGCTGCGCGCGCCTGCTGCGCGGTGGGCGCCCACACGCGCACGGCAGCGCCGCCCGCGCTCAGCTCGGCGCCCAGCGGCCCCGAGTAGAAGAAGAGCTGGTCCAGCACACCCTGCAGCTGCACGCCTGCGCGGCGCGCGCTCCCCGTGCCGGCGCCGGTGCTGACAGGGCCTAAAGAGGGATCCTTACAAATCCGCACAGCATGCGTGTGTGGTTGGCTGTCTCCTTGTGCGCATCAGTATATTGGCAGGCAGGGTTGCTGGGGCAGAGCTGGCCACGCACTGCCCTCCCAGCAACGGGAATGCGTTCCGGAACGGACCAGCCCAGCGCTGCCTGTAGGCAAGACACTCGGTTCATGCATGTGGCCTGAGGCTCATCTTGAGACTGACGCACTGCTCCAGGAGAGCATGCACAGCGAAGCACGCACAGCGGAGCACGCACACCTGTAGCATCCACTGGGGCGCCATCTGCCTCATGTACCGAAACTGCCTGAGCCAGGGTGCTCAGGCGTTACTACGGTTGGCAGCAACCCTGGTGCACACCGTCAACGCATGTGTGCGCTGTTGCGCGCCTCGAGGGCGCACCAGCTGCGCCCGCAACAGCGTGTGGGCCTGCGCGGTGCCCGAGCGCAAGTCAGAGGGCGCTCAGCAGTTCATGGCAGACATGCCGAGCACCTGCGTGGCACCTGAGCAGCTGCGCGAAGCGCCGCGAGACGCCACATGCTCTTGCGGCGCGCTGGTCTGCAGCAGGAGCACCAGGACATTTGACATGTCAGAGCATCATCGCCGCAATGGCATCTTGACCGGGGGGGGCACTACAGCATGGGGTGTAGGGCAAGGATAAAGGGTCAGGCACACCAGGTCGACCTGACGCAGGATGTTGTCTGGGATGACGAGCGGCGTGCAGCCAGCCAGGTGCGGGAAGCGCTTGCAGACGGCTGCCGGCACGCCCGCCGGCTTGCCCGCATGCACGCCCACCTGCAGCGGCATGTGGTGGCGCAGCCGGTGCGGGTTGTGGCAGGCCACACCCTCGCCTGCGCGGCGGCACACGCGCGTCCCCCTCATTCCATGGCAAGGCACCACCCATGGCACCCTCGCACTGCGCCCATGTGCTGCAAGCCAAGACACTGCAGTGCGCCGCATTATGCTCGAGCTGGGGCCTGTGCTGCCCACGTGGCAGCCCTTCACCGCAACACAACACTGCAGGCTCTAACAGCTACCAGCTCGCCCGTCGTTCATCGGGCGTGCATGGGGCCCTGGACGGTTGCCTCTGTCTGTCTGTGTGCTGCCCAGGGCGTGCCAGTCAGATGCAGCCGGCCGTCAGTGCTCCATGTCAGCCGAAAGGAGCGCGGCCGACCGTCCGCACCAGTGGGCGCGACGCGCCAGACGATCAGGTTGCGTTCCACCCTGCCCCCCCGCCGCGTGCGCATCGGACGACTGGCTCTTGTAAAGACGCGCTCGTCTGATCGTCCACGGCACATGCAAACATGGCTGTGGCGTCACGTGTGCTTCGCACAGTGCGAGATAATTGGGGTTTCTGTCGAGCGGGTCTGGCAGACGACATGAAGGCCTCTCAGCGCCGCTTACTTTGGCCTGGCACTTGAATTGGAATTGACGAGAGACTCCTGCCATCGAGGTGCGAGGCGGCGTGCGCACCAGTGCGCCGCCGCCGCGTGCAGGTCGCCGAGCGGGAGCGCGCCGGGGTCTGGCCGCGAGTAGAAGGCAGTTTTGCGCCCGGCCAGCAGCCAGACCTCGTCGGTGCCGTCTGGGATCTCAATGATGTCCCCGCCCGCGTCTTTGCTGTCCCCTGCAGCAGCACACATCTTAGCCCCCATGCTTGGGCCATGCGCGGCGGCACGAGGCGCGAGCATGCCTGAGCCGCATGGCGCCTGATTGCACAGGCTGGCATGCATGCACGCATGCCTTCGTATACAAGCTCCCGCGCTGCCGCTTATATGTACATCATGGGAGTATGCAGGGAGCATGCTGGTTGTAGCGACATATGGGATGAGGCACTCTGTATGTTCACTCCAGATGTCGACTCGCAGATTTAGAGGTTACATTGCATGCATGCATGTCTCCAGACCTCACACTAAGGCCTGAACGCCTGGGGCCTGCGGCTGCATGCGAGCATGTTGGGCCGCACCGGTGTGTACAAGCAGCCCGACCCACCGGCTGAAGTTGGTCTTGCGCGTGTCGGGCACCATCTCGACCTCCCACACGCACGCGTCGCCGACGCTGCTGGCGCGGACAGCAGGACCCTCAGACAGTGTAAGTGCACTTGCAGACCTCACAGACAGGGCAGCACAGCGACGGCGCTGCCGCTGCTCGGAAAGCACTCGGGAGACGAACAGGCAGAGGCAGAAGCTGAGGGGCGGGCGCACGAGGTGCTCGGCAGGGGCAGCTCCCAGGCAGTCTCCTGCGTGACGTCGCCCCACACGTGCAGGCCCCAGTCCTGCTGGGGGCCGCACGGCGCGCGTCAGAGCGCTGATGGCCAGCATGCCACACATTGGACGGTCGCAGCGCCTTCGGGCACCTCTGCATCGCCCTCTCGGCGTATGTAGGTGACTCGCAAGCGCTTGGTGCTGGTCGGGGGCACCACATTCTCCACCTCCTCTGCTGTGCGCAGGCTGGCCTGGGCGCACGTGCGCCTGCGCTCTGCCTGCCGTGTCATCGGGCTGCTCGGGGGTGTGTGCCTATCTACACATAGCCCGTTGCTGGCCGGGGGAGCCCGAGGACACAGCCTGGACCGGCACGCGTGCGGGGAGGCAGCGCTCGGCAACTGAAGCACAGGCATGCTCAGCAGACCTGTTATGCGAGGTGGGGCTGTTGAGGTGCCTTACAGTGTACGGCAGCGCGTTGGCGCTGGACGCTACTCTGTGTCAGACGCTCGATGCGCGTTCGTACTCGCATGGGGACCACTGCTGGCTGCCACCCAGGGGCTCACCGGGGAAGCCTGGCCTGCCACTTGCACTGTGCCGGATGCTCCTAGTGAGCCCCTGGGGAACGGCTCGCCCAACAGCCCCAGCTTGCTGGATTGGGATATAGCGACCGGCATCAGAACGCCCAGCGAGAGAGCTCACAAGCGGCGCGCAGTCGGACATCGCTCAGTGCTGCTTGCGAGTTGCACAAGTGCCGCCAGCAAGCATACACGCTGATCTGCTAGGCCCGGGACACACGCAGGTGAGAGGGCACCGTCGGCGTGCATGGTCACGCAGGCGTCTGCACCCCCTGCCAGGCATGGCGCAGACCTGGTTCCACCACAGCGGCCGTGCGCAGGCGGGGGCAGGCTTAATGCCATGGAGGACGACGAGATGCCGCTCGCACAGGCCGCGCTGGTGCACCAGGCCAGCCTGGTGGCCACGGCCACCGCGGCCGACCCCGCGCCCGCCGCCGCGGGAGCGGCCGAACACGCGGCAAGGAGCCCCCCCACACTGCACCACTACCTCTCAGCACCGCTGCCGAGCTGCTGCCAAGCCCGTCATGCGATGCCATAGCCTTAGCCACGTGCAGAGCCGGCCGGGACGCCTGTGCTCTCACTGCCCGCTGGCTCGTGCAGGCTGGCCAGCCGCCAGGCGCGCCGGAGGAGGGCGGCACTCCCGCGGCCCCTGGCGCCGGCGCCGAGGCGGCGCCCGGCCGCGGCCGCGGCAGGGCGCCCGGGCGCGGCCGCGGCCGGGGCCGCGGCAGGGCGGGCGGCCGCGCCGCGCAGTCGCAGGCGCCCGCCGCGGGCGACAAGGCGGGCGACAAGGCAAGCGCCGCGGATGCGGGCGGCGGCGGGCGGATCACGCGGCGCGTGTCGCTGCGCACGCGGCGCACGCGCGTTGCGTACTCGCCGACGCGCCTGGACAACGAGATGCGCGCGCGCGCGCTGATCGCCGAGGCGGAGAGCCGCGAGGCCGGCGGCGCCGCGGGCGCGCCGGCCGACGAGGCCGCCGCCGGCGACTCCGACGGCGGTGTCGCCGTGCCCGTGACCCTGGCGGCCCCAGGCCCGGAACCCACAGAGCCCGGCGCGGCGAGCGCGCCGCGCGCGGCTGCGGAGGGCGCGCAAGTGCCCGCCGCGGCCGCGGCCCCCGCCGAGCAGCCCGGCCCGGAGCCGCCAGCGCCTGCAGGCACTTCCGGACCGGCTGGCGACTCGGCAGCGCCGGCTGGCGAGTCTGCAGCGCCGGCTGGCGCCTCCGCAGCGCCGGCCCATGATGCCGGTCCGCCCGATGCTGACACAGGACCCGGGCCCGCGCCGGCCGGCGTCCCTGCGGGCAGCCAGGCGGCCGCCGACCTGGGCGGCGAGGCCGCGGGCGCGGCCGGCGGCGCTCCCAAGGCCGCCGCAGGCGTCGGCGGCGCGGCGGGGCCGCCGCCGGGCAACGCTGCGGACCGCCCAGATGCTGATGCGGCTGCCGCAGCGGGCAGCGGCGCGGACGGTGCAGCGGACGGCTCCCCAGCCGAGCAGGCGCCGCGGCGCAGGGGCGCCAAGCGGCGCGGCTCGGCTGCGGCAACCGGCGTCGCTGCTGGGAGCCCTGCTGAGGCCGGGGCGGGCGGCGCGGAGGGCGGCGCGGAGGCTGCGCCGGCCGCCGCCGCCCCGGCGCCCAAGCGGCGCCGACTGCGCAAGGCGGGCGAGGCGGCCGCTGCGGCGCGCGGCG
>JAABUP010008531.1_pt1 | contig 13041 bp, 14 predicted proteins | sample 5559201 | NCBI WGS metagenome assembly JAABUP01 (sample SAMN10711887, study PRJNA513373) | rock metagenome | isolation source: Antarctica rocks | place: Antarctica | reverse complement strand
TCGGCGAGGACGGCGCTGATCCCAGCGACGACGCCGCCAGGTTCGAGCACGCGAAGAGCCGCACGCAACAGGCGCAACGGGCCGAGGAAGTCGACGAGAACCAAGTCGTCGACAGTGTCGTCGTCGATCTCGGCGAGTGGGCCGAACGCGGCGATGCCGGCCGCGATGACGACCCCATCGATGTGGCCGTGCTGTTCCATCACGGCGTCGATGACCCGCTGCCCGGCGTCGGGTTCGCGCAGGTCGGCGGAAACGGTGTGTGCACCGTCGATCGGCGAGTCCGCCGAGCGGACGGCGAGGGTGAGCGAGGCCCCGGCGTCGGAGAGCCGCTGGGCGATGCGGGAGCCAAGGGCGCCGGAGGCACCGACGACGACGAAGACCTTGTCGGTGAGATCAGCCATGTAGACATTGTGTCGGGTTCTCCGGCGAGTGCCACCCGAGGCGCCCCTGTGCCCCAGGGCGCACCCAGTACCCAAGCACGAGCACGAGCAGAGGTGGTGTTGCGTGCCGCTTTTCTCTGCATGCACAGGTGCATCACTGGGGCTGCGCCACGACGAGTGGCACTGAGTGAAGGTGATCCGCGGAACCCGCCGCACGGCAGATCAGACCAGAAGTCGGGCTACCGGGGTCACCGTCCCGGCAGCCGATGGTGCGGCCCGGATCCGCCCTCGATGCGGAACGGCAGCCGTACTGCTCGGACGGTTACGCCGGGACCGCCGCGACGGGGTTCGTCCGGAGCGAGTTCTGCGTCTGCGTCTCGCGGATGAGCACCCTGCCGCCCTCGGCGCGCACCTCATAGCTCGGCTGCGGCCGGGTGGCCGGTCCCCGCACCACCTCACCGTCGGTGAGGGCGAACCGGCTGCCGTGCCACGGGCATTCAATGCAACCGTCGACGATGGGCCCCTCGTGCAACGGCGCGCCGCGGTGCGTGCACCGGTCGTTGAGCGCGATCAGCGTGGCGCCCCGGCGAAGCAACAGCACGGGCAGCGCACCGAGGGTCACACCCAGTGGTTCGCCCTCGATCAGGTCGGCTTCCGCGGCCACGTCGGTCCAGTCCTGTGGGGCACCAAGAAAAGCCGTCGTATCGACGCCGACCCCACGGGCGTAGGCCAGATGTCCCCCGAGCCAGCCACCGACGCCGAGGACACCCGAGCCGAGGACTGACAGCGCGACGCCCCGTGAATGGGCCCCTTGCCCGCGAGCACGCCAGGATTGGGCGTACAAGCCCAGCGCGGTGTAGTTGGCCATCGCATGCACGAATCCGAGCCGACGCTCCGCGCCCATGGTGTCTGCCCAGTCCGAGGCGCCCGTCATTGCCGTCGGCAGTGCGGCCAGCGCCCCGAGACCAACCAGGGTTCGGGCGGCCGGTCGGGCGCTGCGGCCACCGACGAGGTCCAACACGGTTGAACTGACCCAGGCGCCGATCGGTACGGCGACCAAGAGCGGGTGGGCTGGGTGACCTAGCCACGTCCCCGACAGCGCGTCTTTGACCACGCCGGGCTTCAACAGCTTGTTGAGGAGGTTGGCCCCGGCGTCGGCCGGGCGGTCCAACACGGAGGCGTTCTCGATCGCCCTGGCGAATCTCTCGGTCAGCATGGTCGGGACGCTACGCGGAAAGCGGCGGCCCAACCCGACGAGCGGCATGGCGCGAGAAGGCTTGGCCGTCGGCGCTCCAGCTGTGCACCGTGTGGCCTGTACGAGATCAGCTGCCGGGGTAACCCTGGGCGCTCCACAACAGAGCCTGCCCGACCGCCTTGAGGAACGGAGGCCAGAGCCCGCCGGTTCCGCTGACTGCGGCGATGATCGCGTAGGACACGAGCGTTCCGTGCGGCGGACAGCGGGGGGTAAAGCTGTTCGTACGGGTCGGCCTCGTTATCCCCATGGGATCTCCGGGGTGCGCGGCGCGGGGGGCTCGCCGCCCGCGGTGGTGAACGCGGCCAGCGCCCGGACCAGCCCGGAACGGTGGGCGACCGGCATCTTTGCCACCACGGCGCCGATCTCGGCCCGGCGACGCTGCGTCACCTCCCGGACCACCGATGCGCCACGTTCGGTCAGTTCCACGGTGAGCTCTCGGCGGGACTGCGCGCTCACCTGGCGGCTGGTCAACTCGGCGTGGACGAGCCGGTCGACCATCCGCGTCGCCGTGGAGGGCTGCACCCCGAGGGACTCCGCCAAGGCGGCAAGGTTGAGCTGGCCCCGGGTCTCCAGCACGACCAGGACCCGGAACTGAGCAATCGTGATCGTCTCGTCGACGGCGGCGATCGACCGCGCCGACAGCGACACCAGCAACCGGGACGCGGTGAGTACGGCATCGCTGATCGCATCCACGGTCTGGTCGCCGGCGGCGATGATCTGACTCATGCGCGCTCCCTTCCGCACCCGATGATGCAAAGCCACGGCAACTATTGCATACTGCACGTATGTCGACTGCCGAAGCCCGGCCCTGGCCCCCCGGCGGGTCGATCCCGGTACCCCGGCGGGCGTCGATCGGGCGGTGGCTGCGGGAGAGCCCGAGCTCCCTGGGTTCTGCTGGCCCTGGTGATTGGCGCGGGCACTGGACTGGGCGCCATTGTGTTCCGCTGGCTGATCACCGCGTTCACCCGGCTGTTCACCGGTTACGCCGACTACTCCCTCGCCGGGCACGCCGCGAGCACTCATCTGCCTGCGCTGGGAATGTGGTTCGTGTTGCTCGTGCCGGTGATCGCGGGCGCCGTCTATGGACCGTTGGTCTACAGGTTCGCGCCCGAGGCCCGCGGGCACGGGGTGCCCGAGGTGATGTACGCGGTCGCCGAGCGCGGCGGGCGGATCGCACCACAGGTGAGTGTGGTCAAGGCCCTCGCCTCCGCGTTGTGCATCGGCGGCGGTGGTTCGGTGGGTCGGGAGGGACCGATCGTGCAGATTGGCGCCGCTCTGGGCTCCACTCTGGGACGGCTCACCCGGCTCAGCGCCTCTCGGATGCGGGTGCTCGTGGCCTGCGGGGCGGCCGGAGGCATCTCGGCGACCTTCACGCACCGCTGGCGGGACCGTTCTTCGCGATGGAGCTGATCCTGCGTGACTTCGCCGCCGAGTCCTTCGGCGCGGTGGTCCTCTCCAGCGTCATGGCCAGCGTCGTCGGTCGCGCGGTCCTCGGTAACCACGCCTTCCTCGCTCTTCCCCGCTTCGAGCTCCGCAATCCCGTCGAGTACCTGCTGTTTCTGCTCCTCGGCGTGGTCGTCGGCGTGGTCGGGGTGTGCTTTTCTAAAGTGCTCTACCTCATCGAGGACGCCTGCGACTGGGCCTGGCGGGGCCCGGAGTGGCTGCGCCCCGCGGTCGGCGGACTACTCATCGGTGCCCTGCTGCTCGCCCTGCCGCAGATGTACGGCGTGGGTTATCCGGTGTTGGAGAACGCCGTCAATGGCCGCTACGTCCTCGGGTTCCTGCTGATCCTGATGATCGGCAAGATGCTCGCGGCCTGGCCATCGGGGTGGGCGGCTCCGGCGGGGTGTTCGCGCCCACGCTGTTCGTCGGGGCGATGGCCGGCACCGCCTTCGGTGACGCTGTGCACACCCTGGCGCCGGGCGTCACCGCGTCGGCCGGTGCCTACGGGTTGATCGGCATGGGGGCCGCTCTGGCGGGGGCCACCCGGGCGCCGATCACCGCGGTGATCATCCTGTTCGAGCTCACCGGCGAGTACACCATCATCCTCCCGCTGATGGCGGCCGTCGTGATGGCCTCGGGCATCAGCAAGCTGCTCTCCAAGGAGACGATCTACACCGGCAAGCTGTTGCGCCGCGGCGTCGACCTCGACGCGCCAGGCCAGCCTGCCGCGTTCACCGAGATGGCCGTACGGCAGGCGGCGCAGCCGGTGCCCGATCCACTATGCGACACCATCGACCTCACCGAGGCCAGCAGAATCCTGTCTCTCTCCGCGCACGGCATGCTCCCCGTCGTCACCGTCGACGGAACCTACTGTGGTTGCGTGTCGGCGCGGGCGGTGGCCGAAACTCTCAGCGAGCCCCACTCCCGCGACAAGACGGTCGCCGATCTCGCGACCCTGCCCCCGACGATCACCGATGACTCCACCCTTGCCGATGCGCTGCAGGCGTTGTCGGCGTCATCGGGGACCGGGTTGCCCGTTTTCGATGCGGGCGGAGAACAGCTGACCGGGTGGATCACCCACGAAAGCGTCCTCGCCGCCCTGCAAATCCAGGGGCACCCGCCCGGAGCCGACCTTGACCACTGACGCGCCGACGTGGTCCTCGGTGCTCACGTCGTGGACGTTCACGCCGGTCGCCGACCTGCTGATGATCGCAGCCACCATCTGCTACCTGCTGCTGGTGCGGCGGCTGGCCCGGTGCGACGGTGCGTGGTCGTGGGGGCGGACGACGAGCTGGCTGGCGGCCATGGTGGTGCTGGTCGTCGCGCTGAACACCAGCATGGCCGTGTATGCGCACAGCCTGTTCTGGGTGCACATGCTCGTCCACCTGATGCTCATCATGGTCGCCCCCGTGCTGCTGGTGTGGGCACAACCCATCCGGCTGGTGCGTGGCGCCCAACGCCCCGATTCCCGGAATCTGCGTGACGACGTGATAGCCGCGCGACCGTTCACGGTCCTCACCTCCCCGGCACTCACGGTGCCGCTGTACACGGCGGTGATCGTGCTGACCCACCTCACCGGCTTCCAACAGGCCATGACCACCCATATGTGGATCCACGACGCGGAACTCGTCTTGTACCTGGTCAGCGGGTATCTGCTGTTCCTGCCGCTCGTCGGATCCGAAGCCGGCCCGCGGTGGCTGTCCTATCCGTTACGTTTCGTCGTGCTGGGACTGTGCATGGGCCCCGACACCCTGGTCGGTGTCGGCCTGATGCTGACCGGTCGACCGCTGGCACCGGCCTACGCCGCCTCCCACCCCGGGTGGGGCCCAGGCGCGCTCGCTGATCAACGGACCGCCGGCGCGATCATGTGTTCCTCGGCGACGGCCTGATGATGATCCTGATGCTCCTCACCGCCTGGCAGTGGACCAGAGCCGAACAGGGCAAACGCGGGCTGGGCCCGCGATTGGACCGCATCCGCCGCCAGGCCACCATCGGCGCCGACGACAGCGCAACAGCCGGTCTCGACATGGACGACGACCAAGCCGCCCTCGACCGCTACAACGCGAAGCTCGCCGCCTTGCACAGCCACGACCAGGCTCGGCGCTGACGGAGCACGCGGAAGTGGCCGGCCCCTGTGCCGACCTCCGCCCCGAACGTGGTTGATGGGCGCATCGACCGCGGCGACGATGGCGACGACCACCGTGGCGACCGGCTCGCGAAACACGAAGGCCGCAACGCCTTCGGCTTCCGCAACCCCATCAACGCCGACTGGGCGGCCGGTGTCGGCGAGCGCGCGCGGCACGAGGCGGCGTCGGCGGACATCGAGCACAAGAAGGCGCTGGCTCTGCAGGGTTGATCTCTCGGGTTGATTCGACTGGCGCCCCTTTCCCCGACCGATTGAGTCGGCAATGATGGCCGGATGGCGGCGGGTGACGGTGACGCGCTCGCGCGGGACCTGGCGGTGCGGGTCCTCGAGCGGTTGCCCAAGCTGACCGACGAGCTCGTCGAGGTCATCCTCGTCGAGAACCCCGCCTACCGTGCGTTGGGCACAGTCCCCAAGGCGGAGTTGTGGCGGTCCTGCCACGACAACTTGGCCCGTGTGCTGGAGCTGCTGGCCGCAGGAAGGCCCACTCCGCAGGCAACGCAGGAGGACCTCTACGACGCTGCCCAGGCCACCGGTCGTAGCCGGGCGGAACAGGCCATGCCACTCGACGACGTGCTGGGGTCCTTCCGGCTGGGCGGCCGGCTGGTGTGGCAGTCGATCACGGAGCAAGCCCGCTCGGATGCGATGGTGGACACCGATGGCCTCATTGATCTCGGGACCCGCGTCTGGGAGGTGGTCGACGCCATCTCTGGGCGGGTCGCGGCCGCCTACCACACGGCGGAGCGACGGCTGGTGCGTGCCGACGAGCAGCGCTTGGCGCTGCTCTGGGAGGGACTTCTGCAGGGTAGGGCAGTCGAGCCGGGCTTCGCTGCGCAGGCAGGTCAGATGCTGGGTCTCCCGGTGCGCGGGCCCTACGCGGTGGTGGTGGTGTCGGTTCCGCAGCCCGGCGCCGACGACACGGCGTCCTGGTCGCTGCAGGGGCGTCTTTCTGCGGCGGGGGTCGAGTCGGCGTGGCAGCTGCGCGCGGACGTCCTGATCGGGCTGCTCTCACTGGGCAGTTCCGCTGCGGACGCCGCGCTGGGCGTGCTGCGCCGCCAGCTTCGGGGACCGGCCGGCCTCTCGCTGGTGGTGCAGGGCTTGGGCGAGGTCGGCTCCGCCCACGCTCAGGCCGAGCTGGCCCGCCGGACCCTGGGGACAGCCCCCGCGGGACTGGCCGCATTGGCGCAACGGCTGCCCGAGGCGCTCCTGCTGGGCGCCCCGGACTTAGCCCAGTCGTTGATACAGGAGTGGCTGGGGCCGGTGCTGCGGTTGCCCGCTTCCGATCGCGGTCTGCTGCTGGACACGTTGGTGGCCTGGCTTGAGTCGGCGGGGTCCGCGGTCCGGACGGCCGAGTTGGTGCACTGTCATCGCAACACCGTTGTCAATCGGATCCGGCGGATCGAGGAGTTGGCGGGCCACAGTCTGCACGGTGGGGTCGCCCCGCTGGAGATGTTGCTGGCCCTTCGCGCTCTCACCGTCCTGCCCGGGCGCTGAGACGACAGATCACTTTCGACAGGACGTTGTGCGCTGCGCACAGTGGGGCGTCGTCAATCATGGGCGCCCGCACATATCGATCAAACGTGTCCTCTGTCACTCTTTTGGTAGGCCAGTAGCCCCACGATGGATGTGTTCGCGTGTCTTGGCGCTGTGTGGTAGCAAACCAACGAGAGGACAGCGATGACCAAGCACGACCGTCCGGCGCAGAGCGCTCAGCCTGATGACATGGCCAACGGTGAACAGGCTGGTGTTACCAGCAGGCGCCGTTTCCTTGGGTATCTGATCGCGGCGCCCACCCTGGTGGTGGCCGCCGACCTGACCGCCGAGAGCATCTTCGCGCCGGCCGCTGCCAATGCCGCAGTGCCGTCGTTGCCTCAGCCCTCAGACGTGGTGGACCTGAGCGACCTGCTCACCTACGCCACTGTGCCGACCGCCAATCTCATTTCCATCACGATGAACCCGGACGGCACCGCGTCGTTCGCGATGCCCCGCGTCGAGTCCGGGCAGGGCATCACCACCTCGACCGCGATGATCATTGCCGAAGAGCTGGATCTGCCGGTGGAGAAGGTCATCGTCACCCTGGCCGACGCGCGCCCCGAGCTGTTGTTCAACCAGTTCACGGCCGGTTCCAACACCACTCTCTCGACCTACACACCGTTCCGGGTCGCTGCCGCGCTGGCGCGACAGCAGCTGCTGAAGGCGGGCGCGATCGCGCTCGGCGACAACGTCGGCAACCTGCTGACCAAGGCGGGCATGGTCATCTCGACCAGCGGCCTGGGCGCCATCCCCTTCGGCGACTTGGCGACCAAGGCCGCCACCTCGGTGACCCAGACGCTGACGACGACGCTCAAGCCGCCGTCCTCGTTCACTGTGGTCGGCAAACCCCACAACCGGGTGGACGCCTTGGAGGCGGTCACCGGCCGCAAGGTTTACGCGATGGACATGGTGATGCCCACCGCGCTGCCCACCATGATCTGCCGGCCCCCGACGATCAAGGGCACCCCCCGCAGCGTCGGCAACTCCGCCGAGGTGAAGGCGATGCCCGGGATCACCCACGTGGAGATGATCTCCACCGGAGTTGCGGTGCGGGGCAGGACCTTCGGCCAGTGCATCGACGCCGTCAACGCGCTCAAGGTGACGTGGAACCCGGGCACCGTCGACGGTGAGTCCGACGCCACCATCCTGGCCAGCTCAAGGCCGCCGAGATCCCCCTCGCGGTGCCGTCGGTGCCGCTGCTGACACGGACGGTGGAGGCGTCGTTCACGTTCAACTTCCGGAGCAACTCCGCCCTGGAACCGCAGACCGCCATCGCCGACGTGCGCCCAGGCAGCGCCGAGGTGTGGTCCTCGATGCAGTCTCCGATCCTCACCCAGCGCGACGTCGCCACCAAGCTCGGCCTGCCGATCAGCGCGGTGAAAGCGCACGTGGTGCAGGGCGGTGGCGCGTTCGGACGCCGCATGTTCTCCAACGCCGTCGTCGAGGCCGCCGAGATTTCGCAGAAGATGGGCGTACCGGTCAGGTTGATGTGGCACCGCTGCGACGAGTTCCGAGTCGGCCGGACGCACCCCATGTGCACCTCACGAATCCGCGCCACCCACCTGCTGGGCAATGTGCTCACCTTCGAGCAGCGACACACCAGCGTGGCCACCGACTACACCCAAGGCTTCGGTGAGGCCATCACCGCGTCCGCCGCGATCTTGCCGCCCGCCGGTCTGGGCAACGAGCTGGGATTCTCCCAGACGGTGTTCTTGACCACCGCCAATGTTCCCTACAACGTCGGCGTGGTCACCCAGGCGCTGAACGAGACCATGAAGTACGACGACTTCCCCACCGGCAGCGCCCGCAACCTCTACAACCCCGACGTGGTCTGCGCAGTCGAGCTGATGATGGACCAGATCGCCAACAGCATGGGCAAAGACCCCCTCGCTCTGCGCCGGGAGCTGGTCAAGGACGACCGGGCCCGGGCGGTGCTCGACAAAGTCGCCAGCGTCGGTAACTGGGGTCGCGCAATGGCCCCGAACACCGCCCAAGGCATCGCGATCCACACCGAGTACAAAGGCGCCACGGCGTGCCTGGTCGAGGTCGACAACACCCCCGCGACGGTCAACCGGCCGATCCGGGACGGCGTCACCGGGCCGCGCGTGACCAAGGTGGTCTTCGCCATCGACGCGGGACTCGCGATCAACCCCCGCGGGTTGGAAGCGCAGATGGAGGGCGGGATCAACGACGCGATCGGGCAAGTGTTCACCGAGAGCTTGCACCTGAAGAACGGTGCCTTCCTCGAGGGCAGCTGGGACAACTACTTCTACACCCGCGAGTGGAACACCCCACCCCAGGTGCAGGTCATCGTCATGCCGCCCACCACCGGGAATCCGGGTGGGGCCGGCGAGTTCGGGGTGGCCGCCGCGAAGGCAGCCGTCGCCTGCGCCTACGCCAGGGCGTCCGGCAAGCTGCCCACCAGCTTCCCGATCAACCACAATGGGCCGCTGGCGTTCGCGCCGTACCCCTACGTGCCGCCGCTGCCGCAATCGCCGACCGACGGCCTTGATTTCGCCTTCTGAGCGACCCGACCATCCGACCCTCTCCACGAAGGAGACCTCGTGTCTACGCATACTTTCAAGCTCAATGGCAAATCAGTCTCGGTCGAAGTTGAAGACGACGTTCGGCTGCTCTGGGTCCTACGGGACATCCTCGGCGTCAACGGACCCAAGTACGGGTGCGGACTGGACGTCTGCAAGGCCTGCACCTCCCACATCAACGGCCTGGCCTTCAACCCGTGCTCGGTACAGGTGAAAGATATCCAGCCCACCGACGAGATCACTACCATCGAGGGCCTGCCGGCCACCGTCGGCAAGGATCTGCACCCCATGCAGCAAGCCTGGATCGACCGTGACGTGCCTCAGTGCGGCTACTGCCAGCCCGGGCAGATCATGGCCGCGGTCGCGCTGGTGAAGAAGGTCAAGGCAAGCGGCAAGTCCATCACCGAAGCCGACCTGGACGGCCTGCGCAACATCTGTCGGTGCGCCACCTACACCCGCATCCGTGAAGCCTATGTGCAAGGTGCGGCTGGGATGCCGTGATCGGCGGTCTGCGCAGCCCTCACGTAGCGTGCTTTTCGGCCGCCGATTCTTCTTGGTGTGCTGGTATTTCGTTTACCGCACCGACACCACGGAAACCCCACCGCGCAGTACCGCCGACTTCGCGCACGACCACGCGGTTCTGTTCGCATGTGGGCCGGGCCACGATAAGAGGTTCGATACCTGACGGGCGCAGAGTTCCGTGCCGAAACTGTCGACGAGCAGGGGCACACTGAGCACGACGAAATGCCGCTGTGGGGGCGAGGCAAGCGATGAGTGCCCGTACGGGGAGCAAGAGCGTCGCCCGGACGCCGGCGCGGGTGGCGCTGCCTGCTGGTCCCCGCCGTTTCAGATGTCGGGTTCGGTTTCCTGTTGGTGGGCGAGTTGTTGGTGCTGTTTCTCCCACTGGCGCTGCGGCCCAACGTGGAACGCAACCGCGTCCTGCAGCGCCGGGTCATCATCATGAACACCGAGGTCCACACCGTGCCCCACGTTGCCCGGGAGCACCGGTTGATCGTCGACGACGCACCTTATGAGGCCGACGGCATCACCCAGCTACACGCCAGCTTCGGGTTCCAAGACGAACCCAACGTGCCCGCCGTGCTCCGCCAAGCCGTGGCCCTGGGCTTCCTGGCCGAGGCCGACCTGCACGAGCTCACCTACTTCCTCTCCCAGATCACCATCGTCGGCCCCCGGACGCCAGCATGCCGGCCTGGCAGACCCGGCTGTTCCTCACCATCGCGCACAACGCCGCAAACCCGGCCGAGTACTTCGCTCTGCCCGTCGAACGCTCCATCAGCATCAGCATCGGCGTCCAAATCCCCATCTGGCGTACACCGTTTCGGCGGAAGGCCTCGCGGCGGGCGGCGCCGGCGACGTCGGAAAGGAGCAACGCCGAGGGGCTCGCTGACAGCGAGGGCGCAACCGCCGGGGACCTCCCACCCAATCCGGGCAGACCGGCCGCTATCTCCCCGGTGCGGGCACCGATGCACACCTTCACCACTGTGGTGATGCTCAACCGCCACCGAGGCAGTTCGAACGTTCATGCCCCACCACGACCCGGACAGGGACCTCAGGCGGTGGATTGTCGTGCTGCACATCGCTGCCGACGGTGAGCGGGTAGTGGTGCCGAATCGGCGGACCGAGGTTGCGTGCGTGGCCGGTGGAATTGCTCGAGTCGGTGCTGGGGTGAAGGGCGGACTCGGCGGGCTCTCAGGTTCGTTCAGCGGATTTACAGGTGGTCGCGCTAAGGGTGGTGTTCAGAGCAGCCAACCGAGCTGGTCTGAGACGGAAGGATTGCACATGGCTCTCAAGAAGAAGTTCGCGGCCGCCGCGTTCGGTGTGTTGGCGTTGGGCGGGATCGGTGCGGGGGTGGCAAACGCAGCCACCACGACCGCACCGCCGCCCGCGGCGACCAGCTCACCGGCGGCGGATGCCCCCACCCCGGGTGACCCCCCCGATGCGCCGGGTGCGGTGGACACCCCCGAGGCCGGGGACACCGCGGACGCCCCCGGCGCACCGGACACCAACAACGTGCAGCAGGGCGGGCAGAGCGGGGACCAGAACGGCCCCGACCAGGCCGGTCCTGAGGTGCCCGACGCGCCCGGTGCGCCCGGCGCCTGAGACGCTGGCCTGAACCAGAGTGGGCTGGGCAGGAGAGGTCCGCCCAGCCCACTCTGCCGCGCGCCGGTGCCAGGATGACATGTGATGAAGGTGCGCGAACTGCCACGGTGGTGGGCCCGCTGGGGGGTGCGGGTGCGTTCCGCCTTGGCCGCGGTGCTGGTGCTGACCGTGGCGCTGGCGTTGGCCGCGGTCGCGTTGTTGTGGTTGTTGCAGCACTCCCTGCAGTCCGCCGCCGATGATGGGGCTGCCGCCCGCGCGGCCTCGTTGAGCGCGCACCTGGTGAGCGACCCGTTGAACGAGATCGACCCAACGTTGCTGGCCACCGACGGGCGCACCACCGTCATCCAGGTGATCGATGCCGCGGGGCGCATCGTGCTGGCATCGCAGGATGCCCCCGCGGTGCCGCTGCTCGACGTCCACCCGGGGGCGGGGGAGGTGTTGAGCATGGGCGGGGTGGACAACACCACCGCCGGCGGGGACTACCGGGTGACCGCCCAGGGAGTCAGCGGACCTCAAGGGGCCGGCACGGTTCTGGTCGGGGCGGGCCAGGACCAGATCGACGCCACGTTGCGGACGATGGCCGTGTTGTTGGCGGTGGGGTTTCCGGTGATCGCCCTCATCGGTGGTGCGGCTACTTACGGGTTGGTGGGCCGGTCGCTGCGGCCGGTGGAACGGATGCGCACCCAGGTGTCGGCGATCAGTACCGCGGATCTGTCCGAGCGGGTGGCCGTGCCCGCCGCGCGCGATGAAATATCCCGGCTGGCGGTCACCATGAACGCCATGCTGGCCCGGATCGAAGCCGGGCACGCGGCGCAGCGCCGCTTCGTCGGAGATGCCTCCCACGTTATGCGCAGCCCCCTGGCCACCGTGACCACGGCCCTGGACTTGGCGGCGACTCGACCCGGGGTGCTGGAGCCGGTCATCGTGCGCGGCACCCTGCTCCCGGAAGCGCACCGGATGCGGTCCCTGGTCGAGGACCTGCTGCTGCTGGCCCGGGCCGATGAGAAAGGGCTCCCGCTGCACATCAGCGACGTCGATCTCGACGATGTCCTGGACACCGAATGCCGCTGCCTGCGGTCGGCGGGCACGCTGCGGGTGGACTGCAGTGGGCACCCGGTGCGGGTCCGCGGGGACGCCACCCAGCTGGGCCGGGTGGTGCGCAACCAACAGCTCCGGGCGGGGGAGCCCGGTTCGTGGTACGCCTGCCCGTCGCGGGACCGGCTCAGCAACCGCCGTCGGCGAGCAGCCGGTAACCCATACCCCGCATGGTTTCGATGGCTTGGTGCCCGAACGGGGTGTCGATCTTGCGCCGCAGGTAGCCGATGTAGACCTCCACGATGTTGTCGTCCCCGTCGTAGTGGGCGTCCCATACCGCGGCCAAGATCTGCGCCTTGCTGAGCACGGTGCCCTTGTTGCGCAGCAGGAACTCCAGGACCCCGTACTCCCGCGGCGTCAGGGTGAGCACCGTGTCACCACGGGCCGCCCGGCGCCGTGCCGGGTCAAGGGACAGGTCTCCGGCGGTGAGCACGGTGGGGCGCTCGGGGGCACCGCGCCGCTGCAGGGCCCGCAGCCGGGCGGTGAGGACCACGAAGGAGAACGGTTTGGTGAGGTAGTCATCCGCCC
>JAABUP010008529.1_pt1 | contig 13043 bp, 11 predicted proteins | sample 5559201 | NCBI WGS metagenome assembly JAABUP01 (sample SAMN10711887, study PRJNA513373) | rock metagenome | isolation source: Antarctica rocks | place: Antarctica | reverse complement strand
GGTCAAAATTAGCCAAAGATGTCAAGAAGTATGTCTTCTCATGCAACATATGTCAGAGGGTGAAGGTGTTTAGACATCATTCATATGATGAAATGCAGACACTACTCCATTTAAATGGTTTCTGAGAGAAGGTAATCATGAACATGATTACTGGCTTGCCTTCAAGCAAGCACAGTGATAGTGTTTATGATGCGATTCTGATGGTAGTAGATCACTACATCAAGATGACTTGATACATTTCTATCAGTAAGACACTCATCACTATGCAACTAGCTGATATATTCTTTGAGAAGATAGTATGCCGCTACAAAACTCTCAAAGAGATAGTGTCTGATAGAGGTTTAATCTTCACAAGCAGCTACTAATTGAAAGTATGCTATCAGGCAAAGATTAAGCGCCGACTTAGCATCACATTTCACTCACAAATGAATGAACAAACTGAACATCAAAATCAAACCTTGAAACACTATCTTCAATGCTATTGCAATGAAGAGCAAAGCAATTGGGTCAAGCTTCTCTCTCTTGCAAAATTTGTATATATAAATGCAAAGCAGTCTACACTAAGATGTAGCTTCTTCTATGTGATGACAGAATATAATGCTTTTATTCATTACAACATTGAGAACAACATCTGAGAAGAAGAAGTGCCTGCAGCTAAGAACAGAGTCAAGCAACTACATGAAGCTTGTGAAAAGCTATTAAAGTGATGAGAAAGCACTGTAGCATCATAAGTCAAAGCTTACAATCAGAGACACAAGCCTAAGACATACAACAAGAGCGATCTAGTTCTGTTGTCAATGAAAAACCTGAGTCAGAAACGCCTGAATAAGAAACTCTCACATAAGTTTGCTGAATTATTTCACATACAAGATATTGTTAAGAAGCAAGCGTATTGCCTATATCTATCTACTCACTACTGAATTCATAATGTTTTTCATGTCTCATACCTTGAACCCTACAATCAACGTTTAAATAACAAGATAACACAGGTGTTACCTCCTTCAAAACTGATCAATGAGAAAGAAGAATACAAGGTTGAGGAAGTTTTAAGAAAGCAACACAGAAAAGGCAAGCTATGATATAAGATTAAATGAATAGACTATCCTTCAGAGTATGATCAGTGAATTCTTGAACAAGACCTTGATGACACATCAGAGTTACGTGAAGTGTACAATGTCAGGGTAAAGAAAAGGCATCAAAGATAAAGCACTGCAAAGGCAAAGGCAAGAAGCTGTATTCAGCTCATATAGAGCAATTGCATCTAAAAGTACATTAGAGACTCAGAAGGGTAACCGTCAACTAAATCAAAGAAAAGCATCAGTGAAGCGTGAACAAAGCACCTTCTATGATGAGGCTGATTTGTTGTCATCTTCTTTCTTCACAGACTCAGCAGATGTGATGATAACATGCTTCAAAGCAGAAAGATTGTTCTCAAAAATGTCAGTAAGAGCATGTATAGTGAGCGGAAAACAACGGCGTACCACAGCACAATATGAATCAAGCATGTCTTCAAAGAGACAAGTTTGACAACATGACTTCTCAAGCTGCAGAAGCCTTATCTTTACTATTGATGTTGGTTTCTTTCTGAGACCATGACAGTCTGCAACATGCAAGTGAGCCTCAACTGCTTTGATGTAGCTCATCTGCTGTTGAACCAGCTCTTTGCTCACATTCTTTCTCTCAGATATGATGGCGGCAGCAGTGAATAATCTGTTGACTTGAGCATTGAACTCAGTCAGGATCTAGTAGAATCATTAGTCAAACACGGTGTTTCACCGGCGTTTTACATATGCTGTTGCAGGCCTTACAGTTCTTAGAACATTGACCGCATTGAACATTCTTCACCACTTCACATTTGTGGTCAGGCAGAGCGGCAATGACTTTACTGCATTGAAGGCAGCAGAAACAAATGAGCACAATCAAAGGACCACAAGAACAAGGGGTCAACAGTGTTGCAGTGACAGAGAAGAGAATAAAGTCAGCAGAAGTATGTGAAGAGTCAACTACTTCAGATGACAAAGACAATGATGCAGCAGCGACAACACAAGCACATTTCACTGAGGTGACAGACACACTAGATGAAGCAATGCGTTTCTCACAGCCACAAGCATCACTGTGAGCATGACCCTAAAGTCAGTGTCAGTATCACACAGAAAAGACACTTATGAAACTCACAGAAGTCATGATAAAGGTTCAGGATTTGATAGGCGTTGTGATATGAGTTTCAAAGCAGAAACAACACAATGAGATAGTGACAGTGAGACAGTTGATGTTGATTGATGTTGGTGTTGTGTGAAAGAGAAGTTGAAAGAAAGTGTGTGCTCTTCAACAGTGAATAACAGTGTCAGCGCAACAAGTGCACTAATTCTGAATGAGCTTAATCAAAACAAACAATGAGGATTCACTCATGCAAGCATGACACAACAACAGAAATTCACTCTTGTGAGCACAACATGATGATGACCTTGCAATACCTCAGTTCTATGAAGGTATTGAAGAACCTGTGCTCAAGAGAGAAGGCAATTGTCAGAGTGAATACAAACATAATTCATGTTACTAAGCATGCTAAGTGAGGACCCATATAAGAAGAGCTTCTTTGAAGATGAAGACTCTTCAGAGATTAGTCTTGACATCAATTAAAATATATGGTTTTGCTCTACCATCAAATAGTCTGTGCATTGTCATACCTCACACTGTCATAAACCTGTTCTGACACCTATCTGAGATGAATAGGTGTGAAACCTTACAGATATAGAAGACTTTCTGAATTCACAACTATTTCACTCAAGTGTGCAAGCCTATCTTGTCAGCACAGAACATGCTGTGGGTCAGAAATTGAAGCTAATTACCACTTCTGTTCTGAATTCTGAGTCTGAATACTTTAAGGATTAAATAGCCATGACTACATATCTTGTTACACTTCAACATCTCATCAGCATGCAAGGCAAGAAATTCACAAAGTTCAAGACAGAGATTCTGAAGCATATTGTTCAAGACATGAAGTTGTTTCACTGCAGCAGCAAGAATATGAGAATTTGTAGAGTTGTTAACAAAGAAGAGAATCAGACAGAGATTATTCAACACTTACATGATCATTCTGAACATAAGAATGTGAAATTCACATATTGATGAGTGTAATTGTTATATTGATAAATCAAACTTTACAGCATGATCAAGAAACATTGTCAGAGTTGTGAGAAATGCCAATGACATGCAAAGACATTACATAATGACACAATCTTTTTGACATTTACTAGTGCCTTATTTAAGAAGATTGCTGTGAATGTAATCAAGATGCTGTCGTCTCAAAACAAACACTATCTTGTTATAGCACAGAATGATTTCTTTGACTGAGTTGAAGAATGAGCATTAACACATGCAATGTCAGCAGCAGTCTCAAGATTTTTATGAGAGAATGTCATAACAAAACATGATGTGTTTGACAAACTTATCTGTGACAAAGAATCAGAAAACAAGATGTGGGTCAAGATGCTGACAGAGCTATATGAGATTGATCAAATAGTTGTCTCAGCATATAATTCTGAAGCAAATGACATTGTGAAACATGAACATAAGCCTTTAATTGACACATTATCTAAGATGACTGCAGAAGGGCTCAGCAAATAATCAGATCTTTTGACATTGATATTATGAGCAGATCAAACAACTATCAAAAGAAGCACTGACTGAACACCTTATGAGATTTTTTATGAATATGTCTGTATTCTGACAATTAAAGCACACATTTCAACATGAAGCACTCTGACCTGAAAGAAAGTAAGAACACATTCAGATTTGCTGATAATTTGAGCAGAACAACTACTTCATCATGATATGAATCTTGAAGAGGCAGCAGCATGAATACAGTGAATGTGTCAGAGCAGCAAAGAACATATGAACAGTGCTAGACATGCTGTGAATCAAGACTATAAGATTGAAGACATGATATTGCTTTATAATAGTCAGTATAAGGACAATAACACAGCAGCGCAGAAGCTTGAGTTCTGATGGCTGAGGCTGTATAAGGTCATCAAGACAAATTCTAGAAAAGAAAACTATGTCTTAGCAGAACTTGACGGCATCAAAAAGACTGATACAGTGTCAGAATTCAGACTGAAACCATATGTTCTTCATCATTTCACCGTCAATCATGAGTATAATTGATGTCTTGATGCGTATTTCGAAAGTGACAGCTCAGACTTCAATCTAAATGATGATGATGCACATGAGCAAATACTCACACTGTTTATCAAGAGACAAACTCAGAAAGCTGATGATGACGCTGCATATGCTAGCTCAGACTGACCTTCTGTCATGAAGCAAACATTTTTTTGTAATTTTCTTAAGTATCATGACTCTTTCTTTTCTACTGTCATTTATTCTTCTGAATGCAATTATCAACAGTCATTCTTCTATCTCATACTCAAGGTCTTCTTACATACTTCAGTGAGACTCACATTGCTTCTCTGAACACAGTTGATCTCAGCAACCTGAATCATCAATCTCTTTTGCCATAAACATTGTCACATCATGATGTCAAATTCACACATGACTTCTTTATTGTGTGAACGCAATTTTCAAAAATGAGAAGAGGAAGAGCAGAAAAGTGAATTTTCTAATTACCATAAACAAGAAAGTGAATTTTAGCTATTGATTGTCGTTTCTATTGTTGTCTTGAGACTCATACATGTCTGTCAGCATTTCTTCTTCTTCATCTTCTTTAGAAATCTTTGATCTCAGTTCAACAATCAAAACAAGACTTTATCATTCATTCTTTTTAAGCACAACAAAAACAGAATCATTATGTTGAGACCATCACAGAGAATCACTAGATTGCAAACTCATGAGATTATTTGTCAGTATTCACAGTCATCAGCAGCACCACTTACATCAGAAGCATTGAATGTGTTATAATCTTTAGTCACAACAGAATCACAGCAAGATGTTTGTCTTCAGAAAGAACAGAACTTTGACACATCAGCAGTGACACTAGTTTACATTAAATCACTATCTCTACAAGATCAATATTCTCTTCTAAAAAAGCTGAATATCACTCTCAATCAATTTCAAGCAGGTGTCCTTGACATACAGAGTGACATAGTAAACTACCTTCAACAAGAGAAACTCTGAAGACACTATATGAATGAAAGAATGTTCTTGAAGACATGAGATGATACAATTGAAAAGATCAGAAAGCATCAATCACAACAAGATAAGATTAAAACAACAGTAATCACTATCTGACAGTACTGAGATAATCATGTTTGAGAGAGATACCTGATCAATCTGAACCTCACATATGCAAAAGTGAATGAGATTCAAAAACTAGCTAAAGAATGTAGAGATTGAGGTGTGACAAGTCAACTAGTTCTTACTGTGGTGTATTGATGTTTAGAATTCAGAACACAAGAACAATAAAAATCAGCTCAGGTTCATCCTTCTGACTGAATTCAAGCAGCCTCAGAATATCAGAACTTTTGAAACTGAAACTTTCAGCTTGCCTTTGATACAGATCTCTATGATCATTCTGATCTTAATGCTGCAGTTAAACATCTATTGCCTCATTCTAGATCTTCTTCTTGTTCTTCATTCACATCACAGCAATGTCTTGAACTTGATTCTTTCATGCTTCAATTGATCAAAAGTTCAGATCTTCCTTTCTGCCTCTTAACATTCACTACTTTCATGAGAACTCAACACATCACTACATTTAACAATGATGATGATGAAGAGAATGACAATCAATCAGTATGATGACAAGAGGACTTCATATTGACTAGATTTCAAAAAGAGCATAATGAAACTGAATCTCAGAATTCACGCAGAGCCTCATTCAAACTCACAGGTCTGAACTCACAAGTTTTGCCACAGTCAGAATCACTACAATCATAATGTATAAGATGTGCAGATATCTCTTCTTATCTTATTGACATGATTGATTAAGCAGATAAACAAATCTCTGTTGTTGTTGTGACAATTGAGAAACTCATTGATGAGAAGAATGATGAAAGTTGTGCATGTTATTCTCATCAAAAAAAACTAGCAGGTATCACAAAATTTCAGATTAGGCTTTTGCGAAGCAACACAATAGATTCTTGTCTTTGAACCTATTGAAACAACAGATTCAGAATATCAAAGCTAAAGACAGACTCAGCAACATGATGATGATTCTGAGTCATTAATTGTTCTTCTCAACCTGCAAATAATATGAGTGTCTATAATTACATGCATCATAATCTATTCTTAACAATTGAGGTCAATGCACTACTAAACTGAATAAACATCACAAGCAAAGTCTGAGAAAGAAATGAATCAGTGATCATATCAAATGTCTTCAGCTGACTGTATGAATTTGATTCATCAATGTCTACAATGTTTAACATCATTGATAACAAGTTTCAAATGTATCATCATCATCTCTGAAAAGTTGAAGGAAGACAAAATTACAGCTGATTACAAAATATGTTCTATGACGTCATTCAGCAAGCTATTCATCAATCATCAGTCTACTATCTCATTTATGTTGCTCTTTGCTTCAATCATAATCACTGTCTTATCTTCTATTCATACTATGACAAATTTCAGGCCACTTCTGACAAAACATTCTTCAGACACATTGATCTCAACATCTTGAAACTTGTGAGTGAGAGAAAGAATCAATACATGATTCAAGAATTGATATCACTAAACAATGAAAAGAAGAAAGATTGCACAAAGATGCTTTTGAGAATGCAGCATCATCTTGATAATTGATGAAAAGATGTTCAACAAAGATTAGCAGAGAAAGAAAAGAAATCATCTGATGAACTAATTCACTGAATCATCTATAATGAGTGAACAAAGAAAGATATACAGAAATACAAGATAGACTTTGTTCCTCAATCATGTCATTGTGAAGAAGTCAAAGTCTCATTGTCACATCTATCACACAGAGCACAGACAGTGCAGAGAACTTGACAAATCATATTGCTCTGATATGTCAGAATCTCTGAGGATCATGAGACACTGAACATATCAGAGTTTGAAACATGAAGTCAGCTTTTGTCAGCACATTGTGATCTTGTCTTTGATTCATCTTCATTCTTTGCACTTTATAACATGTTTGATGTATTATCTTATTCATTTTCAGCTGTCATTCAGCTTACTGATCTGAGCTCAATATCTGACACATTAATTGATCATGTTTGCTGAACAAATCTCATCATTATATCTCATTTGTGTGATCTGTTAAATGGCAACAATGTTGTTAGAAATGCCTATCTTCGCAATTGAACCATTACAGCAAAACAAGCTATCAAGACTCAATGAAGAAAAGTAAAATGCATAGAGCGCAGCATCTTCAGCAAAAAGTTCTTCTTTTATTGTCAAGATTAAAAATTAAAACCTCCTCATTCTGACAATTCTTCTTTGAAACTACAAGAGAATGAAATCAGCATTGTGACAAAAAGTAAAGATGAGAGATCAGTAGATCACTACTAGTGATGATGATGAATGAAACTGCAAGAACACAGCAATAAATCAAGAGAAAAAGACTGTTGTGAAAACAAAAAGAATGTATGATGAGAGAAAGTGAAGAAGAACTAAATTGAAAAACTTCATCATATAGAAAGAAAAGAATCATGTACAACACACAGGGGGTTCAAGTTCATTAAACAGCACTTGTTTTGAACAGTTCTAGATAGGCCCTTCTTGTTTAAATTACTACTTTGTTTTCTTTATCAGATCAGTGAGCACATCATTGTGCAAATAACTTTCATAATCATTCTTGTTGTAAGTCTATTGTCATTATCTAGAAATGAAACAAACAGTCATTTTCTCAACACTTGCTTCAATGTATTAATGATCATTTTCTTATCATTAAAGTGTTCAAAGTATTACATTTTAATAGTACAAAGCTCTATATAGAACAAGAATTTGACTAAGTAAATAAGAAGATTTCAATACTATTGTCTAACTAGTATTCTTGAGTGATAATAGAAGTTAAACATGATGGATTTCTTATGAGAATTCACTTTACTATATAGGTGTTGTCTCACTGACCTTATCATTAAGCTCATTAAGCTACCTCATCATGCTCATCATTAAGCATGTTGAGCTCATACCTCTGTATACACCTTATGCACATATCTTTGATGCAGTCTCACTGTCTTAAACTGATATGATCATAACAACAAGTCAATAAAGAAGTTTATGCAAACTACAGATAATATGTTGCAGATGCTCATCTTAAGTCAACTTAACAATGTTTTCAGTGCATTAAAGTCAGTTATAAGGCAATTTAACTCACATAAACCAACACAGATGAAGATGAGTCAATCAATGAGATAGTGAGATAGACTTTGATGCTGAGACAGATGTCAATGCTTATTTCTGTCAAATTGTTCTGAACCTGAATCTCAGAATTTCTTTAGTAGTGATAAAGACTTTAAAGATGTCAATGTCTGTCTTTACTGTCATCTTTCTGTGTTGTCAGTGTGTCACATCATCTGCAACTCTCAGTAATAAGTCAGCACTGTTCAGTCTTCAGTGATTGCTTTAGAGTTTAAAGACTGACAAAAGCTAAATGAAAAAGAAGAATGAAGTTTGATCTGTATGAGAAGTAAACAGTAAAGCCATTGTCTCACACTTAATGTCACAGAATCTAGCTAAACTAAAGCCTTCATAAATTAGTCTGCTGACAAGAAGAAGATAATGTTTTGTTGATCTCAGTCTGCATCATAATCACATGATTGTGACATAAAGAATTATATAAAGAGATAACTAAAGTGAAGGCAATTAATGTACATTCAAAAGACCTGAGAAAATATGTGAACTTAAGCACTCTTACTTCATCTACATGAAATGCTGACCTTTTGCATTCACTGACAATTTAGAATGCAACAATCTCTTAACATAGATAGTGTAATCTGAACAGCATTTCAGTTAAGGTATGTCATTATAATCTCTTAATCAGCATATAAAGTATGATAGTTCTTCACTATCTCACAAATTATATCATCTTCATTTCAGATCTTTACTTCTCACTATAATCAACACATGATAACATCAAGAAGAATCATTAATAATTCTCAGACATATAAGTTATAAGTTGCTTGTGTTCATTGTCTTAAATAAGATAAAGAGAATTTAAGAGTAGTCTGTAAATACTTTAATTCATCACTCATTGAGATGAGAAAGTATGATCAATGTTTCAGTCTGAATGACATCTGTCTTTGTGTAAGTTATCATTCATCAATCAATTATCAGATACTGACTGTACCTTATCTTCACAATTCTTAAAATGTCATGATTGATCTTTACATGCTTAATCTACAGTAATATCATGTGCACAAGAACAATGACAATGTTTTGACTGAGAACATGAAGACTGTTATTTAAGTACATGAGGAGAATTTTTTGACAACATACAAGACTTTGAATAGAAACTGAACAAAGATCATGACAGAGAACAGGTCTGACACATTGTCAGTGAGTGATTTTATTCTAGTCAATGATTAATCTGTAAGTCTACTCAGATTTACACAATTGCTTTACTGAACATGTTTAGATTTTATAACCTAACTCAGACTTATTTTCAAACCTTTTTGCTGATTTTCTCACTGTCTTCTCTTTAAATTCTTCTTTAAGCTCTTTATTTAAAGCACTTACTGCATTGAATCTTTTGCAAGACCTTTAAAGAAATGTATAAGGCCAGTTTCAGACAATTGATGATCACTTAAACATTCTCAATAATGACATCACAGTCATTCTTGCTCATTTAGACAAACAAAATTCAGGCATTAATGATGATGATGATGATGACAGCATCACATTCTGTATCAATGAACCTTCAGCACTTTGCACTGTATTTATTGAAACAGCTGTAGCTATCACAGCTATGATTAAGAATATAAGAACACTATAACAATGGCCTTTAAGGCCCTGTTAAATAGTGGGTAAAAACACGCTGCAATTGCAGTCAGAAACAACAACTCATTTATTAATCAATTTAATGACTATTTTATACATTGCTACACATCTTTGAGTCTTCACAGTCTTTAACATCATTTCACATTCTCAATTCACATCTACTTTACACACACATACCTGTCAGCATTGCAGTCAGTTTTTTCTGTTATGAAATGATCATTTCATGCATTTTAATATGCATTTAAGTCTTTAAGGCCTCTGCAGTCATTTTACATTCTTGATCTACATCTACTTCACATCTTTGTATCAGTTTTTTTAATTTAACAACAGCTCACATGTGCATCTTTAAGCTCTTCATCACACTGTTCATAGTTACTTTAATTGTTTAAACAAGTCATGAAGAAAATTAAAAGAATAATAAGAGTGAAAAAAGAAATTGCCAAAACTGAGAATTGAGTAGTACTCAGAAATTCTTTAAAGTATTTGCTTAATTGAGCTGTCATCATTCTATCAGACTCAGCTACTTTACTCATTATTATTAACTGCTGTATTATGTGATTCACTGATCAAGACACATAATATAGAACATTATCAATTCTACCTTAAAGGTCACAGGTTCTTCTAGCTGCTTTAAAGATATGAGTGAACCATGAAGAAAATAGATGGGTGATGGTGAATTTGCATTGAGAATGACTACTTAAGGTGTTTTTTGTTACGTTCTGATCTGAGATACCTCAGATATTAGGGCTAAAGGTTTGTGCTTGTTGATATAAGAGTCTCAGTACGCGGTGTTGGGTAAACCAGTAGTTGGTAACTTGTATTGAGTTTGAACATGATTGTTTTCATAAGGGAAACGACCCTTTCTATATAGAAAGAGGGTTGACCCTCAAAGAGTTGACTCAACCTGTTAAGGGTCGACTCAACACTCTCACAGTCGAGTTGACGCTCAACTCATTGTCTCATGTCAGAGACTACACAGTTCTTATGTTTGACCCATCTCATTAATTCTATTCAGATATGGTTGTAACACTATCTTTCCTCTTTGTGATCCCTGTTCTCAGGATCCTACTTAAGTGAGGGTATAAATGAAATCTTTCAACGTCAGCCATGTCTCAGAAGCCTTCTCTCACTCGTGAGTACAACAATCACCTTTGCGCTGCAAAAGAGATCACTATATCTGGCAGTTCTTTGAACATTGCCTGTGTCTATTGTTCTAATCACTCTATCTTCTGTGTGATGATGAAGCCACATTTCAAATGTGCTGAGTGTACTCATCAAGGCCATTCATGTGTGAGTGTGACGTGGGAATCATTGAACTGTGTCTGCGATAAGCTGAAGTCAGAAATTCTTCAAACTGAGAAAGAACAAGCCCGCCTCTTTGCAAAGCTTTCTTGAATATGCAAAATGTTGCATCAAACTCAAGATCGTGCTAAACAGAAAACTCTTTGTCTGTTAAAGAAAATGAGCAACAATAACAATGGTGATGAGAAAACTCCTCAGCCTGAGATCTTGTCTTAGCTTTTTGATAACATGTCAAATGACTTTTGACAGTCTAACCTTGTCACCTCCTCTTCTCAAAGTGTTGAAGTGTTCTCACACAACTCTTGAGATTTTCTGTGAGTTCTCATGTGTTTTCAGAGGTGTTGTACCTCTTTCATTTGATGAGGTAGTGGGTTTTTCTGCTAATCATTCTTTTTTCTAGAATGTTCTTGACTTGATATTCTTCATCAGATTCAACAGACATTTTGATGATCTGAAGTGGTATGAACTGATTGCAACACTGAAGCATGAACACATGAAATACTGAGTGTATCTGCATTTCCTTGAGTAAGTCTAGCTTATAGCTTAATTCTTTGATGTTCCTCTTGATTTTGAATGGTTTTATGCTTTTGTTGTTCAACTTCTTGCTTTGTCATTTCACATGAATGTTGTTTGTTCTTAGATAAACTCTCTCTTCAACCACAAAGGGTTTTACCTCTGTTGTTTGTTCTGGTTGCTGTTGAATTCTGTTCGTCAGATCCTTATGCAACTTCTTGATCTCTGCGATGTTTAGTATTGCTTTCTGGCTTTGTGATCTGTGCGCTTGCAGTTCTCGTCATACCTTCAGGTTATATTCATAATTCGCTCAAAATGGTGTTTCTTCTGTGGTTTCATTTTGTGTGTTATTGTATGCAAACTGTGTTGTCAGCAACAGTTGTACCCAGTTATTCTGGTTCTTATTGACGTAGTGTCTTAAGTACGTTTCAACTGTCTGGTTCATTTGTTTGCTTTGCCCATCTGTCTGTGGGTGGTATGTCATCAACATCTTTTGATTTATCCTGAGTTCTGCTGTGAGCATTTCCCAAAACTTGCTTGTGAACAGCTTGTCTCTGTCAGTGATAAATTTCTTTGATAGCTTGTGATTGTTAATCAACTCTTGCAGTATGGTGTATGTTAATACTGATGCTGTTGTGGTTTTCTTGAATGAAATGAACATGGTGTACTTGGTCAACCTATTGACTATAGTCAATATACTGTCAAATTTCACTCCTCATGCCGAATTCTTTGATGTCAGTAACTTCATTATGAAGTTCATAGTAACTGACTCTCATGGCACATTTGGTGTGTCTAGTTGTGTTACCTCATCATATCTTTTATTTCTCTGAATCTTGTTTCTGTGACATGAATTGCACCTGATGATGTATTCAGTGATTCAATCCCTAAGGTTGCTGACATTGCGTCTTCTTCATACAAGGTCCTCAGTTCTTTTGACTTCAAGGTGTTCACCGGCCCTGTCGTCATGACATACTTGTATTAGTTCTTCATCTGTCAAGAGAGTCTGCTTCATCTTGTACATTGCTGCTAAGCCTTTTGTGAGGATTTCTTTGTCATCTTCACTCAGAATTTCAGCATGAATCTTTTTCACTTCTTTGTGGTCAGACTGTCTACTCAAAGTGTCTGCTTCACCATTCTCATTACTCTTTTTGTAATGAATCTGAAATTCATAATTGGCTAACTGTTCAGCTCAGCAAACCTGTTGTCAATTCAACTGTTTTGTTGTTGCAAAGTTCCTCAGATTCTTATAATTTGTGTAGATCTGAATAGGCTTCTCAGTACCTGTGAGGTAAGGTCTTCAATCTTGCAGTGCTTTCACT
>JAABUP010008528.1_pt1 | contig 13043 bp, 13 predicted proteins | sample 5559201 | NCBI WGS metagenome assembly JAABUP01 (sample SAMN10711887, study PRJNA513373) | rock metagenome | isolation source: Antarctica rocks | place: Antarctica | reverse complement strand
CTTCACCCAGCCCGACAACCTCCAAGACGAGCTGCGGCCGCTCCGTGACCCACGCACCGCAGACGACTGAGGGCAGCGACCACAAACCCTTAGCGGAGGATCCTGCGCCGTTGCTACTCACACCCCTCTACCGGCACCGGAGGCGGTCACGCCGCCTCCCGCCGCCGGACGGTGGTGGGCTGGCGGAGCTGACGTGGTTGGTTCACGGCCCCGGTGGTCAACACCCGGCGGGCGGCAGCAAAGTCGGCGCGGCCGTCGCCCCGGCGGGGATGCGCCGGCCAGGCAGGAGGAGCGTCGGGGTCTAGTGCGACCAGCTGGCCGAGGCCGGGACGGCGGCTGGCGGCGGTGCGGCGGGGGGCGTGCATCCAGGTCAGCTCGTCGGTCCACCAGGCGAACGCCTCACGCTCCAGGGCGTAGCGCCGGGCCCGGTCAGCCAGCCGGCCGGCGACCCCGAGCCGAACGGCAGCCGCATCACGTCGGTCGGCTCGAACCACAGACCACCCTTTCGAGGTACGTCGAACCAGGCGTGCGGATCGAAGTAGCCCGAGTCGAATGCCGGTGTCCTGGGGGGAGGTGCCTAGCTGGTGGGCAAGCTGGGTGGTGCTGGCAAGTTGTGTGGTGAGGATGGCGTAGAGCTGGCCGGTGGCATGACCCAAGCCACCGGCGGGAGTGAAGATGTCGTGGGCCGCGGCGCCCAGCCGGGTGCGCAGCAGGTTGAGCCACCGATTTCGTTCGGCGCTACCAGCGCCAGGGGGGCGCGGGGCCGCTTGTGACCGGCCTGGTACGTCTGCAATTGTGGACAACCCCTCGCTCAAGATCCACGACGCGGCCCGGGGACCGGCGGCGGGGGCATGGCGGGTGACCCAGCCGTCCCGTGCGAGGCGCAGCAGGGCGGTGCGGGCGGTCTCCCGGCCGATCCCGCAGACCAGTCCCAGGCGGCGGACGTCGGCCTCCACCACCGGGCTCACCGCATGCAGGGACAGCACGCACAGCGCGTCCAGCACCCGGCGGTCCGCCGGGCCGCCCGGACCGGCCCACCTGCCTGCCGCGGCGTCGGCCCGGGTCTGGGTGGCCTCGACCAGAGCGGCCAGCGCGGCGGCGCGGGGCTCGAACGTCGGGTCCTCGAGGTTGCTGGCACGGGGGTGGGTGGCGACCCAGCGCACCGCCCGGTCCCACTGGCGGGCCAGCACCGCCCGGGACTCGCCCGGGCTGCGGACCCGGCGCGGCTGACCCGGGCCCTGGCCCTGGGAGCGGACGTGCTCCAGACCAGGGGAGTGCGCCACCAGCGGGGCGATGTCGGCGCAGCGCCACCGTGCAGCTGCCGCGCCGTTGAGCACCCGGCACAGCACCCGGTTGGCGTCCACCGCGGCGGCGTCCACCTGCAGGGCCTGGACGCTGCCCGCGGGCAGCTGGCGGCGGACCCCCGGCAGGTAGAGCCGCCCGGCCCGGTCGGTCGGCAACGGGGCGGCCGGGTCAAGCTGGTCGAACTGGGGGACCGGTTCGGGCCTCTGACCGGCGGCCAGAACCTCCACCAGGCGGGTCACGTCAGCCGCGGCCACCGTCGGGACAGTCAGTGCGCTCAGGTCACCAGTCAGGACGGTGGAGCTGCCGCCGGCCCGGTGCGGGGAGCCGGGGGGGCGGACGCAGCCGGTGACCGGGTTGGCAAGCGGAGCGATGTCCAAGCTCGCCAACCGGGCCCGGACCAGCCGGGCCAGTGTGTCCACCACCCCGGCAGGGACGGCGTCGGCGAGGGCGAGCCAGACGTGCCGGCCGCCGGACGGCCCGGAGCGGGTGAGCAGGTGGGGGAGCCCGGCGTGCTCGAGCCAGCCGCACATGGTGGCGGCGTCGGCGGCGGGGTCGCCTTTGGCGGCGTCGAAGTCGAACGCCAGCAGCCGGAAGGCGCCGGTCTGGTCGGTCAAGTACACCGCCCACGGAGCGTCCGGCCGGGCGCCGGCGGTCCGGGCCCGGCGGGTGTAGGTGTTCACCGCCTTGCCGTAGGCGTCGACATCGGCCACCCGCACCAGCGGGCGGGGGCTCACCGCACGGGTCAGCTCCCACGCGCCGGAGCGAGACAGAAGGCGGCCGGAACGGGCCGCCGGGCCGCTCACCGCCGCAGGCGGCGCCGGCCACGCGCAGGACTCAGCTGCAGGTCACGACACGCGAGAGCCCGTTGGCTCTGGACATGCGAGACCCGCCAGTCGGCGGGGGGTATGGTTCCTCCTGAGGTACTCGACGAAGCCCTGCACCCGTATCGCGGCCAAACGACTTGGGGTGTGGGGCTTCGTTGTGTCCCGGGCCAGCCAAGTGGCATGGCCCGTCAGCCGGCCGCTAGGCGGTCAGCCTCATCTGATCGCTCTCCGCAGGCTTAGGCACCGGAGGCAGCCCGTAGCGGTCCGCGAGGATGTTCGCGATCAAGTCGTTGTACGACAGGTCAAGCTGTTCCGCCTCGTTGCGAACGGCGTCTGCCACCGCCGGTGCAACCCGAGAGATCATCGCAATCCGAGCACCCTTACTTGGGCGACCGCCTTGTGAAACCCTCCTCGGCATGCTGCGCAATGTGGCACATGGAATCTGAATCAGGGACAACCTGCGTCGGCGTGTCGTCACGAGATCAACCGAGCTTCACGCCGTGAGCGGCCATGAACGGGGCTGGGTCCTGGACCGGTCCCCACAGCCCGGCGCGGATCTCGAAGTGCAGATGGGGTCCGGAGCAGTCACCTTGGCACCCTTCAAGCGCCACGGGCTGGCCAGCTTTGACCTGGTCGCCGACTTGCATCAACTGGGCCTGGCCGTGGCCGTAGCAGGCGACCGTCCCGCCGCTGATGTCGATGCAGACGTAGTGCTCGCCGTAGCCCTGTGCTGGGCCGGCGAACACGACGGTTCCGGCGTGCACCGCCAGCAGCGGGGTCCCGGCGGGCATGGCCAGGTCGATGCCCGGGTGTCCGGCCGGGCTGTAGGAGGTGACCCCGAACGGCTGGGTCTGCACAGCACCGGGTAGCGGGTTGGACCACCCGCCGGCGGTGACAGCCGCCGGGTTGATGGCGGCGGACGCGCCGCACGTTGAGCTGCCCCCACCGCCGCCGCGGGCAGCGGCGGAGGCAGGAACTGCCGCGCCACCCAGGGCTTGGACGACCTGCACGGCCGGGTCCCAGAACGGCGCGTAGTAGTACGGGTCGGCGTTGGCCTGCACGCGGTGCGCGGCGATCGTCGGCGGCAGCGACTCCCAGCCGGGCACCGCGGCCAGCGCGGTGTAGAAGTTGGTGGCGGAGATGGTGGGGTTCATCCGGTCGGCGAGCGAGCCCCACGCACCGTTGCCGCGTTGTTGGAACAGTCCTCGGCTGTCGGGGCCGGCGGGGTCGCCGTGGTCCAGGACCTGCAGCGAACTCTCGGCCATTGCTGTCATCACACCGGCGGTCTGGGCGTGCACGTCCAGGCCCTTGACCTGGGCGGCATGCATGACGAGTGCGGCGTTCTGCAGCTGCGCGCCGCCGTAGCCCGCGACGGTTCCGGGGGGCAGGCTCCGGCCGTCGACGACCAGCGCCGGGCCGGCGGGTTCACACGCCTGCGCCGGGGTGGGGACACCGGCTGCGAGCATCAGCACCACGGCGACCAGCGTCGCGAACAGCAGGAACGGGATGGTGATGACCGCGGCTGCCGCCTTGTGCCTGCTCACTGCCGCGGCGGTGGGGTGAGTCGTTCGACCCGCCAGGGCTGTCCCTGCCCGGTTCGGGACAGCAGCACGGCGTAGTCGCCGGCGTCGGTCGGCACCGCCACCCGGGCCAGGTAGGGGGTGCCCGTGGCGCCGGTCGGGTAGGCCACGCCGGTGATCTGGTGCGCGGGCACGTTGGCTGGGTCGACCCCCTGGTAGGCCTGCACCGCGGTAGGTGACAGCAGTGGCGCAAGCCCTGCCCACCACAGCGGGGTGGGCAGGTCGTGGCGGGCGAACGCCTGCATCGCGGCAGCGGCTGCGGCTTGGGCGTCCTGCCGGCCGGCATCATCGGAGCTCGGGTACGCCGACGGGGTCACGAGCTGGGTGATCCCGTCCAGCGGGCTCGAGCTGACCGGCGCGGCCGCTGGTGAGCGGGCAGCCCGGCTCGCAGCCGGTGGGGGCTGGGTCACCGGTGAGGCAGCGCCGGCTGGTGCGGCTGACCGTGCACAGCCAGCAGCCGTACCGGCAGCGACAATCACCATGGCGGCGTGGGCGAGCGTCGCGTTCCGGCGGGTTGGGTGCGGCTGTGTCGTCGTGGGACTGGGGATGTCGGATGATTGGGGGCAGACCGGCAGCTTCACCCACGCTCCTCGTCCAGCTCGGTTCATCTGGGCTGATGATGTGCGACGATACGACCAGCTGGTAGCAATCACGGCGTAGGGGGGTCGGTGTCGCGACGGGCCCACAAGGAGGCGGCATGGCCAGCGAGACCGAGCCCCCGGACGAACCCTCGGCTACCGACCCCCGCACCCTGGCCGAGAAGATCGAGCACCTGTTCAAGACGGTGCGCCCCCGCACCGGGGAGTACACCCATGAGGAGGTCGCCAACGACATCCGGGACATGGGCGGTCCGACGATCTCGGCGACCTACATCTGGCAGCTGCGCAAGGGCATGCGCGACAACCCCACGCGCCGCCACCTGCAGGCCCTCGCCGCGTTCTTCGGGGTGCCGGCCGCCTACTTCCTCGACGACAGCATGGACGAGCAGGTCGAGGCCGAGCTCGCGCTTCTGGCAGCGATGCGGGACAGCGGCGTGCGGACCCTCGCCACCCGCGCGGCGGCCCTGACCCCCCGCGGCCTGGACGCGATCCGGGAGATGGTCGAGCGAGTTCTCGAGATCGAGGGGCCGCCGCCCCCACCACCGGGGCCGCCGCCCCCGACAGAGCAGTAGGCCCAGCGCGAAGGACCGCACTGGGCGGCGGGCGACACCGCCATCGGCGACAAGGAGGGACGACGGACGTGGACCGTGGGCTGCGACGCCACTGGGAGCGGGCACTGCGCGAGATCCCGATGCCCGAACCGTTCGAAGCGGTCGCGTTCTGCGGCCAGCTCGGAGAGCACCTGGGCCGGCGGCTGGTCCTGGTGCCCAAGTCGAGCACAGGCGGTCCGTGCGGCATGGTCATGCGGACGGACACGACGGACTACATCTTCTATGAGACCGCTAGCAGCTGGACGTATCAGCAGCACAACATCCTGCACGAGTGCGGTCACCTGCTCGGCAACCACCAGGCGGGACGGGAGGTGCCGCTCGATCGCGAGACCCTGGCGCTGGCCAACCTGGACCCCCGGCGGGTCAGGCTCGTGCTGGCACGAAGCTGCTATCACGAGGGCGACGAGGCCGAAGCGGAGGTCATCGCGACCCTGCTCGGTCAGCGCGTCGACGACCCGACAGACCCGCCACCACCGATGGACCCGGGCATGCGCCGGGTGAGCACAGCCTTCGCCGACGAGCCGCGCAGAGGGTTCGGTCGTGGCTCGAGCCGTTGAGGGTGCGGCACTGCTGCTGCTGTGGGGCGCCGTCCTGGCCAAGCTGTTCCTGACCGGGGCGGGGTCCAGAGCCTCCGGCGCGCGGCTGCTCTCGGTCGCACTGGTGATGGTCGCCGGAGCGATCACCGTCGACCTGCACCTGGTCTACCTGCCGCTCGACCGGGCCCTCGGCGGACACAACCTCAGCTGCCTGCTGGTCTACGGACAGGCACTGGTCGCCGTGTGGGCGCTGTACCAGGTCCTCGAGCTCGACCTCGCCCGCTCCATCGGCAGCACCAGCAGCACCCGGCGGGGCCGCTATGACCTGCCGATGGCGCTCGCGGCGCTCGCAGCGACGTTCGTCGCCGGGCCGGCTCGGCTGCCCGACGTCCCCAAGGTCAACGCCCACACCTACGCCACGCCCGGCACCGCCGCCTTCTTCACCGTCGCCGTCGTCACGGTCTCGTTCTTCGTTGTCCGGTCCTTCGTGGCCGCCCGCCGACTGGCCCGGCACGCCGCCCTGGACGGACGCCGGCTGCTCGCTACCGGGCTGCGCCTGATGAACCTGGCAGGGGTGCTGGGGCTGACCAACAACGTCTACCAGATCCTCATCTTCCCGCCCCTGGCCAGGCTGTCCTGGGCTAACTCGCTCTCGGACGTGCTCACCACCAGCGGCTACGCAGCCGGCGGCCTGCTCGGCCTGGGGATCGTGCTTCCCGCCGCCCGCGGCTGGCATCCCCTCGTGCTGGCTGCCGCGGCGGTGCGGCAACGGGTGGCTTTCCTCGCGCTCTACCCCCTGTGGCGCGACCTGGCCGACGTCACCCCCGGGATCGTGCTGGCACCGAGCAGTTCACGGCTGAGCGCCGCGGTCGCCGTCCGTGATGTCGGCTACCGCCTCTACCGGCGGGTGATCGAGATACGTGACGGCCTGCGGGCGGTCCAACCCTTCATGGCCGCCGTCGAGGAGGAGACCGGCGCCGGCAGTCCCGGTCCCGGCGAGCCCGACATGCTCGCCGGGGCGCAGGCGGCTGCTCTTGCCGCCGCTGTCCACCGCAAGCGCCGGGGGGTGAGCCTCGCGGGGCCGGCATCCCCGGCCGTCGAGCCGGTTGTCGCGAGCCTGGCCGAAGAGGTCGAGTGGCTCTCCCGGGTCTCGCGCCACTACCGCCGGCACTCGCGGCGGCACTCGCGCCGGGTCGGCTCAGCCGCCTGAGCCGACCGGGAGGTCGATGCCGGACGGGTGCGCGGCACTGTGGTGCACGGTGTGCCAGCCGGCGGCCAGCCGGGTGGCGGGACCGAACGGCTCGCCGGTGCCGTAGTTGCGCACCCAACGGGGGTGCGCGCCGCCGCTGACCTGCACCCGCAGCCGGTGGCCTGCGGCGACCCGGTAGGCGGTGGAAGCCAGGTCGACAGCGACCGGCTGGACGCCGGTGCCTGCGTTCACGGCGCCTGGGCCGGTAGTGACCGGGTCGGGCTCGACGCGGGTCAGCCCGTCGCAGATGTTGGTCGACCGGCCGTCCGGTGCCACGTCGCAGAGCCGGACGAACACGTCGGCGTGAGCCAGCTCGTGCTCGACGTGCACTGTCGCCGTGACCGGGCCGGTCAGCTCGAGGACCGCTCCGAGCGGGTCGCTGGTGTAGGTCAGGACGTCCGGCCGGGCCTCCAGCGCCCGGTTGTCCCGCGGCCCGTCGACGCCGGCCAGGGTCGCGCCACCTACCGAGGGCGTGGGGTCGGCCGGGTCGTAGCGGAACCGGTCGGGCTCTGAGGTCGGCGGCGCCGACCGGGCCAGCCCGCCGCCGGGCTGCAGCTGCCAGCGCTGGGTGGTGACGCCCGCGGGGGGCCAGTCGGGCAGGTCCCGCCAGCCGCCGCCGGCGCCGAGGACGAACACCCGCACCGGGGTCGGGGTCAGCAGAGCGTTGTCGCCCGACAGGTGGGCGCGTAGCCAGCTGTAGGCGTCGAGGAACATCGCCGGCCAGTCCTCGAGCCCGGAGTGCGCCCACCCACCGACGGTGAGCCGGGCCGGGGTGCCCTGCTCGCGCAGGATCCGCCAGGCCTCCAGGGTGTCGGGCAGGAACGCGTCGTACCAGCCGGACAGCAGCCCCACGGGAACCCGGGTGTTGCGCACCCCGGAGGTGGCCGCGCGGGCCTGCCAGTAGGGGCCATCGGCGGGGTGGGCCATCCACTCCTCGAGGAAAGGCGCGGGGTGGCCCAGCGCCTGCCGGTAGGCCTGGGTGAACGGCAGCTGGCGGTAGGCGGGGCGCAGCCGGCTCAGTGCCCGCCTGCCGGCGATGGCGCCCTCTACGCTGGCCCGCAGCACCGTGTCGGCCCACGGCTTGCCGGTGACGTCCTCGGCCCAGGTCAGCCAATTCTCCAGCGCGAAAGCCCCGCCGGGGTAGATGGTGCGCACCGGGTCGTGCGGGCCCATCTGCACCGACATTGCGCCCAGCTCCGGGGGAGGGTCCTGCGCAAGCGCCCACTGCGTGTAGCCCAGGTAGCTCGCGCCCACCAGCCCGAGCTGGCCGGTGAACCACGGCTGGTCGCGCAGCCAGGCCACCGTGGCGCTTCCGTCCTGCGGGTCGTGCGTCAGTGGTTCGAAGGTTCCGCCTGAGCCGTACCCGCCGCGAATGCTCTGGACCACTACCTGGAACCCGCGCTCGGCGAACAGTTGGCCGTACTGGAAGCCCATGATCCCTCGTCGGCCGTAGCAGCTGCGGACCAGCAGGGTCGGCAGCCGGCGGTCGCTGCGGTGGTGGTAGCGGTCCGCCAGCAGCACGACGCCGTCGTGCATCGGCACCGGCAGGTTCCGGTCGACCACGACGTCGGGCGTCGTGGCGGGCGGCAGCTTCCCCAGCCGGGTAGCGAGCCGGCTGAGCACCGTCATGTGCCCCAGTCTTCCAGTCAGCGGCTGATGTCAGAGCAACCCGCAGACACGGCCTGGACCGTTCGTCTTTAGTGGCTCATGGGTTAGGTTTACTCCATGAGCTGAGATGAACCACCTTGTAAGCGGCCGCCGCCCCCAAGGCCGACCTGCTCCACACCTACACCCCGCTACTGACACCCACAGGGAGTTCCCGCGTGTCCACGCTCTCCACGGACAACGACCGCAGCGCCGCGGAGCTGTTCAGCGGTGCCCGCCGCGCCCACCAGTACCGCGAGGACGCCGCTCCGGCGGATGGGGACGGCGATACTGGGACGGCCGTGGCGGAACTCCCAGACGATGCCGCGCCGAGCAAGGGGCAGCCGCCGGCCGGCACGCTGGCGGCACCTCCTCATGGGCGTGCTCCAGTAACGGTGGCGGCTCCGGTCGCTACCCGTCCGGGCCAGTGGGGGTGGCGTGGTCGGCTGTTCCGCGGCTCAGCCGGGCTGGTGAAGCTGGCGCCAGGTGCCGGGGAGCTGGAACACCGCGAAGCCCTCGCCACGATCCGGCGGGCCACCTGGACGCGGGCCGTCAACATCATTGTGACCAACCCCCAAGGGCGGACAGGGCAAGACACCCACAGCACTTACCCTGGCGGGCATCCTCGGCCACGTCCGCGGCGGCTACGTCGTCGCCTTCGAGGCAGCCGAGTCCGTCGGAACCCTGAACCGCCGAGCCGAAGGCGACCCGGACCGCGGCCTGGCGGAGCTGCTCGCCGGCGCCGGCAGTGTCCGGTCGGCCGGGAACCTCGGCGGCTACACCGCCCCGCAGAGCTCGCACGCCGACGTGATCGGCTCCGTCGGGGGCCGGCCGGTCCTGACCGGCCCTGATGTGCTCGCCGCCCGGCGGGTGCTGGACACCTACTACCGCATCACCGTGACCGACACCGGCAACAATCCCGGCCACGAGGCCTACCTGGCGGCGCTGCGGACAGCCGACGCCGCGGTGCTGCCGTGCCTGACGTCGATCGACGGCGTCGCCGGTGTCGAAGAGGTCCTCGCGCTCATGCACGCCGACAGCGGCCAGGTCGGCGCACCCGACGGGCTGGTGTCCCGGGTCGTGGTTCTGCTCGGGCACGACGGCGGCCCGGAGAACCGCCAGGTAGCCACCGCCGTGCGCGCCCGCCTCGGCGAGCTGGGTGTCGCCGCCGTGGTGGAGGTGCCCTACGACCCGGCTATTCGCCTCGGCGGACAGATCGCTTTGGCAGCGCTGAGCGAGAAATCCACCCGGGCCTGGACAGCCGCCGCAGCGGCGATCGTAAACGCCTTGGGTTCGGCACCGACCGACGTCGACCTGGTGCACCAGCTCCAGGACACCATCATCGCCAGCCGCCAGGGCTAGAGAGGCAGACAGCAGTGACCAACCCGCTGAACAACATCGTCCCCAACTTCACGATCTTCGGGGCGCAGTACACCGCCATCTGGCAGAAGCTCGCGGCCGGTCTGTGGGGCCTTGCCATCCTCATCGGGATCGGCTACCTGGGCCACGGGCTGTTGGGGATTGCCCAAAACCGCGGCAGCCACCCCGGCCAGCTGCGGGACAGCCGGCGGGAAGCGGTCAACGCCGGGGTCGCGCTCGGGGGCCTGATCTCCCTCGCCGTGATCGTCAGCGTCTTCATCGCAATCTTCGGCTGACGGCGGCGGACCGACTACCTGACCATCTCCCGTCACCTATCCGGACAAGGGCTCATGACTACAACCTCCAAGGCTCCCGCGTCGCCGCCCGGCCCCGCGCCGCGGCGCGGCCTGCCCCGCTGGGCGTGGGTACTGATCGCGCTGCTCACCGCTATCGCGCTGGTGGCTGTCGCGGTGGCTATGTTCGGTCGGCGGGGTCAGACGATCGTGCTCCCCCCAGCGCCTGCACCGTCGCAGTCGGCAGTATCGGCAAGGCCGACCCCGGAGCCCTCACACCTCGCGTCATCAGCCGCCCCGGTGACCCTGGCCGACGGCTGCCTGGGCGGTGTCCTGCAGCTGGACCAGGCGGTTCTGGCTGCGCAACACCAGGCACCGCTGACACCGGCCGGGGCGGCGTCTTTCACGGCGACGGTGGCCCGGTGGGCGTTTGCAGGCCCTCCGCCGGCGGACCAGGTGACGACAGCCAGGCAAGTCCTTGCTCCTGACGCCACGGACGCCGCGCGCCGCTCGCTGTCGAGTTCGTCGGACCTTCAGGGCTCGGGGGGAGCCCTCGACTTCACCGGCGGGAAGTACTACGTGGAGTCCTTCGACGGTGGCAGCGCGAGCGTGTCGTACCTCGCGAGCAGCAACCCAACGCTGAACGGTGTACCTCAGGGGCAGGTCGCGCTCGCTGGCACCGCTCACTTGGTGGCGGTCAATGGCGCCTGGCGGTATCGGGACCTGACGACTGGACGTTCGATCGCGGATCTGCAGCGCATTGGCGTGCCCTACTCAGGAGGGTGCTGAGGTGCCGGACCCGTGCCACCTTCCCATCGTCAAGGTTGCATGCACCGCGGCCAACACGATTTCGGCCGCCATCGACTTCGCGAAGGACCCGTTGGGCTACATCGCGCAGAAGATGCAGGCGGCGGCTGCCGGCCTGGCCTCGACGGTGTTGCCGCAGCTGGAGCGGTTGACCCACCCGGACATGTCGGCGGGCTGGTTCCTGGACGCCTACCGGGTGTCGTTCGCGCTGGCGATCTTCATCTTCGTGGCGTTTCTGGGCTGGAACTTCGTCCAGCTGGCCCGCCGCCGGGTCTCCGGCGACGATGTGGTGGAGACGCTGGGGTTCTACACGCCGCTGTTCTTCGGAGCGGTGATCCTCGGCCCGGCGCTCGGCACCCTGCTGCTGGAGCTGACCGGGGCACTGACCGACACCCTCTTCCAGTGGGGGATCGGCGGCAGCGTCGCCGGCACCACCACGGCGTTGCAGGCGTCGATCGCCGCGGGTGACCCGGCGAAGATCACCGGCGGGGCGATCGTCGCGATCGTGTTCTTCTTCGCCCTGATCGTCGCGCTGGTCCTGTGCTTCGTGGTGCTGCTGGTCATGCTGGTCACCCTGTACCTGACCGGTGCGATCATCCCGCTGTCGCTGGTGTGGCTGGTCCACCCCCGCCAGCGGGCCAAGGGCCTGAAGGTTGTCATGGTCTGGGTCGGCATCTGCTTCTCCCACGTCCTGCTGTTCCTGCTGCTGGGCGTCGCGTTCCGGATGGTGGGCGGCCTGTCGACCAACTTCGACCAGCCGGGGCTGAAGATCCTGGCGAACCTGGCCGTCGCGGTGATCGCGCTGCTGGCAGCGACGCTGTCCCCGCTCGGGCTGCTGGCGTTCGCCCCCGTCGGCCCGTCGTCTGCTGCGGGCGGCGGCCCGGCCGTCTCGGTCCCGGGCCAGCGCCGCTCGGGCGGCGGCTTCCCGCAGTCCGAGGGCGATTCGCAGACCGCGCAGCTAGCCCGCGGCGCCGCCTCCCTGGTGGGAGAGACAGGCGAACCTGCGGCCGCCGGCGCAGCCGAGGGAAGCGCAGCCGGCGGTGGACTGGCCGGGCTGCTGTCCCCCCGCGGGCAAGGGGGGCAGTCCTCGGCGTTGATGGAACCCGGCGGGGGCGGCGAGCAGGCCGCTGGTAGTGGCGGCGGCGCGGCCGGCGTCGGGACCCCGCAGGCCACCGGCGGGGCCGGCCCGTCCGAGGGCGCGGGCTCGCAGCCGGCTGGGGCCGGGGGCAGCCGTTCGCGGACCGGGTCGCAATCCTCCTTGCCGGGGTGGGCGCCGGCGGGAAGCTCGGCTAAGGACGGCTCGGCAGGGCCGGGCGGCGGCGCGCAGGCCGGTGTGCAGGCTGGCGAGCAAGCCGGTGACCGATTGTCCTCGGCTGGTGCTGCCGCGGCGGCGACCGGGGTGGGCGCTCCCGTGGGAGCCGCCGTGGCAGCGGCCGGCCAGGGGGTCAAGGCAGCCGGTTCGGTGCTGGGCGCGACCGCCGAGCTGGCCCGCTCCGCCGGGCAGATGGCAGCCGAGCACATGGAGCACGCCGAGGCCTCCGAGCCGGCCGCCCAGCAGAGCCCGGGAGGTGGCGGTGCAGACACGCGTGCTGGGCGGTGAAGGCGGCCGCCGGGGGTTCTTCGGCGGTTCGCACGGCAGGACCCGCACCGCCGGGCTGATCGGCGTCGCCGCTCTCGGGGCTTTCGCGACGATCGTGCTGCAGGCCGCCGGGCTGGTACTGACCGTGGTCGCCCTCGCCGTGGTGTACCTGGCGACGGTCCGCACCCACCGCGGTTCGCCGCTGGCCCGCTGGCAGGCCCGCCGCCGCTGGGCCGAGCGGCGCCGCACCGGCACCGACTGCTTCGCCCCCGTCGCCGACCGCCCCGCAGAACTCGCCGCCGCACGCGGTGGCCGCCGGCAGCGCGCGGCGGCGGTCCGCGCCTTCAACGCCTACCGCGACTGGCCTGATGGCGCCGAGGGGATGCACTGGCTGACCCGCGGCCGCGGCGAGCCGGGCATCGCCTGGCACACCCCCACCGGGGAGGACGCCTACCTCTCGGTCGCGTTCGCCGTCGAGGGCCAGATCCGCGGCATCGAGTCCGACACGTTCCTGGACACTGCGATGACGGCATGGGGTGAGCTGCTGGCCCGCTACGGCTCACCGTCGCTGCTGCCGAATCGGGTTCAGTCGCTGACCCGGGTCGTGCCGGTCGACTCGGCCTACCACGAGGCGTGGGTGTGGGAGCACCTGGACGA
>JAABUP010008526.1_pt1 | contig 13044 bp, 17 predicted proteins | sample 5559201 | NCBI WGS metagenome assembly JAABUP01 (sample SAMN10711887, study PRJNA513373) | rock metagenome | isolation source: Antarctica rocks | place: Antarctica | reverse complement strand
TGGCGCGCCTGGCAGGACAACACCGCCTACGACCCCACCAAGCACCGAGCCCTCCAAACACTGCTCAACACCACCACCGAAAAAGCCGCCTAAACCACCCCGGGTTGACACAGGGCAACTCATCGCCGGCCCCCTGGTGTCAGCGACTCACGTGCCGCGGCGGCCGCGTCCACGATCCGCTCGGCCGTGAGCACCGTGGTCTGCACTTGCCACAGCGCGGCGGTGCCGTCCCGGGCGGCGTTCAACGCGGCCACGATGGCCTCGGCCTTCTCCGCGGTGCGTCGCGCCCCCCGGATCATCAGCAGCAGTACGACCACGACGATGACGACGACCACCGCGCCGATGACGTAGCCGAGGACCCATCCGTTCACGGTGCCTCCCTCGTGCGTGCAATGTGACGCACGCTACACCGAAATCGGCCGGTAGCTGTACGGTGCACTTACCGATGTACCGTCCCCTGTCTTGGAGCGCTCCATGACCGATCGAGACACTCGAAGCCCGCGCCCTGGTTCCCGCACTCCGGCGCAGGAGCTTCTCGATGTGCTCGGGCCGGTGGACACGTTTCACGACACCGCTGATCTCGGGGCCTTCGGCATGCCCTCGGGTGCGATGACCGAGGACATGCTTTCCCCGGTCGCCGACGCCTCCATGCCCACCAGGTTCGGTCCGCTTGAGAAGGTGCATGCCTTCTGGTTCGCCGGCATGAGTTGCGACGGGTGCAGTGTGGCTGTCACCGGGGCGACACTGCCCTCGGTGGAAAGCCTGATGCTTGGCGCGCATCCTGGGCTGCCACGGGTCATCCTGCACCACCCGGTTATCAACATGGAGTCGGGGCCGTACTACCTGCAACCAGCCGAGCGGGCGATGGCCGGCGAGCTCGACGCGCCCTACGTGGTCATCTTGGAGGGATCCATCGCCGATGAAGTGGTGGCCCACGCGGCGGGCGGATACTGGTCAGCGACCGGCGAGGAACCGTGGGGTGCTGAGGGCGAGCTGCGGGCGGTCAGCTCCACCGAATGGGTCGCCCGGTTGGCGCCCAACGCCGCGGCGATGATCGCCATTGGTACCTGCGCCACGTGGGGAGGGGTCCCCTCCGCGGCGGGCAACCCCACCGGCGCGATGAGTCTGATGGACTTTTTAGGTAAGGATTACCGCTCGATCCTCGGGGTGCCCGTCGTCAACGTGCCCGGCTGCCCGCCGGTCGGCGACAACTTCACTGAGACGGTCGCGGCTGTCTTGTACTTTCTGCAGGGCTTCGGTCCGTTGCCGGAGTTCGACGAGCTCGGCCGCCCGGCGTGGCTGTTCGGGGAGACCGTGCACCGTCACTGTGTACGCGGCGCCTATTACGAAGAAGGCGTCTACGCCAAGGAGTTCGGCGATCCGGAGTGCCTGGTCGAGATCGGCTGCTGGGGACCGGTCGTCAACTGCAATATCACCTCGCGCGGCGCCATCAAGAACGTCGGTGGCTGCATGAACGCCGGCGGCGCGTGCATCGGCTGCACCATGCCCGGGTTCCCGGACAAGTTCACCCCCTTCTATTCCAGGCCACCGGGATCACTGGCCTCCACCACGGTGTCGCGCATGGTGGGCAGCGTCATTCGGCCGTTGCGCAAGTTCAGCAACAACAACCTCAACCGCGAAGTCCGCTGGGACCGCCAAGACGCCGCGCCGACCGCTTTTTCGCGCGAGAAGTACGAGCCTTCACCACTGGCCGACGTCGGCCACAAGTTCTACGACAAGATGCGCCGCCACAACGACACCTCTCGCCATGACGCCGATGTCTGGGCCAAGCGTGACGAGGCCCCCAGCGGCGGAAGCCCCCGCCCCCGCGGTTGATCCAATCAAGGAGTCCCTCGATGTGCTTCAAGACCCTGCCGGTCGAGTTCGATGCGCACGGCAACGCGACGCTGCGCGGCGGCATCCCCAACCCCTACGACGTTTCGATCGCCAAGCCGAACGTTGGTCTCACCGAGGCCGAGCGTCGTGAGCGCATCGAGCACCTGGTCGCTCGAAATGGTCACATCAAGGACCTGAACATGGACCCGGTCACCCGCATCGCCGGGGCTCTGGCCGTGCACGTAACCGCCGACCTGGCGCAGGGACAGTATCTCGACTCGCATGCCCAGGCGACGCTGTTTAGGGGCTATGAGGTGATCCTCATGGGCCGCGACCCGCGTGATGCCATCTTCGTGTCCTCCCGCGCCTGCGGGGTGTGCGGCGGGGTGCACGCACACTGCGCGGCGTACGCCATCGAGCAGGCCATGGGCATCGCCCCGCCGCCACTGGGCACGGTCGTGCGCAACATGGAGACATCCGCGGAGATGGGGTATGACAACCCACTGCACCTGTATCTGCTGGCCGGACCGGACTATTCGGAATCGGTGATCCGCTCGTCCAACCCGGAGCTGTGGCCGAAGGCAGAGAACTGGAAGTGTCCCAACGAGCACATCCACGGGTTCAAGACGATGGCCGAGCTCATGACAGCGCTCAACCCGCTGACCGGGGAGTTGTACCGGGAAGGTTTGGAGTTCACCCGGCTGTCCCGCGAGATGGTCGTCGTTCTCACCGGCAAGTACCCGCATCCCCAGAACGTCGTGCCCGGTGGCGTCTCGACGACCGTGACGCTGCAAACCCTGAACGAGTACCACTCCCGGCTGGGCAAGATCTTCGACTACGCCCAGAGGATGATGGCGGTCTGGGACGATATCCCAGCCTTTTTCTATGAGGCCGACGAGCGCTACCAGATGGTCGGCTACCGCCCGACCAACCACATCGACTCCGGCTACTGGGACGATCCGTACGCCTACGACGGCACCTACGAGAACTGCAACTCTTGGGGCGAGAAACGCTGGTCCACCCCCGGGGTGGTCCTCGACGGCAAGCTGGTGACCACCCGGCTCACCGACATCAACATCGGCTTGGAAGAGTTCGTCGAGCATTCCTACTACGAGGAGTCCGCGAGCAGCCGCTTCGCGACGGACCCGCTGGGCAACCCGCTGTCGCCGTATCACCCATGGAACAAGCGGACGTTGCCCAAGCCCGGCGCCCGGGACTGGAAGGACAAGTACACCTGGTCCACCGCACCGCGGTGGGACCGCCAGGTCGTGGAGGCGGGCTGCTATTCGCGTCTACTCATCACCGCCCTGGCCCAGAAGATGCCGGCCAGCGACTTCATCTCCGCCACCGGGCACAGCATGCGGTTCCTCGTCCCCAAGGGCGAACGCGGAGAGCGGGAGGTGGAGTGGCACGTACCTGAGCGTTGGAACGCCTTCGAGCGCAACCGCGGCCGGGCCTATCACTACCTGTTCAGCCAGTTGGTCGGGTTGGAGAGCCTGCTCGAGGGGTACAAGCTGTTCAAACAGGGCGAGCGCAAGGTGGCGGCGCTGAACCCCACGGAGCTGGAGAAGGCGATTCCGCAGGACGAGCGGATGTCGATGGGATGGTGGGGCGCCGGACGCGGCTGGCTGACCCATCACCTGGTCATGGACAAAGGCAAGATCACCAATTACCAGATCATCACACCGTCAACGATCAACGCCTCGCCACGCGACCCGTGGGGTCAGCCCGGGCCTTACGAGGAGGCGGTGATGAACACCCCGATCATCGAAGACCTCTCCGACACCTCGACGTTCACGAGCATCGACATGCTGCGCGGCATCCGCAGTTTCGACCCGTGCATGCCATGCACCACGCACGTCCATACCGGCGGCGGAGAGGTCGTCCGTGAAGTCAACACCTGTTCCTGTGGCGGTGACTGATCTGGGGGCGCGCCGGGTGAGCGTCCTGGTCGGCGGGGTCAGCGAGCTGTTCCAGAGCGACTTGGATCTCGGCCGCTTGGCCGTGGAGCGCCTGTGGATGGAAGAGCTCGGCCCTGATGTCCTCGTCGAGGAATTGCACTACGGCGCTGTGGCCGTCGCGCAGCGGCTGGAAGATTTACGGCCGGACACGTTGGTGCTGATCAGTGCAGTCCGCCGTGATCGTCCCGTCGGGACCGTCGAGCGGCGCTGGATAGACCCACCCGCACCCACCCCAGCCGACCTGCAGGTCGCGGTGGGTGACGCGGTGACTGGCTACGTGCACCCGGACCTAGTCGTGGATATCGCGTCGGGATTCGGTGTCCTACCGACCCGGACGGTGGCGATCGAGGTGGAACCTGAGTGCACCGGCTCCGGAGAGGGACTCAGCGCCTCGGCGACGCTCGCTCTCGAGGCAGCCCTGAGTCTGGTGCGTATTGAGGTACGTCGTGCACCGGTGCTCGTTCTGGCGAGCCAGCTGCGGCCCCTGGTGTGCGGTGACCGGTTGGAGTCCTCGACCGCGCTCACCGCGTTACGGGCGCTTCTCGTCGAGCTCGAGCACCTGGACCGCGACGGCCGCTGGGGGCGCAGCCTTGCTGTGCGAGACCGCCTGAAGCTCAGCATCGCCACCGGAGGCAACGGACAGGGCATGGACCATCGGGACTGGGCCCTATGGTGGACGCTGATCGAGGAGCTCGACCGGCTCGCGGCCGCTGAGGCGGCCGTGCCGTACTAGCGGTCACCGAAGGTCTGTGCCCAACACATTCTCCGGCGGCACGATCGGTCCTTCCGGAGCTTCCAGCAGGCCCAGGTTCTGCGGTCGTACCGCCACCCTGCTGCCCCGCGTGGTGAGCAGCACCAAGGCACCGTCCGCGAGGATGTCCACCGCCTCGCCCGTGATTTCCGGGCCGCCTGGCCCCATCGGGATCATGCGTGCGCGGACCTGCCTGCCCAATGTGGTGCTGCGCTCCCGGTAGGCCGCCAAGACCGGGTCCGGTGGCGCGGACAGCCGCCGCTCAAGCGCGGTCACCAGTCGTGCCAGCAGCGGTGCGCGCGGTGGCCTGGTGTGGCGCACCAGCACGGTGACCGTGAGCCAGTCGGTGTGCAGCGGCCCCAGTTCCACGTGCACACCAATGCTGGCCAGTGTCCGTGCGCTTCCTGCCCTCAGGACGGTATCGGGCCATTCCAGCACGGTGGCTGGGCCGCCGACCGCGTCGGTGATGGCGAGGGAGCCGGCCACGTAAGGCCATCCCTCACGCTCGGGGGAGAGGTCGTCGGGACGCAGCAGCAGGGTGAAGCCCACGCTGCGGGCTGGGGTGACCGTCCATGGCAACCCACCGCGTCCGCGGGGGGACACCTGGTAGTCGGCGACCACGACCGCGCCGTGCGGGGCACCCTCGCGCGCCCACGCCATCGCCACGGTCTCCGTGGACAGCAGTGCGGGGTAGCTGCGCACCGGACGATCAGGCAGGACCGCGGTGACGGTATCCCCTGCCAGGTCAGTGCTCGTTTCCGTGCCATGAATTTGCACTGGTCTACCTCCATTGGGCGGGCTGGTCGACCGTTGTGGCGGCGGCGTTGAGGCTCGCGGCGATCCGCTGCCACTGCGGCAGGGCGAATCGGGCCATCGCCGAGGAGAAGACCGCGCGCAAGCGGTCCGCGTCCTGCTCTGTTCGTCGCCCGGTGCCCTCCACCAAGGCCGCTATGAGCGTGGTGTAGCTGGCCGGTGGCAGCTCGAGCACGACGGTGAGCAGTCCCTCCGCGAGTTCATAGCAGGTGCCGGGCCGAGCGAGCAGCCCGTCCAACAGCCCCCGGACCTCACGGTCCCGCTCGGTGGCAGGTGCCTCCACCAGGCGCAGTACCTCCGCGCGGAGGACGGGGACCCGCTGTTCGGGTGACTCGTCGTCGAGCACCCTCAGCAGGGCTGTGTAGGCCGGTCCAGGCAGTCGCGACCACACCTGCCGGGCTTGCTGGCGTACCGGGGCAGCCGCACTGGTGAGCGCGAGCGCCTGCCCGGCGGCGAGGTGAGCCCGGGCGGGGTCGTTGGCTTGCTCGTAGGCGAGGGCAAGGTTGGCCTTGACCATCGCGTGCTCTGCCGGGCGCACGCTCCGCGGGAAGGACACGAGGGCGTCGCGCAGCGCTTCGACGGCGGAGTTCGGGTCACCGCCGGCCAGATACGCGAGCCCAAGCGTGTTCCCCGCGGCGCCGCACCCCGGCCGGTCGTCGGCGCGCTGCGCCAAGGTGACCGCTTCACTCAGCATCGACACGGCCGCCGCGACGTCGCCCGCGGTGAGCAGTGAGCCGCCGTGATCGCGCGCGGCCGCCGCGGCCTGCGCCGGGTGACCCGCGGCGAGGAACAGCTCACGCGCCGTCGTCCAGGCGGTGTGGGCACCCCGGGAGTCGCCGCGGTCTTGGCTCACCAGCCCCAGGTTGTAGGAGGCGGCGGCCTGCTCGGCTGCCTGATCGAGAAGCGAGAAGGCGGTGCCCGCTGCGGTGAACGCTGCCTGCGCCTCGTCGAGTCGTCCGGCGAGGCGTAAGGCGACGCCGAGCATGATGGTGGCCTTGGCTTGCTCCAGCCGCATCCCCGTCCCGGCGAACACGTTCCGCGCGACGGTCAGGCACGCTTGGGCGGCATCGACCTCACCGACGTGCAGCAGCACCGAGCCGAGGTGGAACTGGGTCGTGGCGTGCTGCACCGGGTAGCGCGGCAGCGGATAGCGGCCCAGCCGTTCGGTGAGAGCATCCTGCTCGGACTGCGCCACGCCGTCTACCCTCCCACCATGAACGCCATCGTCGCCTGCTTCGGCAACGTGCTGCGTGGGGATGATGGTGTGGGACCGGCTGTGGCACAGGCGCTACTGGCTGAACCGCTACCCGACGGTGTGCGCGTGCTCGAGATCGGTATCGGCGGCATCCACCTCGTCCAGGAACTGCTGGACGGCACGGACGTCCTGCTCGTCGTGGACGCCGTCGACCTTGGGCGCCCGCCCGGCACCGTGGTGGTCCAGCGACCCGACGTGCTCGACGTCAGCACGTTGAGCGTCGACCGGCGCCGCGACGAACTGGCCGACATGCACCTGGCCACACCGGAACGAGCGCTCATGGTCGCGCTCGGCCTCGGCGTGCTGCCGGCAACGACGCTCATCGTGGGGGTGCAGACCACCGATACTGAGGAGCCCCGCCACGGACTGTCGAAAGTGGCTGTCAGAGCGGTGCCCGTGGCTGCGCGGGAGGTGCACCGACTGTTGGCCATCCACGGCGTCGACCGGTCCTGAGCGCTCACCAGTGTCAGGTCGGCCGGGGGGTGATCTGCAGCAGCACCTGCTTCGGCGGTGGGTGCGCAGCCGCCCCATCGTCGGGGGCAACGTCCATCGCGACGAAGCCCGGCAGGTTCTCCCGCAGCGCCTCCTCCACACCATGGCGCAGCGTGTCGGCCGCCGAGGTGCAGCCCGAGCAGGCGCCGACAAGGCGTACCCGAACTACGCCGCGCGTGACATCCAGCACCTGCACCTCACCGCCGTGTTCGTGCAGGTAAGGGCGGATCTGCTCGAGTGCGGCGGAGGCAGCATCCGCATCGTCCACCCCTACTCCGTAGGCCTCGAAGAGCCAATCGACCGCGGCGTCGCTGCGCCGCACACGGGCGAGGTCGGTGCCCAGCTCATCGGCCAACCGGGTGATCGCCAGCCGGTGCACGGCATCGACTCCATCGAGCAACTCGAACACCCGCTCACGCACCTCGTCGTCGAGGCCCTCGACGGCGCTCAGTAGCTCCTCGAGGCGGTCAAGCAGGGGGCCGAACGCGGCCAGCGCCACGTCCGTCGGCAGCTCCTGGCTGTCCGCGGGCACCGGGTTAGCTTCAGCCACCGGTGGTGCGGACCTTGGTGACCGCATAGTCGACGAGCGTGGCGTTCAGTTCCACGCCGTGCTTGGTCTTCGCGTGGGCGGCGACCGCCTTCACCAGCTCCTCAGCGGTTTCGGCACGGGCAACGTTTTTGCACGCGACACCCACGTCCGCACACCGAAACTCCACACTCATGCGTTGCTCCTCGAACGGCGAACCCTCATGAAGCCCGGGCAGACTGCTCGGGCGTGAGGTCGTACACCAACGCCTCCAGCGTATCGGCGACAGCGGTGAGGTTGCTGTTGAGCTCGCCGACCACCGGCCCCACCGGTTCGACCCGATGAGCGATGGCCCGGACCCCGAACAACACCTTGCCCAGAGTGTCGGTCAACCGCTGCAGGATGACGACGACCCACAACAGGTAGAAGGCCAGGGCGACGACGAGCACTCCGATGACGACGAGCGCGGCGATGGCGGCGGCGGACACGGGAACCTCCTCTAACCGTTGCTGGTCATGGCCCGCAAGGCACCGACGTAGCCAACGGCATTCGCGGTGACCACACCGACGAGCTCTCCGGTGGTCACGAGCGCTGGCACTGGCTCCAGCGCGGCGGTGATGCCGACACCGTGCTCCAAAATGTCGTCGGCGTAGCGGGCGCTCTCCAGTGCGGGACGGATGACGTAGGAGGCCAAAGCGACGACGACCGGTGCAATGACGAATAACCCGAGCGCGCTCATAACCCACAGCACAACCATCGGTGCCTCCCACTACTGGTTCTTCGAGGACGTGGTGGCAGTATGCCCCCGGTAGGTGATCTGCGCCACTACCGTTGCACGTTATTGGAGGAGCAGGCATGACGACCACGACTCGAATAGATGCCGTCAAGCTGGGTGTGGTGGGTAAAGGTGGTGTCGGGAAGACCACCGTTTCCGGGATGTTGGCCCGCGCCTACGCCGACCGCGGCCACAGGGTCGTGGCTATCGATACCGACTCGAACCCTAACCTTGGTCTGTCCCTCGGTCTGTCCCTGCAGGAGACCGAAGCGGTTCCTGTTCTGCCGCGCAGTGCCGTGGTCGGTGCGGGAGGCACAACGGCGGCCGCGGACTTGATCGGCGAGTACGGACGGAGTACACCGGGCGGACCGATCTTGCTGTCCGCCATCAAGGTCGCCGAAGCCGGTGCTGGCTGCACCTGCAGCGGGCACGCCACCGTGCGCAGCCTGCTCGCCGATGCACTCGCCGACGTGGACCTGACGTTGGTCGACATGGAGGCAGGACTCGAGCACCTCAGTCGTTCTGGCGGCACCTTGGCCCACGCCGACCTCCTGCTCGTGGTGTGCGAACCGACCCGCAAATCGGTGCTCACCGCGGCACGCACCGCCACCCTCGCGACCGAGCTCGGGATACCGCACCTGCTGGCGGTCGGCAACAAGGCTCGTACAGCGCAGGACGTCGAGTTCCTCCGCTCCGCCCTGCAGGCTGAGGGCATTGCCATGATCGGCGTCGTGCCCTTCGACGAGCACGTCGCCGAAGCCGACCGCGCCGGCACCGTCGGACTGCCGACGGTCACCGCCGCCGCCCGCGCAACGCTGGAGGAGATCATGGGCGCCATCGACGCCACCGTCGGCCCCTGAACGGATTACCCCGGCTGGGGAATGAGCATCTCGCCAAGCCTGACGAGCGCGCGGACACCGGGAGCGTCGGGGGAGGCATCCAAGGGTGCCACGCCCGCACGTTCAGCGGCGACGATCGCCGCCTCATCGGGCACTACCACCAACTCCAGGCCAGAAAAGGCGGCACCAACCCGACCGAGGTCGGCATCATCGCGCACCCGGTTGGCGGTCACGACCAGCCGCCCCAGCGCGCGCGCACGCACCACATCGGCCGCTCGCCGCCCGACATCCAGCGACGTAACCGTCGGCTCCACCACCACGACGACAACATCCACAGAACTCTCATCGATCCGCATCACCGTAGCGAGGCCAGCCTCGAAGTCGGCGACGACCACGTTGTCATCTGTGGTCAACTGCCCGAGCAACTGCTCAGGTGAGACACCACATCAAGGACAACCCGGCTCGGGGTTCTGAATAGCGCTGACCACGGCCAGCCGTACACCGTCGGGCGCCTCGACCCCGAAACGCACGAGCAGGTCAGCGGCGTCGTGAGCGTGCTCCTGCTCACCGGCGTCGACCGCCTCGCGCACCGTCATCAACGCTTCGGTGCGGTCCTCCCCAATTCCCAAGGAGATGCCCAGGTTCGGGTTGGTATCGCAGTCGAGGGCAACTGTCGGGATCCCACCGCGAGCCATTGTGCGCGCGAGGATGGCCGCTGTCGTCGTTTTGCCCGAACCACCCTTACCGACCACCGCAATCTTCATGTGTGCCTTCTCTCCGCGACGAGGAACTCCACCAAAGACGCTACCGCGCGTACGGCGGGTGCATCAGGGTCGTAATCCAGTGGTGCGCATCCGCTTCGTGCAGCCTCACCGAGCAGTGGGTCGTAGGGAACCGCGCCCAGCAACAGCAGCCCAGTACGTGCCGCCACCTCCTGGGCGTCCACCGGCCCGCGCACTTGGCTGGCCACGAGAAGCACCCGTGGAGCGCCCGACATCTGCGCGAGTCGTGCGAGTCGGCGCCCCGAGAGGATGGAGGACGCTGTGGGCTCCACGACAACCAACAGTGTGTGGGCGTAACGCCCCCATCCTTGAAAGGCTTGTCGGGTCCCAGCCGGGAGGTCGCCGACAAGGTTCCACCCGTCCACGGGCAGCTCATCGACAACGCGGTGAAAGGCCGCATGCTGACGGGCGTTGTCCCATCTCGGCCCCCGCGCCTTGCCGAGCTGCAGAAAGCGCACACCGTCCGGACCGCGAACGGCGTACTGCTCCACCACATCGCTTGCGGTCAGACCAGCCCGCAATCGGTAGCGGCGCCGCCCGTCGTCGTCGTACTCCTCCACGGCTTCATCCGGCACACCGGCGTCAATGTTGGCTACGCCCACCGAAAATGCCAGACCGGGCATCGGGTCAGAATCCAGGGCGAGCACCGGTTGCCCAGTCACAGCGAGCAACCGGGCGAAGGTGCCGGCGATGGAGGACTTGCCGGCCCCTCCCTTACCCACGAATGCGACGCGCACACCGGCGACTGTAATCGTGAGGCCAGAGAGCCTGTCACTAGTAGTACCAAACACCTATCGGAACGGCTACAGTCAAGGTCAACGACCCTTCGAGGAGATCGAATGTGCCTGGGCATTCCCAGCCAGATCGTCGAGATCAGCGACGCCACGCAGATGCGGGCGAAGGTCGATGTCGACGGGGTACGCAGTGAAGTGTCGGTGGCACTACTCGGCCTCGAGGGGCCGGAAGCCGCCCGGGTGGGGGACTGGGTGCTCGTCCACGTCGGTTTCGCGATAGAGCGCATCTCCGAGGAGGAGGCACGCGCAACGCTCGAGGGCTTGGCGCAGCTGAGGGACATGTACGAGCAGGAACTGCCCGCGTACTCCGCCGACGTCGAGGGTGCGACTAGAGTTGTATCGCCAAGCTGATTCGACACTCTCAATGTCTCTAAACACCACTGATCGAAAATCAGCAGCCCAGTCGGCAAAGCCTGCTCCCACGACAGAGCCTGCGCTCACACGTCTAGCCAACCTTGGTCACGCACGCCGTCCGATCGACGCGCATGACCGATTGACCAGTCCACCACTCACCGACGTGGTCGGTGTTGCAAGCGCGCTTACTGGACTTGTCGAGGTCGAGATCACGCCTACCGATCTTCCTGACCTGCAGGAACTCAACCAGTTCGCCCAACGGTTCGTCCAATCTGCGCTCACCGGGTCACCGCTGCCCAACTTGCGAAGACTCAATACGCTCGCAGGCCGCAATCGAGGGCACCCCTGCCTGGTGGTGGCTGTGGGTGGGGTGTGGCAACAGCAGATGATCTGGGAGCAGACGTCAGCCGCGATTCAACTCGCACGGACAGTCATCGACGAGCTCGCCACATTGGACCGCACCCGCTTCAAAGAATGCGCGACGCCAGACTGTGCCCTGGCCTTTTACGACAGCACCCGTCCCCGAACCCGACGCTGGCATAACGAAACATGCGGTTGGCGAACTAGACAAGCCCGGTACCACCGCCGACCCTGACCTTGGGTCGTCGACAAGGACGGTCGGGTCGACCACCGACCCTTTTGGCCGGCCGGCCGGCCGGCCGGCCGGTCCGACGCGAACCGGCGGGCTGGCCGCGAACCGATCTGGTGTGGCTGCGAAAGGGTCGAGCTGTGCACCAGATGGCTCGCGAACTCCTCACAGCGCAAGCCGGGTACAGCAAGCTTATGAGGAGCGATAGCAGCGCACCCAAGGGTCGTCGAACTTCGGTGAGGGGCCCCAGCGTCCAGGCACGTGACTTGCGACGCCGGAAGAGTTCGATCGGGAAGAGGCCGGTATCTCAGCGAGAACAGACAGCGCGGCCAGTTCCGTCGCGCCCTGAGCGCCGTGGTCAGTAGGTGTAGTTGGCACTTACTGGTAGGTCGAACTACCTGTAATAAACACTTAGAACGTCCGGCAATTGATGTGACTGGTGGTGCGGATGGTGCTGGTGTGTCGTTGCGGGTTGGGGCACGGACCCCGGCTTGATCGTGGGATTGCTGAAGTCCTACTGATCACCGGGAGGGTCCGTGCCCCTGCTGCCAGCATCCCTGACCGAACCCCTGTGGGTCCAGTTCTCCACGCTGTTGAGGGACGACGATCGCCCCGAATTCGTCGCGGACCATCCGTGGGGGTGTCACCGCCGCCGGATCCCCAACCGGGTCGTGTTCGACCACGTGCTCGCCGCCGTGGTCCATGGCAGCTGTTACGAGCGCATCGCCACCCCGGGGTGTTCAGATCGCACGATCCGCCGCCGACTGCTCGACTGGGCCGAGCGCGAGGTAGGTGTGGAACTGCTCAAAGCCGCGCTCGCCGCCTACGACCAGATGATCGGCCTCGACCTCGACGACCTCTCATTGGATGGGTCGATCACCAATCGCCCTGCGGAGGGGAACTTTCGGGTCGGTCCCCGGTCGATCGCGGTAAGCAAGGCACCAAACGCTCGGTGGTCACCGACGGGCGCGGCATCCCCCTCGCCCTGGTCGGCGCCGGCGCCAACCGGCACGACTCACCGCTGTTCGAACCCCCATGCGCCAGATCCCGGACATGATCGGGCCGCTGCCCGACCAACCGTGGGTGCACCTGGACCGCGGCTATGACTCCACCCCGACCCGGGACCTGCTCGACGAACTCGGCTACTTCTACGAGATCGCCCGCAAACCCATCCCCGCCCCCATCCAGGCCGGGAAACGGTGGGTCGTGGAACGCACCCACTCCTGGATGAACGGCTACGGCAAGATCCGCCGCTGCACCGAGAAACGCCGCAGCAC
>JAABUP010008525.1_pt1 | contig 13045 bp, 10 predicted proteins | sample 5559201 | NCBI WGS metagenome assembly JAABUP01 (sample SAMN10711887, study PRJNA513373) | rock metagenome | isolation source: Antarctica rocks | place: Antarctica | reverse complement strand
GGTGTCGAGCGATGGCCCATGGGGTGCAGTCGAGGAAGAGGGGTCTATATGTTTACGAGGTCCGTGCATTTCACAACGTCTGCTTGGAGACAAGAATCACGTGACGACAACTGTCGACTGATCGACTACAAAGAAAGGCAGTCATGACATATGGAGCGAAGCGTGGAAAAGCGTCAGTCTCATCATAAGTGAGAACTCGTAATCTATCGCATCACCCAGCAAAGCGTCTCGGCTCAAGAATGTCGTCCTTACAGAATATAATCGCCTCCAAGTAGCCTTCACAACCTAGCCTCATCACCGGCGAGCGCCCGCACTCACACACTGACTATAATAAGCATTCCACGCCTTACACACCAACCCCGCCGCGCACCCACTCGCCCCCGTGTACCCACTGCCGCCACATTGCTGCCACTCAGCCACGCTACCCGCGCCAGCCGTCGCCGTCGGGCCAGCAGCCGAGCTGATCGCCGAGGTTGCAGAGCCAACGGGTGTGCTGCGCGTGATGGTGATGCTTATCGTGCACTGCGAGCTGCTGGCCGTCACGGCGCCGACGGCCACGCTGGACGTGGTGTTCGCTATGGCGACGGGGGCGGAGACTGAGCTGAGTAGCGTGGGCGAAGTGGTGGTTTCGCTGCGCGTGATGGTGATGTTCGTCGTGCACTGCGAGCTGCTTGCGGTCACTGCGGCGACTAGCACGCTGGATGTCGTGTTTGTGAAGGCGTGGGCAGCGGAGGCTGAGGTGAAAAGCATGGACGAGCCCGTGGGGTGGTTGCGGGTTATGGTGATGGATTGGGTGCACTGGGTGCTGCTTACGTTCACTGGGGAGACCGCAACGCTCGAGAGAGACACGACGCCGGTTGGGGACCCGCTGCGACGAGTAGGAGAAGCCGTGCCGGTCGGGGATCCGCTGCGGCGAGAAGCTGAAGCCGTGCCGTTCTTGGACGGGGCAGTGACGGGATCAACGACCGTAGTGTTGACAATCTTCACAGCCGGGATGAGCTGCGCAGCGTGCTCGGCAACCGAAACAATCAGCGCGCTAGGGTTCGTGGACACCATGCCCGGGAACACGGAAGCGTCGACGACGAACAAGTTGTCCGTGCCGTACACCTTAGCGTTCGTGTCGACGACCGCCGTACCGTTGTTGACAAGCCCAGAGTCGAGACCCATCTTACAGCTACCCATCCAATGATTCGCGCTGCGCTGCCCCGTCGTGATCGGGTACGCGGCCAAGAAATCCGCAGTCGTCTGGTTGGACGGCGGGTACACCATCTTGATCGCCGGGTCTGTAGCGAGCGAGGCCTTGAGGAAGTCGAGCCCGGACGTCACGGCCGCGAGATCGTATTCGTTGTTCAGGTACGGCAGGACGGAGACGCTCATGGCGAGGGCGCCGTTGATGACGGTGCGGCCGCGGGAGGTCTTGCCGCGGCCCAGGTACTGCGAGATGGTCATTGCTTTCGTGCTGTTGATGCTGTGGGCGCTTTCAACTCGGGCAGTGTACTGGAGCTGGCGGGTGATGCCGTCTGCGCCTACGATCTCCTGCCAGAAGACGGTCGCGAGGTTAGGAGCGGACTGCGTCAGGATGCCAGTACGGTTGCCCAGGTATCGATTCTTGTCGGCTAGAATTGGAGTATTGTACGCCGCGTAGAAGTCGTAGAACGACACGTTGGGGTGTGTGATGACGACGTCGGTGTTGGTGTGATCGTCCAAGTTGTATCCGACGGGCAGGTTGAGCCACTCCGACGACTTGACCATCTTGGAGCCCTCAGCGGCCTGCACAATCTCCAACTGGTCTTGTGGGCCAATGCCAGACCTGAAGAGGATCTTGGGTGTGCCGAACGCTCCAGCGCTCAGAATGACCTTACCCGTCTTCGGCGTGACGTTGACCGTCCCGCAAAGGCCGCCAGGGAGGAAAGCTTGCATCTCGACTCCAGTCATGCGGCTGCCGTCGCGCACCACACGGTTGACGCCGGTGTTCATGATGAGCTTGAAGTTCTTACGTGTGTTCGCAGTGACGAGATAGGTGGCAAGCGGGCCGCCTCTCTCACCGTGCGAGAACATATGGTCCGGATGGCTGAACGTCAAGTTCTTCTCACCCGGCACCGTGTCCGCACTCACGTTCTTCCAGCCTGCCGCCGCCAGCGCACCACCAACAATGTTGTACCCCTCAGGCTTGTAGAGTATGCCATCGGTCGATGGCCTCTCGGTGAAGGGGATGCGGTTGAACACCCGAGCAATTGCCGGCTGCATGTCCGCTGACTTCCATCCGGCAGGGAAGTTGTAGTCAAAGTCAGCCGGGTTGGCACGCCACCAGAGCCCTGCGTTGATTGCCGTACCGCCACCGAGCACGCAGCCGGCCATGACGCTGTAGTCCTCACAAGCGATTCCGGTTGAGTTGGCCCAGATCTCGTTGTCCAAGCCGGGTACGTCGAAGCGCGTCAGGTTTGTCCCGGCGAGCCAGTCAGGTTTCACGTTGCCGCCCCAGCGGCCGGAAGATGGTGGTCCCTTCTCGATCAGCAGGACGGTGGCGCCAGTTTCGGAAAGCTTGTCTGCGAGCGGGATGCCGCCGGCCCCAGCGCCGACGATGATGTAATCGAATGTAGAGTTCGCGAGTGTGTTGGTAGCCGGGCAAGCTACAGGAGTCGGGGTTGCGGTCGCGGAGGCGACGACACCAGTTCCTGTTGCGTTCGTGTAGACCCCAGTAGCTGTCGGCGCAGCCGTCGCCTTGGTGACCCAGTTGGTGTAAGACGGGTTACGCGCAGAAGCCACCAAAGCGCCAAAGATACCGTCGTTAGCATGCTGCTGAAGGCCCGAGCCCGCATCCGAAGGGTTTGTAGGCGGGTTCGTCGCCTGCGCCCACCCAATAAGCTGAGCAGCCGCCGAAGTCGTAGCCGGGACCTGCGACGCCGTTGCGCCGTCCTGATCCCACGACCAGCAGCCCTCGCACCGGTACGTAAGCTCGTAGTGCGTATCGTTGACATTGGAGCTGATCTGCGACAGCGTGGCATTGCCCGTGTAGATGTCCGGCGCGACGTAGCCGGAAGCGTAGCGGAACGACGTTTTGACATTCGAGCCATCGACCCAGGTCACCAGGAGCAGGGAGTCGGTCATGGAGCTTTCGTGGCTGAGACCCATCCAGGTGCCAGTGCTCACGCGGGGAACGATGAGACGGCCGATGTACTCGTTCGCCATGCTTGTGTCTGCGGCGGCGGGGAGGGCCATGCCCCTACATACTGATAAGCAGTGCCATTAGTCGGGGTATAAATAGCACGTTCGATGATCCAAGGTAATGTTAGACCTCTACCTATGTGCAACTTCTATACTACTTTAGAAGTTCTAGTCTTATAAAGTGCTATAAAGACCGACACTTTAATCCTAATTGTTCGAATTTTGAATTAGAGGTAGTAAACAAATTTGATACTTTCTTTCTAGGGGGCTATGTTAGCAGCTGTCTATCTGAAGGTATGCTTAAAGCGTAATCATGTATTGGAAGATCCCTTTGGGACCTATCATAATAGCTAGGAATCAATAAGTCCCTAGTTACATAATCTGTAATTCTATATCTTATCTGCTTGTATTGCTAGACCTATAACAATGATAGGGCCCTGTTTAGGTGGATTACCTTACTTCACATCTTTGATGTAATACTCAGAGTCTGTAATTAGTTATCGCTGTATCAAGCCTTAGCTCTAAATTACCCCTAAAAGCATGCATGATAATCGGCTTCAATGCCATGATCGCCAGGGCACCACCCGGGCGTGGCGTCGCACATGCCGCTGTCCGCGGGCTTCGTCGATCAAGCACCTTCAATTCACCAAGCCGACGTGAACGAGCTAGCCCAATATCAGAGACATGCCTCGCGATCCTCTCATCGCCCTCGTCGGCAAGCCGTCGAGCGGTAAATCGACCACCCTCAACAGCTTGACGGACACCACAGCCAAAGTAGGTGCGCCACGCTGCGCACCGCCGCACACCTTCAACAACACCCCACTCACCCTCGCTGCCTAGGCAATTTCCCGTTCACCACCATCGAACCGAATCATGCGATAGGCTACCTCCACCTCCCATGCGCCTGCTCGCGCACATCCCTCCCCAACAACACCCCGCCTTCCCCCTCCGCCCCTACACCCCTCCACCTGCGCTGCAAACCCAACTACGGCGCCTGCCTGAATGGCACTCGCAGTGTACCGATCGAGCTCCTCGATGTCGCGGGGTTAGTCCCGGGAGCTCACCTAGGCAAAGGCCTAGGCAACAAATTCCTCGATGACCTTCGGCACGCCGATGCCCTCATCCACGTTGTAGACGTCTCCGGCACTACCGACCAAGAAGGCAAAGCGACAAGAGGGTATGACCCCAGCGCCGACATTGCCTGGTTACGCGACGAGATTGTGCGATGGGTTCTGGGGAACTTGATGCAGAAATGGGGCGGACTGAAACGAAGACATACTGCCATCAAAGCCACGGCGGTGGAGACGCTGCAAGGGCAGTTCTCCGGGTATGGATCTACCTCCGCTGTCGTGGCGCGAACACTGGATCGTTTGGCACTCAAGCAGCCCCTACAGGAATGGGATGACAAGACGATAGAGTTGGTAGTGAATGCGTTCGTGGACGAGAAGTTCCCTACCGTCATCGCACTCAACAAGATCGACCATCCGGATGCGGACAAGAACGTTGCCAAAATCGCCCGTGCTGAGCCGGAGGAGCGGTTAGTGCTGTGCTCCGCGATATCTGAGGTCTTTCTCAGGCGACTGGCAAAGCAGGGTTTCGTGCGGTACTCACCCGGCAGCGAGTTTGTGGATACGAGGGAGGATCTCATCGAGCAAGGTGACCCGGACGGTGGCGGCCTGAAAGAAATGGACGAAAAACTTCGCACGCGGATCGAGAATCTCAAGGATATGGTCCTCTATCGCTTCGGCTCGACAGGAGTCAATCAAGTACTCACGCGGGCGTCGGAAGTTTTGGGACTGGTCCCGGTATTCCCGGTCCGGAATATTGCATCCTTTGGGAGTGGCGATGGAGGCGGTGCGGGGGAGAGAGCGGCGGTGTTCAGGGATTGTGTGTTGGTGAAGAAGGGGAGTACGGTTGGCGATGTGTATCGCAAGGTTATGGGGGATGCACCAATGGCCTATGTTGAGACTGTGGGAGGTGTGAGAGTGGCGGAGGACGATGAGGTGGGCGTGGGAAAGAATGATGTGAGTCTCTTCGTGCAAGCGTGTGGCTTCTCTGAAGTCAGAGCCCGCTGTGGGCGAGGACGAGTCCATGCTGACGTCTGTGTGTCTAGATCCTGTCGTTCAAGGTCGGTCGCGCGTAGATGAGCACGCCATGACTCCGTGCGATATGCGACGCGACTCAATCGAGCGAGACAGAACGAAAGTCTGACGACGAGAACGAGACATTGCGCTCTGTGATACCCAACAATAGTCGCACCACATTTTCTGAGACTGTGTCAACACGAGTGTCATTCAAATCCACTTCTTCTAGGACATCTTTGTTCTGGCAAATGTTTAGCTCAGCGCCGTAGCGAGGATAAGTACTCGCTCTCTCGATCTTCAAACCTCTTTTCTATACTTACACTTCAATCTGCTTTTCATCGGAGCTGGTCTCCCTTTTGCTACATCGTCGGGCGTTGATCAAGATCTTCCAAGATATACAAACACCACTTCCCGCTTTCCCACACTTTTCACGATCGATTCACATCGCCAAAACAATTCAAAGTCTTCCGGAGCTCAGCACCATCAGAAGCATGCCTTCGACTCCTTTCCAGCGCACAACTTGCGACAACCACCTCCATCACCGTCTGCGGTGTTTCGTCCCTTATCTTCAGCAACTGCACCCTGCTTCATCTTCCACCCAGATACCAGCAGCATCCTCGACCGAACCCACACTCTCACCCACTTCCGAAGCCGGATTTGGCATCAGACACACAGGCCACTACGCTACAGATCCATTCCCTCCCTCTACCCTCGAACCTTCGCCCATGCCGCCCGTAGCGCCACCACAGACATTCCGCCTCTACGCTCCAGTTACGCCCTTCACCCCCTTGCACGAACGACGCAGAAGGACGAGGGCCGTGACGACTGCTGGTGCCCCAGCTCCTGCTTCTGCTGCCCCACCTCACTGGGCTCAGGGCTCCACACAAGACGACGACGTCTCCTGGTACGCAGACGACGAGGACGAAGACGGATACGAAACCGAAGACGTCTCGCCTCGCACCATACTACCACGACGAAGACCTGGGCCTGGTAGTTGTGGGCGCACGTCACCAGTCAATATCCCCGGCCTCGGACGTAGAGTCGCTGGCGTAGCGTCTAGGCCTTGGGTGGCGGCGCCCTGGCAAGGTGGTGGCCCCCTTCCTCCGCAATGGGGGGACGACAGCAACGAGACGATGAGCGATGACGACGTGCCCATGCCCGATCATATCCTTCACTCCATCGAGGATCTGCTGGCTTCGCCTTCGCCGCACTCGCCAGCGCATAGACAAGCGCTGAGTATGTTGAATCCGGGCGTAGACGTAGGCATTGGTCTCGGGATCACGGGTTTGCCAACGCTTCGCACGGATCCTCGGCATCGGGTTCCGGAGGTGCACTGGCCTGAGCACAGGCCTGTGAGTAGGAGTGCTTCGTTTGTTTACGGGGGTTCTGCTATCGCGGATCGTAACAGCAGTATCTATTCGGCCGATGATTCGATGTCCTCTAGCGACGATGACGATGCCGTCGGAGGCAATGATTGGGAGGCCGACTGGCGCAGCAGATTGATGAGTGCGCGACAGACTCCAGAAGAAGGCGTCTTCACGCTTGAGCTCTCCAAGTCTCCGCCGTCATCGAACGACTCCTTCACCACTGCGCCGCAGCGTCCTGTCAATCCGACTGGCAGCCGGTCATCGAGTCCCTTTGGTGTGCTGCGGCCTGCTGCAAATGGTGTGCTGGATTACGCAAGTGTGCCGATGCGGAGGTATGTTGGCAATGGTATTGTGGATCCGTTGGGAAGAAGGGAAAGAGTAAGCATATTTACGGAAGCGAGGATGAGTGCGAGTGAGGAAGAGGAGGTGGATGAGGAACATATGGTTGGTTAAGGATCTTGACCCTGATCCGGTGGTCACGGAATGGTGGTTGCTTTGTCTTCAGATATGTGCGTTTGATATGGTGCGGTTGTAGAGTAGCATCGCGTTAGTACGCAAAGTAGCTAGGAGCACTCTGGTGGTGGCTTGGCACTCCGCGAAGTGGTATCTTCATCCTCCGCATATATTGATGTTCCCACGTTGACTGGAGGATGCCGTACACTCCACTACTGCCTCCCTCACTGTGTCGGCAGTTCATCCACAGTACGGTTTGACGAGATCTTAATGCCTGGGCACACTTTACCCGGCAGCTAGCCTCCGATACAGATGGATCTGATATCGCATGTTCTCCAGCTCGATCGGATACTCTAGGCCGGGTGGCAGTCTGAACCACTTGCTCTCGTCACTCATTACCTTCTCCCATCGAAACGTCGAAGCATCTCCGGCTTTTCGCGCCGTGTCGGTGAGTAAGGTATGGTCTAGCAGCCACAGCATCGGATACCTCTTTTCTCCGCCGCGAAAAGAGACGGTGGAGTAGGTTCCGGGGCTGTCTACCACGAGGAGGAGGCTGTTAGCGGACATGGCAGCGGTAAGCTGAGAAAGCAAATGCTGAGCCTTTGGCACGGAGGTCGAGTATAGCTCGTTGAGAGTGAAGAACAAGGTCACCAGCTTTGTCGTTGGAGAAATGACCGATTGCATAGCATCTTCCGGCCATTGAAGCACGTCTTGTTGTTGAAATTTGCATGAGAAAGTCTTTTCGGACAGCAAGGGTACGTTGGCTTCCCGTGCGTTCGCCGACGCGTATTGAGACAGCTTCGGCGCGGTCACGCAGTGCTTGTGAAGGGCTTCGACGGTAGTATGCCATGCTGCGATGTCCACGAAGCGGGCTCGAAGTAGGAGCTCCGGTGTGGACTTGCTCATAACGCTCCACCACCCAGCAAGTGCGGCCACCTCTGCTCCCGCGCCGCCACCCAGGCAGACGACCTCAAGTGGCACCTGGGTCGATAGCTGGGGGCGCTCCAGGTCCTCATTCGGCAGTACATACTCTTGGACATCGTTCAAGACCTGCAGATAGCCTAAAGCTCTCGATGGGCTCCAGCGCGATGCATACACCCTCAGATATTCCTCCTTTCCGAATGCCGTGGCAAAGTCGCGGTCGAACAAGCACCCCTTAATCTCCTGTAAGACTGTCACATCCTCCACGCTTGGACGAAGTGCGTCACGGAAAATGTTCAGGCATTTCTGCTGCAGCTCCAGTGGTACTGTGCCTTCACTCTCGTCGGGTCTTGCGTTCTCACACTTCGATGGCTTTGAAGTGTTGACCTTTCTTGCTTCGGCTTTGGAGGGGACTTGGGAGGCTGCCTTCGCTTTGCCCATTGCCCAATGTTGCTTCTCCACGTCCCGTCACCTGTTCTTTGCAAGTGCATTTGGGGTGTGGAGTGAAGGAAGAAGAGGGTGTTTGATGCAACCGTCGAAGTGTAAAAGGAGTCCAAGCTTTTTGTCGCGAAGGCCACCTCACGCTAGCAACAACCACGATCACATGCCAATTGCCAATGCAAGAACTCGGGCTCTTGAAATACCACTACACCAGACTCCACTATTGAGAGGACACGGCATCATCCACACTATCGCCCACCATGGATCCCTTCAGCCCCGAGGGCGAGCTGCTCAACATTCACACAGCAATGGTCCAAGCCCAGTACACATCCGTCCTGAACGACTACTCCACCTCCGACTACTCCACCTCGAACCGTCTCCCCGTCCAAATCCTCCAATACCGCGCCCAATGCGCGCTACGCCAGTACGACGAAGTAATAGGCAGCATCTCCGACTCCGACGCGCGATCCACCCCGGACCTGGCGGCAGTGCGAACGTACGCGAGTTATCTCCAGAAACCCTCCGCGAGCGCGGTGCAAGAAGCTGAGCGCTTGGCGGAGAAGGAAGGAGATAACCTGAGCGTGCAGTTATTGTGTGGGACCATACTCGCACGAGCAGAGAAAGCAGAGCAGGCACTCCAATTACTGGCGAAGCACACAGGCTCCCTGGATGCTGTGGCACTGACCGTGCAGATCCATCTCCTGCAGAATCGCACAGATCTTGCTCTCCAGCAAGCCAAGTCCGCGCGCTCCTTCGCGCAAGATGCGTTGCTGGTGAATCTGGCGGAGAGCTGGGTCGGAATGCGACAAGGCGGAGAGCAGTACCAGAAGGCTTTTTACGTCTTCGAGGAGCTGGCTCAGTCGCCTGCCTCGGCGTCGGCGATGAGTCTGGTGGCACAGGCGGTTACGGAGTTACATCTGGGCAGAGTGGAAGAGGCGGAGACGGCGCTAAATGCGGCGTTGGAGATGGAGCCGGAGAATGCGACTGCGTTGGCGAATAAGGTGGTGCTGGACGCTGTGATGGGACGAGATATGGTGGAGGCGAGGTCAAAGCTGGAGCGTGTGGACAAGGAGCACGAGATTTTGGCCGATATAATGGCGAAGAGGGAGGCTTTTCAGGCTGCTATGGCGAAGTACAGCCCCAAGTTTGAGCCGTGAAGAACACCCTTGAGGGCTGTTGTCTACAAAGCATAGCGTTACGGAGTCACGTGTCATGAGGATCAGCAAGATGGGTGGCTACATGTAGGCAGAGTTCTTTGGGGCAACGAGAGCCTCAGCATCCGCAGCAATTGTGGTATGGCATTGCTTGAGCCGTCAAAGCCGGAGCTTGGGTCCAATGAAAACCAACGCAAATGCCGCAAACCATAGCCCGAAGATGAAAGCATACAGCTTGATCCGTCCCCACCATCCTTGCCCCTCGCTCATCCGCCTCAACATACCCATCTTCTGCTCCGCCGCCTCCATTCCCTGCGCGCTCTTGTCGAGCCCACCCTCTGCCGCCTCAGGACGTCTTTCTCCGCTTCCAGACTAGACGAGAAATGCAGTGAAGATTCCTTGAGTGCGCGAGCGAGACCGATCAGTCCTGTCGTCAAGGTCTCTTGCTCGGTGCGGTTGTGCGACATCAATGCCTCTGTGCGGTTGAGATCTGACGTGGAGGGCTCTGCTTCTTTCGTGCGGCCTGTGAAGTGCTGTTCCCGCGCGGTCGATGAAGCGGCGGTAAGGTTATCCGAGGCACTGAGAGGACGTCGATTACGGAGTTCTTGTGCTTGAGCGCCGTCTACTCGAGAGCCTTGGGGACCGCCGGTATCGAGTCCAGCTTCTGTGTCTTTTCTTGCCGGCGCGTAGGCGGATACACCGCCCTCTACCTGCCCATCCTCGCCCTCTTCATCGTCATCGCTCTCAGACTCGTCATCTGCCTCGTCCAACTGGTTCAACTCCTGCAGCCGCGCCTGTAGCCGTTTGATGACCTCCCGTTTCCGCTGCAAGTCCGCCTGAGCCTGCTGCCGTTGTGTCTGGGCGCGGACAGCCGCAGACTGCTTCTCCAGCGTCAAGAGTAGGGTACGGGCGTATTCGATGTTGGCGCTGACTCGGTTGCGTTCGTACTGGGAGTGCCGTAATCGTAGGTCTGCTGTTGCGGGATCTAGGAGGGACTGGTCGAGCTTCGTGAGTAGACGGGTGAGGGTTGTTTGGGATGCGGTGTCCATTGCGTCGGTAGATGGTAAGTTGATCCACGATCGCAGTAATGTGGGTTGTTCTGCCAGTCACTCGTGGTTTATGGTTGTAGCTGTCTTGCTCAATGCATCGACGAGGTCCCGTCCGGTCGTCAATTGTGCATCGGCCCGCGCCGTCTCCGCGCTGACTACCTTATCCTGTCACAGCTACAGACCTAAACCGTTGAAGTCCGTAAGCGAAAGCCTCGGCATCCAGGTCGGGAGCGGGTAGTAGGGCGTTAAAATATCTGAAGCCGCCCTAGAGCAGCTGCTATAGGCAATCTTTTGTTATCTTAGTCTTTATTTAGCTCAACAGCATGTCTTCGGGTTATATCGTACACATCGTAAAATTAGCTGCATACTGACCTTAACGAAAGGGGCTGTACATCTATGTAACTAGCGAATATCTTGCACAGGTGCCACGACCCCGAAATCACCAGCAGGCAACGCGGCAAACTTCATCTTCTACATGATCGGGCGAGTGACAGACACCGAGCGAGCGTGGCAGCCATTCAAGGGTGAGTACAGTCCCTACACGCCGGCCGCTGCTCGGTTTCAAGAGAACACCGAGCTTGGCGCGATCGATTTAGCGTCTGCGGATCAACTTGGCCGTATCGAGGAGCTCGCTCACAGATACCTTGAGCAGCGAGAGGTTCAAGAGCAGCTCGATCGGTGTGCGAGGCGGCTTGCAAGGAGCACCGGCAGCGGCGAGGGGCGGCCAGAGGTCGCTTTGGGAGCCTCTCTGCGTGCTATGTGAAAGCTGACACGCAGAAAGAAGCGGCGAGAGCTAGCCATGATGGTGCGATGCTAGGGTGTCTCTTGGCACGGGCAGGGAAATAATGAAGTGGCCCAGTTGGGTGCTAGGGGTTTGCTGGGAGTCATGACCAAAATGACCTACTGATCATTGTAGCTACCCGGAGCGAGAGAGCACTTTTAAACCGACTCATCGCGATCAAATCCGCCTCCCAAACGCCATCCGCGCCACGCTCAAACCCGACATCGCCGCAAAGGCCAAAACCACCCTACTTCAAACCATGCCCCTCCCCATGCCCCGGCATCTCATGCACATCGCTACCCGGCATCTCAAACACATCCGGCCCAGACCCATGCATCTCATGCGCGAACCCCTTCCCAGGCCCAAAGTACTCCCCACTCTCCATCTCACTATACCCAGCTTTATTCGGATCAATTTTATGCGGACTCTCCATCTCCTGCGCGAACGGCTTGTGCGGCGCCGTCAGCTCGTGGATCTCGCCGCCGCCCAGCTCGCCGCCGATGGGGTTGCTGATGAAGGGCTTGCTTTCGTTTTCGGACGAGTGGTCCGCGTGGGCGCCGCCGGCTTCTTTGGCTTCGAGCTCCGCTACGCGGCGTTTTTCCGTGTGCTTGCGGCGGCGCAGGAACCAGAGTATGGCGGCGAGGGCGGCGATGAGGATTACAATTCCTACGATTACGCCGGCGATGGCGCCAGTGGGGAATCTGCTGCGGCGGGAGTTTGGCAGGACTGTGTCGGGGCTCAGGATGGTCCTGATATCGGCGTTGGAGGGGTTGAAGTTGTCATATGCGCAGGGTGCGATGGTGAAGTTTTGCCGCTCGTAGTCGACAATCAGATAGGCTTCCTGGAGGAAGGCTCTGCCTAGAGTGTACTGCGTGTTGTTGGCTCTTTGCAGAGGGAAGTAGTAGCTCGTGTTGGGACTCGTGATGTACGGGTAGTGCAGGGTCAAGTCGAAGGCGCCGTACGGTAATGTGATGGGAACAGTTCTGCCATCGCCAGCAGTCAGCGTGAACGTGATGGCCGCGCTGGTGGCGAGGAGCTGCTGGTGGAGAGTGTCGTTGACAAGGTACATGTTCAATGCCTCGTTGTACTGCAGATTGAAGGCAGCCTCGAACGCTTCGCAGGCATCGATTGGGAGCCACATGGTAGGCACGGTCGAGTCGACAAACGCCGAAATCGGGCCGCTCGGTAGCAGGTTGCTGCTTGCCAGGTTGAAGGATGTGTTCGTCGAGATGGAGTGGATCCTGACGAGCAGGTCGCGGCTGATATCCGTAAAGAAAGGGAAGGAAACGTTCGTCGGAGTGAACCTGTTCTGATCATAGCCACCCAGTACGAGCGAGCCAAAGATGGGAGTCTGGTGGTACTGGTTGCCCGCGGTATAGCCGTATGAGATGGATGGGATGGTGTTGTTCGTCTTCAGTTGCTGCATGAAGGAAGGCTGCGGATCGACAAACGTGGAGAAGTTGGTCGGCCGCGGGTTCAGACCGAACCCTCCCAGCCAATACGTCGAGCTCTTGATGCTGAAGATGGTCGAGTGCGATACCGTCGGTCCGCCAGCGCCTTGCCATCCCAATGTTGCGGTATCGAAGCCCGCATTACCGGTCGTGTCCATGTTCAGGTTGACCTCGAAGTC
>JAABUP010008524.1_pt1 | contig 13045 bp, 17 predicted proteins | sample 5559201 | NCBI WGS metagenome assembly JAABUP01 (sample SAMN10711887, study PRJNA513373) | rock metagenome | isolation source: Antarctica rocks | place: Antarctica | reverse complement strand
CATGCAAACTCACTTGTACACCTTCCATGGAGCCCAGCAAAGCATCTTGCTGCACAGCCACAGCCTGCATGATAACAAGCTCAAAACCGGCAGTGAGTCCACTCTGACTGGCAAGCATAGTTCTCTCATGACTGGCCAGCCTTGCCAAGGTTTGCTGTGAGCTGTCGTGCATGTGGCCAAACAATCACCGTGGTTGGGGGACCCCGGGGGGGTTTGACGGTAAACCCCCTGCCCACCATATTCGTACTGCAGTAGGAACACACAGCAGGGCATTTGCTGAAGACTAGATCAGTGGGCTGCCAGCCTAACTGGCTGAAGACACTATCTTGCCATGAATGCAGGCATGTTCCGTGCAGCAGCCAAGTCAAGCTTACTTGGTAACAGGGTTGATTTGAATGAAGTCGTCCTATCAGCCTGCCCTTGCATGCCTCTAATTGCCCTGGGGCAGCCCCAACCAGGTTGGGGCTGAGTGGACCAGGGCCGAACGGACGCACATGTTGTTTCCCATTTAATTTAAAGCCATTCATCATGGCCAGGTATGCTTAGCAGGTGGCATAACATGTACACTGGCTTGTGTTGCTTTGAGAAAAGTTGTGTTTTGTGCTACATCACCAAAACAAATGCATTTCAAACATAAAAGCTGGATCTGTCACACAGACGCAATTTAAACATGCATCGTAGTCAGCTCTAGGATGACCTTCGGTCGAGCATTGTAAGTCTCAACTACTCAATGGGCTCTCCACGCGTTGCAACATGCAACCATTTCAGCTTGCTGCTATGTAAGCAAATCAAAGCAACTGCCTTCATCCATGTTCCCAATGCCATTACTATTCAGCAGCTGTATTGTCATCACCAGCTGCTGCAGCAACTGCTCTGCTCAGCTTACGGCCGTACTTGCTCATGACAGCCGAACTGGTGGTGATATCCCAAACAGCAACCGTGCCCATTGCACCTCCTGCTGCCAATAGCCAGGGTGCTTCAGGGCAGAAGGCTGCACCAAACACAGCCCCAACTTGCAGATCTTGTGTTGCAATGAGCGCTGGCTGTTCTGTTGACACATCCCAGAGCTTCACCTGCACACAGACACACTGACATAGAGCAAGTCATGAATCCTCCTGGTCTGATCAGCATCCTTGGACTTTGTGTCCGCAGAATTCTACATGTGCGCACTAGTTTGCGTGCCCCTCCTGGTCTGATCAGCATCCTTGGACTTTGTGTCCGCAGAATTCTACCTGTGCGCACTAGTTTGCGTGCCCCTCCTGGTCTGATCAGCATCCTTGGACTTTGTGTCCGCAGAATTCTACATGTGCGCACTAGTTTGCGTGCCCCTCCTGGTCTGATCAGCATCCTTGGACTTTGTGTCCGCAGAATTCTACATGTGCGCACTAGTTTGCGTGCCCCATGCAACGTCCCATGGTGGTGGTCCCATGGTGCACAAGGTTGCATAAATTGACTGCTCAGCAACTGAACAGCCACAGACAATGTGAGTGCCTGACTATCGGGGACAGCTCGTCAAGACCACGCTCTCTTCTCACACACAACACTGAGCAGCAATGCTGAAGCACACCTGCTTGTCAGTGGAAGCTGTGGCTAACAGGCCGGGGACAGCTGTGCAGAAGGTGAGTGCACAGGCAGGCCTGTCGTGGGCTGAAAGCCTGTATAAGGGCGCGGATCCTGCTCCCTTTCTGGCATCGTAGCACGCCACCAAGCCATCTTCTGATGACGCCTGAAAGCAGCACTCCCAATCCCATATGATGCACAACTGGATGCATGGTCGCATAACAGATCTTCACTGGACAGACTTCCCGTGATGTTGTGTGAGCAACGCAGAGTTGTGACAAGCATGCATGTGCATGGCACCATCAAATGTCACCGGTGCAAGCTGGGCTTCTTCATCAGCAAGTGAATCTTCAAAAGTGAATATGATGGCTTGGCGCGTCTGTGAAGGGCATCTGTTGACATAATGCAAGCCTTACCAGAAATGTAGTGGGCTCATGTGGAGCCCATGTGAGAGCTTCTGAGTCAGCGCTCAAGTCCCATTTGAGTGGCTCAGAGTTTGGCGTCCGGGCGTCAGCCTGCATGGACGGCAAGCCACTGTGTTGCATGGCAGCAGCAGATCCTGACTTGGTTGACCAGGTTGCGAGCTCAGCTAGTCACAAACAATTCAACAAGCACATACACACATACCAAGCAAGTGTTACTCTCAGCATGGCAGAACAACTGATGATCTACATACTGGCAATGATGTATAGCAGAAACGCAGCTTCCAACCATGTGAGTTGCTAACAGGCAGCCTCAGCCTATATCAACAGTACAGCTCAACACAGTTTTTGTGTTGCCGTCATGCACACAACAGATGACTCTTGACTCATCTGAAGTCACTCAAAGTGTAGGGGATACAAGGCATGAGACCCGTGCTTCATTCATGCATTCATTCATTCATTGAGCACATGTCTTGTAGGTAGGTAGGCAGGTGCGTAGAGCCCTGTGTAGCTCTCTGTATGAAATCCGGCACGCAGTATACCAACAACAATGTGTGTTGATATAGACAAGGCATCCCAGCAAGGCGTAAGAGCTATGATGTGAGTCTCACCAAGCACACTGCTTTGTCAAAGCCACCAGACAGCAGCACAGAGGCCTGTGCCGGGTTCCAAGCCACTGCTTGCACCTTGTCCTGGTGATAATCCAGTGTTGCGCTGCACTGCTCTGTGGCAAGATCCCACACCTTGACTGTGGTGTCTGCTGAGCCGCTTGCTAGGACATTACGGTAATCTCTGTTCCATGACAGGGCCAGTACTGCATCTGCATGGCTGTCTGGCTTCAGCGCCTTTTTCTTCTTCTTTTTCTGCCAAGCACAGAGATGCCATCTCAGGCGTTATCGCAAACACAATTTTCTGGAAGTCTTATCACATTGGGGCCATGGGATTTTTGGCTGGCGCAAGCATAGACTTGACTCAGGCCAAGTCTAAACACAGGATGTGATGCGTCCTGGCAAATACGGATGACAGTGATTGCTACCTTGCGCAAGTATGCACCAACTATGGTTGTCATGAGAGCCGAATCTGCATGCTGCTCATGCTTGCAACATCTCATCGCTGACATAACAAGACATCCAGAGCTAAAACTTTGCTAATGCAACGAGCTGTCCTGATGCTTGCAGCAAAGAACAAGGTCTTGGTTAAACTGGTGTTCTTATTGATGATGTACAGATAGCTGTGGGTTGGTCATGTCAATATGTGCACAATATGCATTGGCTATGCTTTGTACCTTCTGCTGCTTCTTCTTCTGTTTCTTCTTCTCTTCCTTAGTAAGCGCATCTTCAGGCAGCTCTCCACCAAGCGTCGCTACAGGCTCAACAGCTCCCACATCATCCAGATCCCTATTCAACACTCTAGCACTCATTCACTCACTCATCCACTCGCCCATCCATTCATTCAATCACTCACCCACTTGCTCATTCACTCCTTTATTCATTCAACATTTGATTTTCCCTAGGGTCATATACCCTGAGAAGCCTTCCTGTATACTCCTGTTCTGAGGTTCCTGATCTACAGCAAAGGTGCATCAGCATCACATGTCACCCAGACATGCTGGCCTCTGATGCCCCAAAGCCACAGCTTCTGGATGTACATAAATTTGGGATACGAAATGCTGTGCTGTATTGCTTACTGTTTGTGCCTTATGTAGACCATGCAATCTCTGGCCTGCTGTGAAGCTGAGATACCTGAGTAAGCCCTTGAAAAGTCAGTCTGATGATGTCAGCAGTGCCATCCTAGCAGTATGCTTCTTTTCATCTCCAATGCCAATAAAGGCAATGAGCTTAATCAGGAAACCAAAAGTGCCTGTCAATTTCTGTACACTGACTTGCCTAACAGTGTCGTCTTTTCCTTGCTTTCTGGTTTCTGCCTGTGAATCGATACAACTGAAGTTTGCACGACTTGTGGTGTGATCACAGCCTTAATGCAACCCTAAGGTATGACCACAAAATGCAACCCTAAGACACAGCTGCTGGTCTCACCAGATTTCAATGCCAGGACTCATGGTGCCCACAGCTGCCAGATTCCCAGACTGCGCATCACCAGCAGGGCGGCAGTCCATCCATGCCAATGATAAAGGGAAGGCCGGCAGCATGATGTCATGGTGCACATAGATGTTGGAATCTTCACTTGTCCCAGCCTCCTCATAGATCCAAACCTGCAAGGCATCATGCGCTGTGAGATCTGTCAGGTTTAGAAAATGCACACCTGTCTTGAACTTTACGTGCTGATTTGCTTGATGGGACTAGCATGCTGTAAGATATGCTAGGTTTTGGCAGATGCACAATGTGTCAAACCTCAGGTGCTGAATTGCTTGATAGGACTAGTCTGCTGTGAGATATACCAGGTCTGGCAAGTTGGACTACATGTTGCACCTCACATGATGAATTCATTGACAAGACTAGCATGCTGTGAGGCATATCAGGTCTGACAAACACAACCATGTGTTGAACCTCACATGCTGAAGTGGTGAATGGGAGTGGCATGCTTGTCCTCATGCACAAATCAAGTCAGCATGCCACGATGTACCAGATGCAACCAACGTAATGAAGCAACAGCATGACATGAGCCCTGCACCGCATCTGCTTCTGTGGAGGTCTAGCCCCCTTGACAGCATTTGTAGGTGTTACCTCTATGTGGCTGACTTCATCTTCGTTCCTTGCTGCCAGAATGACGAAGTCGCTGGCATGAACCTCAAAATCGTCAGCTTCGCTGTCATCTTCGCCACCGTGTTTGCTGATATTGGGATCCTGCTGATTGCTCTGGTAGTAAGACAACCCTGCACGTGCAAGCATGAGTCAGGCAGCAAGACAGGTTTGCATATGCAGTTGTCAGCAGAAGAACGACAGGTTTTGCTGCTGTCCACTGCCAGAATTGTGCTTGCGCAGATGTGCAGCCTGATGCTTGTGGTCAGGCAGTCTGGCTGATTGCTGCCACTAAAGTGTTGAGGCAGATGTGCAGCCAGGCTCATTGTGCTGAGGCAGATGTGAGTCCCTGCTGCTTGTGCTGGGGCAGACGTGGGGAGCCCTGCTGATTGTGCTAGGGCAGATTGCTCGGGGGCAAGGATAGGGTTCCCCCTCCCCTCTTCCCTGACCTATCACTCAAATGGCTGAAAGGCCAAGGGAAGCTTGGGCCCAACTCGGGATCATCTCAAGCTTCTCTATATTGAACGCCTAACAGCGCCGTTTTTTCTTTTCTTTTCTTTCTGCTAGGGCAGATGTGGAACCCTGCCAATCATGCTGTCCAGCAGACACTGCTGTGCATGCCCAGCAGGATGGATCAGCCAGCCAGCCATTCCAGCAATCATGCAGGGATCTCTGATCCCAGACATGCTCATGTTTCATTTGCATAAAACTCAGCACAGCACTTGAAGATAGCTGTCTTGCAAATGCATTGTGCTGCAGGGCACTATCCAATCCCCTCGCAGGGCAATATCAGGACATGCATCATCACCTCCTCTTGGAACCCCCAAGAGAGTGTTTTGCAGTATGTGGCAGTGCAGGGCATGAAGTCAGCCTGTGCATGATATTTGCAGGGTCACTGGTAAACATGTGTATGGCAGGTGTCATGCACAGAACGTCACCTGGATTGCCGCTGCCAAACAGCCTAGATGCTGTTTCTGTCTTCATCTCCTCCCCTTCTTCATCTGTGTCGTAGTCCTCCATATGTAGCTCAGCCAGTGGATCAGCAAGATCTGCATCAGCATCTGCATGACAGCAGAACACACACCCTCAGTCTTCTGGCAGCATCCTTGAGGGTCATTTCTGAGCTGGAGCGTGTTAGGTTGGTTTTACCTTTCAATTGCTGAAATAATTCAAAACTACGCTTTAACCTTTGCATGAACAGGAACACAAGCATTTTTTTTGTGCTGATGGTCAAGCTACTGGCCAAAGGCACAAGGTTCAGCATGCAGTGAGGCTTTGCTTGCGCTTTGATAGGCTATTGCAGTGCTTGCAGCCTCTGCTCGCTGTAACAGGTTATATGGTCCCGTGACCTTGCAGAAACAGATGGAAGCAGGCAGACTCCGCTGTGAAGGCTTCTGTGAGCAGCTCTATGAGCAGTGAAAGCCGCAAACCTTTGTTGGCAGAAGGCTTGGCTTTGACTGCTGCCGCCATGGCCCTTGCTTGTGCTACTTGTGCAGCCTCGTCCATCTCGACATCACTATCAGAGCCTGAGCCTTCGCTCTCTAGGCCGTCGGCCTCATCAGGTTGAACCTCAACTCCTTCCTGCCATACAGTAGTCTGGTGAATAAGTAGGTGGATTGCAGAAAAGGGCTCAAGACAGCTCCCGGAGGGTTCCGGATCACCTTCACCGCTGCCAACTCATCTTATGTTGGTAATGGCTCATCCTGTACAGGTTTGGCCGCCCCTCGGGGAACCCAGGCGAGAGCAGAGATCATTTACGGCCTCCTGGGCTTGTCAGGTAAAGTACAACTGAGCGTGGCGGGCACAGACGACACAAGGCCGGGATGTAGACTCTTCGGCACCGGCACCGACACCACCAACCTCCTGTGGTCTCGGCCCTCTGAGTTGCAACCAGCGTTGCCGTGTGCCGAAAGCTGTTGATGTGTGGCGACGCCTGCTCCGAAACCAATGATGACTAAAACAGAGGTGACATCTTTCCGGACCAGACTGCGCACAGGCCTGACCTCGCGTTACCTGTCGTCGGCATTGGCGCTTCGCCAGATGGCCATGTCCCGCCAGAAAAATTCACTCTGCTTGGATCCACTTGGTCTGGCTGCGAATCTGAAGGTATGATCTGAGTGTATCGAGCGCACGCTTGCAAGAACGCCAGCAACAATCGTATGAAGCCCTAAAGCGACCAGCAATCATGGTTGCCGTCAGTACAGTCGATGGTGCCACAGTCAACTTGCTGCACTTGGCAGGCAACAGCGGACCCCTTGTGCTGTTCTTGCACGCTAATGGCTTCCATATCATGTGCTACACTCCGCTGGTACTGCCACATCTGCCGCAGGCTTTGTTGTGACCTTATTGTAGTACAGGTAAATTTATCATTCTCTCGATTGCAGGCCGAGCACTTTGCCAAGCACAACTATCAGTGCTGGGGAGTTGAGTTCCGTGGCCAGGGCAGCCTGCCAGCTCCACCTGGCAACCTGGTCGACCTGTACTTGAGCGATCTTTTTGCAGTGGTAGATGCACTGAGCCTAAGAGGTCCATTGCCTGACTGTCCACTAAAACCTAATAGAGTGACTGTAGCATATAGGGATAGGAATATGCTGACAATGCCTGTGCCATTTGTTGCAATTCAAGAACCTCTGTCCTGGCTTAGCATAATAGTGGCAGCAGTTGTTTTGGTAGTCAGCTGGTCACATCATTGTTACCACTGCAACTGAGTAAGGACACAGGTCCTCAAATCGCAGCAAAAGGCATGGCTGTTGTCAGCAGGATATACCTAGATCCCTATATGCTACAATAACCCTCAGAGAGTACTGAGGATGCGGAGTTGCTGCTGTTGCTATGTTCCCGTGGCCTCCTTACATTGGCACATCATATCACGTGCCTTGCTGAGAGCACTTACCAGAACCAGTACTGTACGCAGTTCATACCACAGACTTTAACGATGCACTGCATGAAGGGTGTTTGGCATTCACGCACTCTGGCGGCGCTCAAGCTGCAATCAGAGCCGAAGCAATGCGGCCTGATACCTTTGCAGCCATCTACGCATTTGAGCCAGTGCTATTCCCTGTAGAAGTTGACAGCAGGCAAGTCCTGCATGCCACTCATGGTATACCCAGACATGCAACATGCCATGAAAAAAGTCCCATTGATGCTATTCAGCCATGCAGGGCATGCTACCATACTGATCATGCTGCATCTGTTACCACCAGTTCAACAAGAGACAGCCAGGCAAGGCTTCTGCATGCACACTGCTGGACTCTCTGGTGTCTTGTAATTAAACAACCACCTTTGAGACCGAAGTCTCATTCAGGAGCACTTACAGCTTAACCCGCAGGCACAAAAACCAATTGTGTCCTCAGGCAGCTGTGGACTCCGCATTTTGCAGGACCGGTAAGCACTCAAGCGAAGGCTATGAGGCATTGGCTGCTCTGGCTCGGCGGCGCAGGTCTCGCTTTAGGAGCAAGCAAGAGGCCGCCAAGCGCTTCAGATCAAGGCCACCCTTTTCTGCATTCCACAAGGACTGTTTTGAAGATTATATGGCTCATGGTCTGTCAGAGCAAGCAGGTATGCAGCAGCCTGCTCTCTTGTACATATGTGATACCTGACTGCAACACAAGAGGACCATACAAGATGCTGCTCCTGCTGCAAGTTGTGTGAGCTTTCAGCTGATGATGCAGTCCCGGCACGAATCTGTCCTATCAGCGAGAGCTTTTGTGTGCCTGCCATGTGGACACGTTGCTTACTGTGGCATGACATGCCTTCTTGTGAGATTGTTTCTAGGGCATGTGTAATGTTCACAATGATCAGCATGTATTAAGCTGCGTCACGCCTGTATACTTGACATAGCAATAAAGTGTGTGCTTGAATGCAGCAAGCTAGGTTGTCTGAAAATTGCATCATTGAGCTGGGGGCTTGTGAAATATGTGATTTGTCATGCACTTTGGGGCAGATGTAATGCCAAGAGGCTCACGAATGCTCGACTGTGACATCACTGCAAGTGCAGATGGGACATGTGTGCTAGCAATCAGCCCAGAAAATGAAGCACGCTGGTATGTTGATGCTGGATTCACAGCAATTGGATCAGGCCATAATGACCCCCCAAATGTACAGTGCCCTATCACAATTGGGGTCGGGGCCAATGCTGAGGGGCCTGTTGATTACCTGAACACAGAGGGCATCAAGCAGGCACCACGCTTTCCCAAAGGGAGATCCGACAGGTTGGCTTGCACTGAAGCAGCACAGTGACTGACCTTTGACACGACATAAACCCATCAATCATACATGCAACAGCAACATCTAAAGTGTTCTGCATTTTGACTTCAGGCCATACTTGTCACCATGCCTGGCCGTTACATCTTTGGGGTGCATATATATGTATATGGATAGGGAAGCCCAATGTGTCTCATCCTCGGGCTTTTCTTAAAAAATGCCGCAAGGCATAGTCTTTTCTTTTCTATAAACTATATATATCTTTTGCCACTGACAGCTGTGCTGCTGGCGATTTCCTTGACTGGTAATTGCCGCTGCTGTACACAAACGTTACAATCTCAGCTGCTAGCACTACAATGCGTTTAGGGTCCACTCTTGGTATGTGTCACCCCTAGCAGCAGACCTGACGCAAAGTTGCGTGTGTGTTTTGTAGCTTTGAAGGGCTAGCTCATCTCGGACCCTTGGAGGACCCCATCAGAGTAGCCTCAAGGGCGATGTCATGTTTCCAAGCCAGCAAGGATGAAGCTGCGTGGCTGGCTCTACCACCTGCAGCAGTCATTTCTGCAGCACATGCAAGGCTGTAACTTGGCAGTCATAGCTTTGGACAGCTCTTGGTAGGGCCTGCAGCATGTGCAACGCTGTGATTTGTCATACACAAGTGTGGACAGCACTGGCGTGTGAGTGTCAGCTTCATCTGCGCTGGTTCAACCAAAATTCCGCAAGGATGCATGGCCATAACCATGGTGTGTGATAGCATCCTATGGCCGGCCATGTCCATAATCTCGTAACAGCTCAAATTGAGCTAATCCTGTACAGACTTAAAAGTGACTGGCCTGCATCATGATGACAGAAGGTAGCAAACATGCTCTGTAGCCACTTTGTGCTCTGGCTTTGCGTCCTGCAGAACCCCTCTTGGTGTGTCACATTTTGTACTGACATGTGAATTGTACCGGCTCAGTAAAACATAGCTGTGGGTATGTTTGCTTGTGCTAGACAAGGCTTGATTTCTCAATCTACATACAGATGCTCGCGCTGTAGAACAACATTGCCCAGGAACAAGCAAAAGACTGTACGTACGTCGCAATCTTCTGTGTTGGTGTTTGCGAGTTTTGACTGCAAAATTGCAGCGCAGTAATGGTATACAAGAGTTTCTATCAAACGCATTGACATCGATTTTTACACTGCTATTTCCGCAAACAAGGTTCGACAGGAACAAGTAACATTTGTTGCAGTGCAAAGACATCTCTGCAATGTCTAAACAAAAGTGCAAGAGCCTGTCATGACATATATGTTTATATGTAAACTCTTCACTACTGGCGTTTGCAGTAGCATGCTCCAGATGTTACAAGTTGACTCTGTAAGTGTGTTCCATACTCACTCGTGTGCACCTCAATCACCCTGAGGTCTCAGAAAGTAGCTGAACAAGATCTTCTGGACTTTACACGTTTAATCAAAGATGTACATGTGCCTGGTCAAACCAAAACAAGACGTGCTATGAAGCAACAATACATACTGCTGTGCTGCTCCAGCTGTCTATCCAGCAGTGCTGGTCTGGCTGGTGGAGGTATTGTTCACAGCTGTGGACAGCAGAGTCAGTCCTGTGTTAGTGGCTGTGGGGAAAGGCCAGGTCTATGCAGAGACTGTGGGCAAGCTATAGCCTGCAGGGTCTGTACTGCCGCCAACTGGCACAAAGATACCTCCTTGGATGTTTGGCTGCACCAAAAACCTGCAACAGCAACTCTGTCATGCACAGGCCAACCAATGGCACGCAGGACATTGACATGAGTCATCTGAGACAGGCACTTGGCAGGAAGAAGAACACGAATGCACAAGCCTGATCAGCCAGATGAAGTAACAGCTAGCAGATGCTGACACTGCAGACTAAAATCTTAACAGTCAAGACCTTGTGTGCACCTGGTGTCATACCAGCTAGGACATGTGGAGAAAATGATGTGTAGCCACATGCACTACACACAATGGTGCAAGGAGGTGCATGGATGTACAAGAACTCATGGCGTGACTCAGCATAAGAAGGATACACCACAAAAGCATAGACTCAAAAGAGATCTGCATACCTTCTTTGTGTGATATTGGTTGGGGAGATGTCCCAAATGTTCAGGTCCTGAGCAATTGCCAAGGGTCCAACTGGATACGTGATGGCTGAGATGATCGGAACAATGCTGGACTCATTCACGCTGAGGTGAGTTGCAATGGCAAGTCTTGGTGCAGGGTTGAGTGCAGCAAAGCCGTCTCCGACTTGCGTCTGTGAGTTGTGGTTCTGCAGCATGATATGTCACATGCTGACGGAGCCAGACCCTGCCAAATTAGAAGCACAAACACCCCAAAAAAACAACCCTGATTATGCTGCAAGTTGCAGTATGCCCTGCTCAATATCCACATTTGTTGCAAACATGCCAGCTTGAGAGGTAGGGGTTCAAATTGTTTGCCAACTGTCTGAGCATATTGACAAAACTTGGTGCATCCTGACAAGGACTGCACCATCACCTTTGACACAGACAGACCCAGAAAGACTAACCCTGTACTGGGGCAATGGGCAGTGCATATGCATGGTAACTCCCACAAAACAGGTAATACTGTTGCTTACCAGCAGTATATTCTGGCCAGCCACACCAGCAGTGCTGAAGTTTCACACAGGGCCCACTGACTCATGGATGACTACATCGCTGCCTTGAGCAAAGTTGACAAATGTTGTCAATGGGACAGTATCATCTGTAGAGAACATGACAAACTGCCTCAAGAGCTCTGCTGAGAGCGCGGACTGCACATTGTGCTTTGCACTGTTGAGCAAGCAAAGACAGCTTTTGTGGAGGTTCACAGCTTGTCATAGCAGTCAAATAGGAGTAGAGGCAGGGTGAGAGGGGGTAAGGGGGGGAAGGGTGCAGAAGACAGCAGCATGCTCACGACACTGAGAACAGCTTTATTGGCCAGTCAAAGACAGCTTGCAGCTGCATGGTACGGTGTTGCATCAAGTTTTGGCTTACCTGAGTAGGTAACAGTGATACTGTTCCACTTAAGCTTCAGAGAGACAGGCCCTGGAGTGTCATAATGGAAAGCTGGGTTGCACCACACCTGTCAGGGTAATGTTGTGTTGTAAACTTCAGTTGGCCAAATTGCAAGCACTTTCATGAAACAAAACTTAATTTGCAAACTATAGAATTGTCATGAAAATGCCACATAATGAAACAGGCATTTTCTGAAACAGCTGCTGGCACACTGACAATAAGCGGAATGCTGCATTCATCACAATGCAGTGTTGAACACTCTTGAACCTGACTTTGGCGGAGAGAATACTGTGCTATCGATGACAGCGTCCCATCTTAAAGCACCTTGCTGTTGGTGTAATATCAGTCAAGAGGAGTGAAAGGTTACCTGAACCCCGCTTTGATTGTAGATGATCTGGTTTGTGACATTGTATAGAAACTCGTTGGCAACAATTTGGTTTCCAGTGTAGTTGGCTGGAAATTGGCTGGCATGGTTGCGAGAAACTTGGTCCCAACCCAAAAACTGCAGCATGGTGTCAGCAAGTGGGCCAAGTAAAGTCTATACTAATGTGTGAACGTCTCTGTGCATGACTTACCAATCATGATGCGCTGTGTGGGCGTCAGTCCAGCAAGAAGCTTCAGCCCACCAAGCTAGGTTTGAGCAGTACGATGACACTTGTGAAGCAATCATGGACAAAATTGCAGGGAAAGCTGAGGCATATATGCACATCGTTGTGAACATGACATATGAATTGCTTGGGCAACGCAAGCACGCCTACGCAGACGTTGTCTTCGCAACGCACTGTACATGTACAGCTGGCATCATAAGTCTGCTTACACACATTTGCACTTCTGTGGCCTTGAACATTGTTGTGCATCCCCAACTGACATATAAACATCAGTCACCATACCATCAGGGATTGCACACCCAACTCTGCAACCCCAGCTGCAAGTCAAAGTCAAAGTCAAAGTCAAAGTCAAAGTCAAAGTCAAAGTCAAAGTCAAAGTCAAAGTCAAAGTCAAAGTCAAAGTCAAAGTCAAAGTCAAAGTCAAAGTCAAAGTCAAAGTCAAAAGGAACTAGGGGCTAAACTCTCGCAATTTTTTCTGCACAGGCCGTGCAATGTTCTAGATGAGCCTCTGCAAGTGGTTGCACTGAAAA
>JAABUP010008522.1_pt1 | contig 13048 bp, 8 predicted proteins | sample 5559201 | NCBI WGS metagenome assembly JAABUP01 (sample SAMN10711887, study PRJNA513373) | rock metagenome | isolation source: Antarctica rocks | place: Antarctica | reverse complement strand
ATGCGCGCACGCTCGCGCGATCTGTATCCGGCGCGGTTCCCGGCACGTTGCGCTGGAGGGGGTTGACGTAGAAGAAGGAGGTGCCTTGCGCGTCCGGGCTCGTCGCGATGACGTTGTACAGAGTGCGTTCGATGAGGTCGGCGTACCGCTCATCGCCCTCGCCGAGCAGCAGCCGCCAACTGAACATGATGGACCCCACGCCAGCACACGTCTCTGAGTAGGCGCGATCCGACGGAAGCTCGAAGTCGTCCCCGAAGGACTCTCCTTCATGACGGGAGCCCATACCCCCGGTCACATAGGTGCGTCGAGCCACCGTCCGCGTCCACTGCTGCACCAAGGCTTCCCGCAGGCCCCGGTCATCAAACTCAACAGCCACGTCGAAGGCGGCGGCGGAAAAGTACAGCGCCCGCACGGCATGTCCCCGCAGCACTTGGGAGTCACGCACCGGCACGTCGTCCTGGAAGTACTCGGAGCCGAACTCTTGAGCATCCAGCAGACCGTGCCCGCGCCGTTCGATGAACAGGCGCGCCTGTTGCAGGTAGCGCCGCCTACCGGTGACCCGACCGAGTTCCGCCAGCGCGACCTCGATTTCGGGATGTCCGCACACGGCCGCCCTGCCGTTCGGACCGAACACATTAAGAATGTGGTCCGCGATCCGCATGGCGGTTTCGGTGAACAGGTCCGGGCCGGCCGTGCGAAGGCGCGCGACTGCGGCCTGGATGACGTGACCAGCACAGTAAAGTTCGTGGCCCCACTCCAGGTCCGAGTACCGGGGGGCCTGCCCGGGACCGCCGAACATCGTATTCAGGTAACCGTCGGCCTGCTGGGCCGCGATCACGACAGACGTCAGCCTTCGGTAGGTCCCTTCCACCCACTCGTCACCAGACCGAGCAGACTCCCAAGCAAGTGCCTCGATGACCTTGAACACCTCGGAGTCGGAGAACTCACGGCCCTGATGTCCTCCTTCCCCCCGTGCGGCGCGGTCGAAGTTGTCGACCCATCCCATCCGGGTGATCCATTCGACGCAGTGCGGGAGGGTGCCTGTTGCGTTGACCGACTGCCGCTCGCCCCAGTACCCGCCGGTGATCCGGACGTCGTTGAGCGGTAGCGGTGCGAACACACCGGATGTGGGTGTCACGGGTGCAGCGACCTGCGCCGCCTCGATCTCAGTTCGCTCTGTCATCATCCTCGTCCTTCTCCTGCGGTTTGCATCGGTCCCTCATCAGCCCTTCGTCGCGCCGCTCATCAACCCACTGATGATGTGTCGCTGCGCGAACAGCGTCGCGATCAGCACGGGCACCAGGTAGAGGACGGACGCGGCGGTCATCTGACCCCAGAGCGTCTGGAACTGCGTGACGTAGGACGCGATTCCGACTGGCATCGTCTGGGCCCGGGGAGTGCTCGCCAGGGTCAGCGCAATGACGAACTCGTTCCATGCGGACAGAAAGCCGAACAGTGCTGCCACCGCGATCGCGGGGCGCGACAGGGGTAACACGATCCGGATGAGCGAGCGGATTGTGCCGAGGCCGTCGAGCCGTGCCGCCTCCAGTAACTCCTCCGGGAACTCCCGGAAGAAGCCCTCCAGCATCCAGATCACCAGCGGCAGGACGATGGGAATGTAGGCGATGATCAGCCCGGCTGGACTGTTGAGCAGTCCGGCTTGGCGGAACTCCAGAAAGAACGGCAATGCGAGCGCGACTGGAGGGAACATCCTTGTGACGAGGACCGCTCCGAGCAAGGGGCCGCTGAACCGGTAGCGATGCCGAGCGAAGCCGAACGCGGCGGGCATGCCGAGAAGAAGGGAGATCGCCGTTGTGACTACCCCGACCAGCAGGCTGTTCGCGAGCATGTGGAGGATGTCGCGATTGGCGAAGACTCCGCCGAAGTTGCTGGTCGTCGGTGCCGCGGGAAACAGGTGCGGCGGGATGGCGAACAGTTCGCTAGAGGGCTTGAAGGCCGTCGTGAAGATCCAGATGAGCGGCAGAAGGAACAGGAAGACTGCCACCAGGGCAACGATGGTGAGTGCGGTGTCGCGCCCGATGCGGACTGCCCCGCGGGGTCGGCGAACTGTGCCAAGCGCTGTCAGCGGCATCATCGCGCCTGACCTCCCTCACGCAGTAGGGCGAAGATGCCGCCGGCCAGAAAGCCGACGATCAGGACGAACAGGACCGTGACGGCCGCGCCGGATTGGAAGTCGGAGGTCTCGAACATCGTTCGGAAAAGGTAAGTACTCATGACCTGGGTCGAGTTCGCCGGGCCGCCTCCGGTCAACACGTACACGGAGTCGAAGACGCGGAAGGCATCGGCCAGACGGATCACGAGAATGACCAGGATGGAGGGACGCAGCAGCGGCAGCGTGATGTGCAAGAAAATCCGCCACGTGTTAGCGCCATCGACCCGCGCGGACTCCTCGAGTTCCAGTGGGATCCCAGAGATCCCGGCAAGGAGCACTAGGACGACGAACGGGATGGCCAGCCACAGGTTGGTGATCAGTACGGTGGTGCGGGCCATCCACGGGGTGCCGAACCATGAGGGCTCGGGAAGGCCAAGCACATGCAGCCCATGGTTAACGAGGCCGTACTGGTCCGCAAAGAGAAATCGGAACGCCATGGAGGCCACCACTGGAGCGATCATCAACGGGATGGCAACCACCAGGCGAAGAGCCCTGTTCACTCGGGTGGAGCGGCTCAGCAGGTGCGCCAGCGCGAGCCCGATAACGAGCTCGACGACCAGCGTGACGGCGACGTAGCCGAGGGTCTGAACCAGGGCCGACACGAAGTCAGTTGACGTGAGGATGCGTTGGTAGCTCCGCAGGCCGACAAACTCCTGCCCCCCTCCGGCCAGGGTGAACTGTTGGAAGCTGAGCCACACCGTCCACACCAGGGGAAAGAACACCGTCAGGACGAGCGCGCCGATCGCGGGACCGGTCAAGAGCACTCCGGTGAAGCCGAGCCTCGTCCGCCTCCGGACGGAACGGCCGCCAAGGAATGTGGATCGCGGTGGCGATGTGGCACTCATGCTGATCTGCTCGGCGTGGTGCGCCTGCCCGCAGTCAGTCGACCAGGTCGGGCAGGCGCGCGACGACGCATTGTTGCTCCTACTTGCTCGAATCGAATGCGGCTTGCATTGATTGCTGCGCCTGCTTCATCGCCGCGTCAATGCTCTGCGACTGCGACATCACCGAGGAGAGCGCGACCGCCATGGGCGTCGTGTACTGTGCGAACGCGGGCACCAGCGGGATCGTCGTGCTTCGCGACACCGAGTCCGAGAAGACCTGCAGCGCTGCGCGATCGGGGGCGGTCACCGACTGGTCCGTGGTGAAGGCGGCGATCGCCGACTTCCGCGGGACGGGCAGCGCCTGCTCCTTGCTCAGCGTCGTCAGCATCTGCTTGCCCGTCGCCCACTTCACGAATTCCTGCGCTGCAGCCTGGTGCTTGCTGACGGCGTTGACTCCGAAGGCCCACGAGAACGTCGTCGAGACCTGATCTGGGTTGCCGGGAGGAAGCGCGACGGCGAACTTGCCCGCGATCTTCGACTGGCTCGGATCCTTTGCCAGGCTGTAGAGGTATGGCCAGATCAGCACCATCCCGACGTGGCCGCCCAGGAACTCGCCTTGGGCTGTCGTGAGGTCATTCAGGCCGCTCGGGCTCGACTTGTCCGTCAGCTGCACTGCCTGCATGAACTCGAGCGCCTTCTTGACCGCGGGTGAGTCGAAGGTCGGAGATCCGTCAGCAGCAGCGATGTTGCCACCCGACTGCTGCACCCTGCTAACCAGGTGCGTAAAGGTCTCGGCGTCCTGCTTCCCCTCGATCACGGTTCCGTACACGCCCGCCTCCGCGTCGGTGAGCTTCTTCGCGTCGGTCCGGAACTCCTCCCAGGTCTTGGGAGGCGAAGAAATCCCGGCCTTGTTGAACAGGTCTGTCCGGTAGTAGAGGACCGGGTTGTGGACCAGGTAGGGCACCGAGTACAGGTTCCCCTTGTAGGTACCGGTCGCGAGCGTGTTGGTTGCGAAGTCGCTCTTGTCGCTGGCACTGAGAACGTTGTCCAGCTTGCTGAGGTAGCCTTTCGAGGCGAACTCGGGCATCCAGCCCTCGTCGACCGTGAAGACGTCGTACGTCCCGGCGCCAGACAGCCCGTCCGTGAGGAACTTCTGGTGCATGCTGTCATGCGGGACAGCGAGGAAATTGACCTGGATGCCGGTCTGCTTCGTGAACTCGGCACCGGCCTTCTGATAATACGTCCCCTGCGGTGAGCCGGCCTCAATCCCCACCGTAATCGACTGCGGCCCACCAGACTGCTGCGCAGCCGAACCACCACTGGTCGCGCTGCAACCCACCACGATGAGTGACCCACTCAACGCGCCCGCAAGGCCGACGGCGACCCGGCGCCGCCCCTTCAACCATGACATCCCTTTGCTCCTTGCCTGGGTCGCTTCGAAAGTCACGAAACGCTTACGAAAACCATTTCGGAAACATACCGGCACCAGGAGCAGCCTGTCAAGCAGATGCGACCCATCGCTGTACTGGCATTTCGTGCGTGGTGACCGCGCAGAGGCGCAACGTGCGATTGACACGCTCCGGCCTCTCAACATAGCGTGTCCGAAATGCTTTTCGGTCCTCCTTACCGGCGGCCGGGGCGCCCGCCTCGCGGCGGGGCGGTGGAAGCATCGGCGAAAGCGACCGTCAGGAGAAGGCGTGAAGATCGAAGCAGTCCGGCACGGTGACGGGTATGGGATCGAGATCTCCCGAGACGGGGAGCCTTCTGATCTCTTGATTGCGTCGCCAGTGACCTTGGAAGTCCTACGCGACGCCGATGGCGATTCAGGGCACGTGCGTCGCATCACTGCCGTCTACACGACCGCCACACGCTCCGGCGATGTCCTCGTCGGACATGCGGAGGTCGATGGATTGCGTGGCCGGTACACAGTCACCGACACGTGGACTGTGGACGCCGGCTCGGCCGTCGTCGAGCGGCATCTGCGGGCGACTACCGACGCGCCCGAAGCGGTGCGGCTGCTGCTGGAGACCACCGTCGTAGAGGGCCGTGTCCGCTTCGAGGATCTACAATTGTTCGCTCCGCCAGCGCTCTACGACCTGAATGACATCGATGGGGACGGCGTCGAGGACTATCTCGACACCCGCCACCTCACATTTCGCGACGACCGTCTTACCGCGCTCTCCGTCCTCGCCTACGATCCCGCCGAACACGTCGGATTCGCCCTAAGCCGCCGTGACCTCCCCGAGTTCGACGAGATCCCCGAACGACACCGAGGGCAGCAGAACCTAGTCCAGCGCACCGATATCGGTGCGCTGGGTGTCGAACCGGATTCCAGCTCCGGCGCCGTGCTGGTAGGCGCGTATCCGTTCGTCGAGCGTTCACGATCACACGCCTTGACGGCCGAAGGCCGCGAGCCCTGGGGTGCATTTTGGCCAGTCCCCGAGGCTGGGACCGTCGACCTTTCGGTGGCCTACGAATTTCGGGCCTTCGAAGCCCCCTCAGCGGTCGACTGTCTGTGGGAGCTCTGGACGACGCGCATGACGGCGCTCTCCCCCGAACCCGTGGAGCTCGCCGAATCCCTTGAGGAGATCACGCGACTACGGCTGGAAGCACTGCTCTACTACTACGCCGACAGTCCGGCCAACCCCGAGGCAGCCGGGTTCGTCACAAACTGCCACCCTCAGGACGGGCTGCAGCTCGAGAACATCATCCAGTACGGCTTCACCGGCCAGAACGTCCTGAACGCCCGCCATGTTCTCGCGCACCCGGCTTGGTCGACCGACCCGGACGGGCGGCGCAAGGCGCTGAAGGTTGTCGACTTCTTCGTCCGCCAGGCCGAAGCGTCACCGCTGGGGCTGACCCACACCCTCGTCGACCTCGACACTGGCCGTACCGCCAACTGGTGGAGCGGCCTGGTGCTCCCCCTCGCCTACGCCGAGGACGGGCAGGACCTCGAGGCGCTCATGGGGCCCATCTACGACCACATGCGCTATGCCATCGAACCGCTCGGGGAGCTCGACGGCACCTACCTTCGGTGCATGGCCGAGGAACACTGGGCGCTGCTGCGCGCTTATGAGGACGAACTCGCCACAGGACACGAGCACCCGCGGTGGCTGCGCGTCGCGGAGTCCTTCGGGCGGTTCCTGGTAGCGGCCCAGGAGAGGGATGGCAGCTGGCGGCGCGCATACGGCTTCGACGGCGAACCGATCACCGAACCACGCGCCTGGTTCGGCCAGGTCGATCTGAACCAGAAGTCATCCACGGCGACAGCCGTGCCATTTTTGGTCGCACTGCACCGCATCACCGGCGGAGGCGAATGGTTGCAGGCCGCTCGACGCGCCGAGCGTTTCGCCGCGGAGCATTTTGTCGCCGACATGAAGTTCAACGGCGGGATTCACGACAGCATCTACGCCCGGGCCCAGCTCGTGGACAGCGAGAGCATTCTCTTCTGCATGCGCGCATCGCTGCATGTGTGGGAACAGACCGGCTCCGAGGACGTGCTGAAGACCGCCGTTGACGCCGCGAGGATCCTCGCCACCTGGATCTATCTGTGGGACGTCCCGCTCCCGGGTGGGAGCACCCTTGCCCGTTATGGCTTCCGGAGCACGGGCTGGAGCGCGTGCGACACCGCAGGAGCCGGGTACATCCACCCGTACGAAATTCACGCGGCCCCCGAACTGGCTGCTCTGGCGCAAGCGGTAGGAGACGACGCGCTCGGGCGCGTCTCCGAGCTCGTGCTGGTCGGATCCAGTGAGACGGTGGCGACCCCGACCAAGGACTGGGGCTACGCCCGGCTGGGCCTTCAGGAGGAGGGTCTGCTCGTCAGCTGGTGGCTGATCGACGATCCGATGTTCGACGGCACAGGCTTCGGCGCCCGCGGCAAGGGAGAGGGCAACAAGACGTGTCTCCCTTGGATTTCGGCGGTCAGTATCGACGCGTACGACGAGATGATGCGCCGGTTCCGGACCACGGACCCGTTCGGCTCACCGGGCGAGTAGTAGGCGGAGCGGCGTTCTCGGTACCTCGCCACGGACGCTCGCGTGGAGTGCGGCGGCTGGACCGCATGACCACCAAGCCCGAGGCTGCCAGACCGCGAGAGTTTGAACCCGAGGGCTCGTCGACAGCTCCGCCCACCCAGTGCATTGCCGCCCCCTTCGAACTCGGTGTCGTCCGATCGCATTATCGCTTAGGCGGCCACGTTCGGCCGCGAGCCGTGCGATCGCTTGGGGTGGACTCGGTCGCGGAGGGGGCCAGTCTGAACGTGGTCACCAGCTCGGCCTGCACGCTGGTGAGAAGGGCTTCACGCAGAACGTCGCTCACTCAACCGCCCAGGCGAATGTCCGAGACGAAGAACACGCCAAAGCGCACCGTCGATGTCGGATGATTGAGAGCACATCCACACCACCCCAAGACCCGTCCGCCGATTGGAGAACGTGATCGGCCGCCACGCTGTCAAGGACGGGTGGACCCCTTCGGAAGCGCCGAGCGCAATCGAAACTCGCGGTCCAGCCACGCGTTGCCGAACTTGCCTCCCGGGTCCACGCGGTCGCGCAGCTCCTTGAAGTCCTCCCACCGCGGATACGCGGAGCCAACTGCGCGGAGCCAGCCACGAAGCACTGTCCCCAGTGCGGACGAGCCCCGAGCGGCAAGAGAACGTCTTCGATCCGCGGCAGCACGGCATACACGGCCACGGGCTCACACACCCCACCTGAAGTGGATACACACGATGTCGTGCCCGTAGCTGCTGAACAGCCATAGCGAGTCGGCGGCGACGGTGCGGATCCGCGGATTGGAGCACGGGGGCCATCACAGCCGACAGGCGACGCATCTGCGAAAATGCCGTCAGTGCGTGCTTCCGGGCCAGCAAGTACTCACTCTGCAGCTCCCCACCGCGGCTGGGCGTGTGACTCATCCCGAAATGCGGGAGCCGCTCGTGCCACGGGCCGAGCTGCTGCGTGACCGCATCGACGGGAGCACCGGCGAGCATGTGCACCGTCTCTGGGGCGCGCACCGCCCCGAACACGCCTTCGGGCGCGCTGGTAGTTCTGCTCTTGAGCCACACCTGGTCGACAGCGCCGACAAAGTCGGTGAACATGCTCACACTGTATGCACCTGAGGTGATGGCGTCGAAGTGGTCATGCACCCCGCCCACCTCAGGCCCTGGTACATGTCCTAGCGCACCTGGTACGCCGGCTCGATGTCGATGGGTGAGGGGGGAGACGATCCCCAACGCCCCGAGCCCGACCACGCTCCCGTCGAAGTCGGCGTGCCCGCGCGCGAGCTGACGAAGTTCACCGTCTGGTCCCACTACCTCATGGGCGCTGACCGCCGCCGCCAGCGACTCCACGCGGTCGCCCGAGCCGTGCGTGCCCGTCGCCACGGCGCCCGCGACGGAGATGTGGGGCAGGGAGGCCAAGTTGGCCAGTGCCCAACCCCGCGCATGCAGAAACGCAGCGACCTCGCCGTACCGCGTGCCGCCGCCGACGGCCACGGTGCGAGCGTCCTCGTCGACCACCATGTTCGTCGGCAACCCGTCCAGCGAGACCAGGACGCCCTCGGTTTCGGCGATGTCGGTGAACGAGTGCCGTGAACCCAGGGCTCTGACACGGTCGCAGCCCGCGACCGTCTCCTGGAGTTCCCCGAAGGTCGCTGGCCTCTGGACCTGCGCACGGTCTGCGTAGTTTCCCGCCCAGGTCGTCTCCTTCACGATCCCATCCCGCGCCCAGCCGTGCCCAGCCTCCACAAGGTCAGGGCGCGATACGTCTGGCCGGCGCGCAGCACTGGGGAAGGGAACGCCGGCTGATTGGGGGCGTCAGGATGCCCCTGCGTCTCCAGGGCGATTCCATCTCCCTGCCTTAGCAGGCGTCCGTCGCGACCGATCAGGGTGCCGTCGAGGAAGTTGCCGGTGTACACCTGCAGCGAGGGCTGGTCGGTGCTGATCTCCAGGAAGCGCCCCGTTGTTGGGTGCTCCAGCCGCGCGGCCCCTCGCAGGCCCGCGCCCCTCAGGACGTAGGCGTGGTCGATACCTGAGGCTTGGACCACCTGCGGATGAGCGTGCCGGACCCGGGGCCCGATCGGAGCGGGGACGGTGAAGTCCAATGGCGTTCCGGCGACGCCCTCGAGGTGCCCGAGAGGGATGGACGCGCGTCGACGGGCAGGTACGCGTCGCCTCGACGGACAGCGCGTGTCCGTCGCCGGTGCCTGCCGCAGAACCCGCGAAGTTGAAGTAGGTGTGGTTCGTGAGGCTGACGACGGTGGGCGCGTCGCTGGTGGCCGAGAGCTCGATGGTGACGGTGTCCTGCGTGACCCGGTAGGTGGCATGGGCCGTGATCTCCCCCGGGAACCCCTGGTCGCCATCAGGGCTCACCAGCTCCATCGTGACGTAGTCCTCGCCGTGCTCGACGACCGTCCACAGCCGTGAATGGAAGCCCTGGACACCGCCGTGCAGACACGTGTCCCCCTCGTTCGGCGTGAGCTGATGAGTCACGCCATCGAGGGTGAAGCGGGCACCCGCGATGCGGTTGGCGTAGCGACCTACTGTGGCGCCGAGGTACGGGTTGGCGGAGAGGTAGGCGCTGCACCGTGGCACCAAGGTCGAGAACCGTCAGCTCCGGCCCCTCCCCTGTGCCGAGCGTGTATGCCGTGACGTCGCGTCCGTCGGGCATCGCGCCGAATCGTGTGTGGCCCATGTGACCCCCTGTCCGCTGGTGACCGGAGGCGCTGGCGGTTGTCGTCGACACCAGCGCCACCGGGGTTTTGGAAGGCCCCGTGGCCTAGAGGCGCGCCGCGAGGCGGTGATACGCCGCGCTCCAGCGCAGCTCGCGCTGGATGCTGTCAGGCGTCGCGTCGGCGCCGATGACGACGAGCTCGGTGCGCAGGATCTCGGCCAGGTCGCGGAACTCCTCGGTACCCACGGCGGTGGACAGAACCGTGTGGTGCGGGCCGCCGGACAGCAGCCAGCACTCCGCGGAGGTGGACAGGTCGGGCTTGGGTTCCCAGACGGCGCAGGCGACGGGGAGCCTCGGCAGGGCCTCGTTGGGCTCGACGACCTCGACCTCGTTGAGGGTCAGGCGGAACCGGTCGCCCATGTCACTGATGCCGACCACGACAGCCGCCCCAGGGGCCGCGGTGAAGCGCAGCCGGACGGGGTCCTCGCGGTTGCCGATGCCGAGGGGGTGGATCTCGAGGGTGGGCTTCTGGGCGGCGATGCTGGGGCAGACCTCGAGCATGTGGGCGCCGAGGACCTTCTCCTCGCCCGGGATCAGGTGGTAGGTGTAGTCCTCCATAAAGCTGGTGCCGCCCTCGCTGCCCTGCGCCATGGCTTTGGTCGTGCGCAGCATCACCGCGGTCTTCCAGTCGCCCTCGCCGCCGAAGCCGTAGCCGTCGGCCATGAGTCGTTGCACCGCGAGGCCGGGGAGCTGGCGCAGGCCGCCGAGGTCCTCGAAGTTGGTCGTGAATGCCTTGAAGCCGCCGTCCTCGAGGAATGTCCGCAGCCCGGCCTCGATGCGTGCGCCGTAGCGCAGCGACTCGTGCCGTTCCCCACCGGGCCGCAGCTCGGCAGCGACGTCGTAGGCGTCGAGGTACTGGTCCACAAGATCCTCGACCCCAATCTCCGGCACCCGGTCGACGACGGCCACGAGGTCGTTGACGCCGTAGGTGTTCACCGAGACGCCGAAGCGCAGCTGCGCCTCGACCTTGTCGCCCTCGGTGACCGCGACGTCGCGCATGTTGTCGCCGAACCTCGCCAGCCTCAGGGTGCGCAGCTCATGCGCCCCGAGGGCCGCGCGCGCCCACGCGGCGGCTCGTGCCACGACTGCGGGGTTGCTCACGTGCCCGGCGATGACCTTGCGGGCCACGCCAAGCCGGGCGCCGATGTACCCGAACTCCCGGTCACCGTGGGCCGCCTGGTTGAGGTTCATGAAGTCCATGTCGATGGTCGACCAGGGCAGCTCGGCGCCGGCCTGCGTGTGCAGGTGCAGCATTGGTTTGCGCAGGTGGTTCATGCCGGCGATCCACATCTTGGCCGGCGAGAACGTGTGCATCCACGTGACGATGCCGATGCAGTCCGGGGCGGCGTTGGCCTCGAGGATTTGGGCGTGGATGGTCGCGGCGTCGGCGAGGACAGGCTTCCAGACGACGCGGGCGGGCAGGTCGCCGGTGGCCTGGAGCTCCTTGACGATATGCTGGGACTGCTCGGCGACCTGGCGCAGGGTCTCCTCGCCGTAGAGGTGTTGGCTGCCGGTGAGGAACCACAGCTCGGGTGTAGGGGCGGTGCTCATGGGTCTCCTGGAGAAGTCGATTCGGGGGCGCAGCTCAGCGTTGCCCATATAAGTTCTGGTAGCGGTCGTAGAGGCGGTCGATGTCGGCCTGGTCGAGCCGTTGAGGTTCGCCGAGCTGGCGGGCTATGTGCACCGTTCGGGCGACGTCCTCGAGCATGACGGCTGCCTTGACCGCCGCTTGCGCCGTGGCCCCGACGGTGAACGGGCCGTGGCCGCCCATCAGCACCGCCTTGCTGCGGCTGCCCGAAAGGGTCCCGACGATGCCCCGGCCGATGGACTCGTCGCCGATGAGGGCGAAGGGGCCGACCGGGATGTCGCCGCCGAACTCGTCGGCCATCATGGTGAGCACACAGGGGATCGGCTCCCGACGGGCGCACCACGCGGTGGCGTAGGTGGAGTGGGTGTGCACCACACCGCAAACCTCGGGAAGGTGGCGGTAGACGTAGGCGTGTGCCGCGGTGTCGGAAGACGGCTGGTGCGCGCCCTCCACGAGGCGTCCGTCGAAGTCGCAGACGACCATCGTGTCCGGGCGCAGGTCGTCATAGGACACTCCGGACGGCTTGATCACGAGCAGGTCGGCACCAGGGACTCTTGCGGAGACGTTTCCGGCGGTCCAGACGACCAGCTCGTTGCGGGTGAGCTCGCGGTGCAGCCGGGCGACATCCTCTCGCAAGGCGTCGATGGCGTCGCGGGCGGCGGCGGGGATGGTGGTGGTCATCGGGACGCCTTCCTGCGGATGGCCTTGAGGCGGCGCATGACCTCGCTGCCCCCACGGCCGAAGTGGTCGTGCAGCGAGGCATACTCGGCGAAGAGGTCCTGGTACGCCGCGACATTGGCCTGGATCGGTCGATAGGCCGCGACCTGCCTACCACCCATAACCTGCGCGGCCATGTGTATGTCGGGATAGGCGCCCGCCGCGACGGCGGCGTGGATGGCCGATCCGAGCGCGGGGCCCTGGGCGGAGGTGATGACGGACAGCGGCATGCCGAGCACGTCGGCGTAGATCTGCATCAGGAGGGGGTTACGCGTGAGGCCACCGGCGACGATGAACTCGGTGACCGGGACGCCCGCCTGAGCGAAGGTGTCGACGATGACGCGCGCGCCGTATGCCGTGGCCTCGAGCAGTGCGCGGTAGGTGTCCTCGGGTTTCGTGGCCAGGGTCTGCCCGACGAGAAGACCACAAAGTTCATGGTCGACCAGCACTGAACGGTTGCCGCTGTGCCAGTCGAGGGCGACGATGCCGTGCTGCCCAATCGCCTGCTCAGCGGCCAGGTCGGTGAGGTACTCATGCACGCTTTGGCCTCGATTGGCGGCTGCCTCGTGATACTCCGGTGGCACCCCCGTCCTGACGAACCAGCCGAAGATGTCGCCGACCCCGGACTGACCGGCCTCGTAGCCCCACAAGCCAGGGACGATCCCGCCGTCCACGACACCGCACATGCCGGGCACCTCACGCAGGACGGCCCCGCTCATCACGTGGCAGGTGGAGGTGCCCATGATCGCCACCAACTGGCCCGGTTCGACGGCTTGGGCGGCCGGCGCGCTGACGTGCGCGTCGACATTGCCCACCGCGACCGCGATGCCCTCGGGGAGCCCGGTCCAGGCGGCTCCCTGGGCGGTGAGCCGGCCGGCCTGCTCGCCGAGCTGTCCGAGCCGGTGGGCGAGCTTGTCGTCCACGAAGTCGCGGAAGCCGGGGTTCAGCGCCGCGAGGAAGTCCGGTGACGGGTAGGCGCCGTCCTGGTAGATCCCCTTGTAGCCGGCCGTGCAGGCGT
>JAABUP010008521.1_pt1 | contig 13048 bp, 16 predicted proteins | sample 5559201 | NCBI WGS metagenome assembly JAABUP01 (sample SAMN10711887, study PRJNA513373) | rock metagenome | isolation source: Antarctica rocks | place: Antarctica | reverse complement strand
GCAGGCGCGCGGTGACAGCGTGCTGCAGGGCGCACCTTTGGCCCCGCGCCGCCCGCCACGGCCGCGCCCCGTCACGGACCCACCCCACCCGCGGGCCGCGCGCAGGTCGTGGAGGTGCGGCACCGCGTGAGCGGGCGCGTGTACGCGCTCAAGGCGGTCGACAAGCACCTGGTGCTGCGGCACAAGCAGGCGCACTACATCCGCGCCGAGCGCGCGCTGCTCGACCAGCTGGCGCACCCGGGCATCGTGCGCCTGCACTTTACGTTCCAGGACGCCGCGTCGCTGTACCTGGGCCTGGAGCTCTGCCCCAACGGTGCCGCCCCTGTCCGGCTCCCGGCCCTGCCCCTGTGTGAGCTATGTCGCTGCGTGCGCCGAGGACACCACTGCTGCGCCCGTCAGCAGCCAAAGTTGGCTGAAACACCGTTTCAATTCATTCATTTCTTCCACCTGTCGTTGCTGCGACGCAGGGGAGCTGTACGACCAGATACAGCGCAAGGGTAAGCTGGCCCTGGACGAGGCAACGTTCTATGCTTCGGAGATCGTCGACATCCTGGTCTACTTGCGAGAGCAGCGGGTGCGCACGCCTGCCGGCGCACAGAAGCTTGTTGCCTGCATGGCGCTCCCTGGTCGCGCGCTGTCAGGCTGTGCAGCCGGTGGGCAGCATTGCGTCCCCGTGCCGCCTTCGCACATCGCATGGAAACAGACCTGGCAGGTGGGCGTACGGCGGTCAGCTCTCGCCCTGCATCGTCAGGCTCAAGGGCAACGTGGACAGGTGGTGCACCGCGACCTCAAGCCGGAGAACCTGCTGCTGGACGCGGACGGCCACCTGGTCCTGACCGACTTTGGCAGCGCCAAGCACCTGGACGCGCCCGCCGCGCCCGCGTGCCCGGCCGGCGCCGGGCGCGGCAAGGACCTGCACGCCGGCCGGCGCAGCTCGTCCCTCGTGGGCTCGGCTGACTATGTGTCGCCAGAGGCGCGCCCGGGCCTCGCGTGCTGCTCGTGCGCTCGCCTGCGTACTTGCCTGCACATGGGTTTGTAGCTATATCGGGTGCTGGTGCATACCTGGCGTGCAGGGCCTGCTCGGAGGGGTGGGTCGTGCGCCCTGTTGGCTCACGCCTTGCGCTTCCCTTGCTGCTCATGGTCTCGCCTAGACACGGCCGTGCATACAGGTCAGCTTCAGCGCGGTGTGCCGGGCGGCGCAGACGCTGCGGAATGAGCCCGTGGGTCCAGAGGCCGACCTGTGGGCGCTGGGCTGCATCCTCTACCAGATGCTGGTGGGCAAGGCGCCCTTCCGCGCGGCCTCCGAGTACCTCACCTTTGAGCGCATCGCCTCCGGCAAGCTGCGCATCCCGCCCGGCGTCGACGCGCATGCCGCCGACGCGATCAAGCGCCTGCTGCGCCCGGAGCCTGCCAAGCGGCTGGGTACGCATGGACGGCCTCCTGCCAGTGACAGGAGTCTGTGCTCGCTGCCTCTCCAGGGCTCTTGGTGGTTGTCGCCTGACCATGCCGTGCACACGTGCAGGCGCGGGCAGACGAGGCTTGCCGGACCTCATGAGCCATGCGTTCTTCCGGGGTGAGTTGCCGCTGCGCTCGCCACTGGACCGCACATGTCCTGCCGTGTCCGCTGCGCGCCCTGCATGCTGCTGGGCCTTGGAGCGCCGGTGCTTGGGAGAGCCGGCTGACTGGAGGTGGGTGTGGAGCGCAGGCGTGGACTGGCAGCGTGTTCGCGAGCAGACGCCCCCAGAACTGGTGCCGCCGCCGCCCGGCAACGACGATGCCGAGGACCTGAACTGGGAGTTCACGTCCATGCTCTCCGCGCTGCCCATCCAGTACAGCTACTCCGACTCGGCGCCGGACCTCTTGCCCGGCAGCGGGGCAGGGCGTGCGGCGGCCGAGGACGGCGCGCCCGCCGGCGCCCGCCCAGCACACGACGGCGAGTGCCGTGACCTGCGGGGCGAAGCAGCGTCCGCCTCGGGCAGCAGGGCGCCAGGCGAAGGCGCGCAGGTTTGCGCGGCCGCCGACGAGGGGTCTGGGGAGGCCGCGCTGGCCTGCGCGTCGGCAGGCGGCGGCGGACTTTGCAGGAACGGCATCGCAGGTGCAGCGGGGCGCGGCGCGCCTGTGCTGCGCGCGGAGGCCACTGCTGTGGAGTGTGGCGACGCCAGGCCTCCCGGCTGCGAGGGTCTGCAGCCCGGCCCGCCTGCGGGCCTGCTGGACATCAGGTGCAGCTAGCCCGCCACGCACATGCAGGCGGCAGCGCGCGCAGAGTGCTTCTCCTTGTAGCAGGGTAGTGTCTGAGTGGGTTGGAGCGTAACGCTGCATGGGACCGACAGCTGCGACTGCAGTGCTGTGCGTGTCCGGTCATAAGGAGTGCACACTGGGAAGGGGGCACCACAGTATGTTTTGGTCCAACATGGCAGGGTCTGAAATGTTGAAAATGGGGGGTGATTGGGTGTGGGACGCCAAATGCAGTGGGGTGACCGAAAATGCATGTCTAGAGCTGCTCGCGCACTTGCCAGTATGTTTTTACAGCCCAGTTGCAGCAATTTTGACCGCCGCGTGTGCCTGTATGTCAGCAAGGCGCGTAGCTGCTCTGCCAGTATTGCGTTTTGTCCTCTAGACGCATGCTGAGCGTTGATATTTGCGGCAGCAGACTCCTGTCGCTCTATGTATGACTGCTCAGCGTGCTTGCTGGCTAATACTTGGGTGGGACTAGGAAAGGCCATGGCAAGGGGAGACACATGGCATGCACCTAATGTCTTGCCTTGCTGACTCTCCTATTAAATAGCACAAGCATCATTGCAAGACTTCCAGCCTGACATGTCAGGCGTCCCGTCGTGCTGGCTTGGCAGATGACATGGCTGGTAATGTGTCAGCACATGCAACAGCCACAGCGCAGGTGCATCGGTGGCAAGGCTAAAGGCAAGGCTGACCAGACATGCTTGCTGTTCAGCCTTGCCGCCCCTGACAGAATGGTTTCACCTGCGACCCGGCCGCTTGGCGCGCACGACACGCCGCGCAGCGCGCTGCTGGTCGCCTCCGCCCATCGTGAAGCCTGACGCGCCACCGCTGCCGGCATGCGCCAGCGGCGCTGCCTGCTCACAACCACGCCGACCGTCACACTCAACCAGACAGTGCTGATATGATACCGGGTCAACGCGCAGCCTGCGCTCAGCAAGGAGGACACTCAAGCAGAGCATGGCTGCGTCAGGAAGACAGAGGACGCGCCTGCGCAAAGGCCGCGGCCCCCCCGGAACCAAAGCCGCCCACCCCAAACCCGAACGGCTGCGGAGCTGGCGCGGCCGCCGGCGCCCCGCCAAAGGCGAACGCGCCGCTGCCTGACGAGCCCAGCCCGGAGAAGCCAAATGCTGCCGACGCAGGGTTGGCTGGCGCGGGCGAGCCGGCCGGCGCAGCACCCCCGAACAGTCCTTGGCCGGCGGCGTCCCGGCCCACCATGGGCGACGCTGCAGGTCTGAAGCTGCTCATTGCAGCAGGCATGGCGCTCGCCGGCAGGCCACCGACACTGCCCAGCGCTGGCGCGGCCACCGTGGCCGGCGCCGCGGCGCCGCCAAATCCCAGCATGGCCGGCGCGGCCGAGAGCGGCATGGCGGGCGCCTGCGCTGCCGTCGCCGACGGGGCCACGCTGGCGCCGAATGCAAAGGCCGGCAAGGCCGCAGACAGCGCTGGGCCAGGGGCTGCGGGCTGAGCGGAAGCTGCCTCGGCCCCTGGAGGCGCCTCGTTGCGCTTGCCTGCAAGGCCTGCCGAGAAGGCATTGCCAAAAGGAGCATGCCCACCTGGTCCGCCGCTGCCCAAGCACACGCCCCCAGGTGCACCGGCCATCGCGGGTGCCGCCCGGCTCCCCCCTGCTGCCGCAGCAGCAGCACCGCCCGGCTCGGCGCCCTTTGCTGGCGCGCCAAAGAGGAGCTGCGCCACGGCGGAGTCGTCGCCTCCGGCGCGCTCGCCGGCGGGCCCCGACAGCGTGCGCGGCGCCGTGCGCGCCGCCTTGGCCCTGCTGCCGAACGTGGCCTCCGCCAGCGCGGCGTCGCCCGGCCGCAGATCGCCGGGCGTGCTCGCGGCCTCGCCGCCCGCGGCCGCGGCGGGCGCTGGCCGCGCCGGCGAGCCCGGCGCAAGCGCCAGAAGCGCCGGCTGTCCGTCGCGCGCGCGCAGCTCTGCCTCGCTCATGTCCTCCAGCTCGGGCGCCGCGTGCAGCAGGCCGCCAGCCGCGCCGGAGCCCGCGCGCGGCGCGGCCCGCAGCAGCGCCGCAGCGCACAGCAGGCGCCGACGCGCGGGCGCCTTTCCCGGCGGCGCCACGGCGAAAGCGCCAAAGCGCAGGCCGTCCAGCGGCGCGAGGCCGTCCAGCGGCGCGAGGCCGGCCAGCGCCGGCGCGTGGGCGCCGGTGCGGCGCCGCGTGCGCCGCGCCCCCACCAGGCCGGGCGGCACGGACTCGATCTCATCGCTCGCGCCGCGGGCGGCCTTGCGCTTGGTGCCTCTGCCGCTGGCGGCCTGCGCACGTGGATGGGCTTGGCGGCCTCCGGCCTGCCGCTGCGCGCTCTGCCGGGCTGGAGCGGCACGCACCTTGGACACGTCGCTGCCGGAGGCCGCGCCGGCGTCTCTCTGCGAGCGCGGCTGCGCTGGTGCGCCTGCCTGACTGGCACCAGGGCCCGCGGCGGGCCCCAGGTCTTTGCTGCTTTCCCGAGCGCGCGGGGCGTCCGCGCGCTCTGGCGGTGGGTGGCCCTCAGCCTGTCGCTCGCCGCTGCCGCCGCCGGCCGCCTCGTCAACGCCAGGTGCCGTCCTGTTGCCTGGCCTGCGTGCAGCTCTGAGTTTGGCCGGCGCGGCAGGCGCACTTGAGAGCCGCATGCGTGCGTGCAGCCCTCGCTCATTCCCCCGCACCTGTCCCCGAGAGCAACAGCCTGCGCTCTGTCAAGCCACAGGCGTGCTTTTTCTGCCAGTCCAGAGATCATGTTTTGGCAGCCTTTCTAAGCCGTAGGCTCCAGCTTATGGCACGTACCACGCTTTGCCTAGGCAGCACCAGTGCGGCGATTGACTCGGATTCTTGACAAGGTGAGGGATGGGTGAGGCCTTCCGGGGCTGTGAATGACAGCTCGGTGGATGATCCAAACACTGCTATACAGAAAAAAATATATAAAATATATTTTTTTGCCCCGTCTGTAATCGTGCATGGCAGGTATCAAAAGAATGCTTGCACTGCCGTGCATTGTGCCAGTGGCGCGCACCACCCTCAATGGCCGCACCAGCAGCTCCAAGGTGATGCACCACGCAGGTTCGTGTAACAGAGCACGCAGCAGTCACATCGCACAGGCCGTTTTACACGTCCGGTTGAATGCGCAGGTGTTCAAATCAGAGCCAGCATGTTCTCGACCTGGGTGGGACCAGCCCAACACATGCCCGGTATGTACCAGGCACTGGGCGAGGCGTGGGACCGCATGCGCTCAAGCACATTCGTTGGGGAGAGCGCAGCCTGCGGCAGGGCACTCCAGACAGGGTATGGGGGCCGCATGCGCCCCACCCAGACTTGCTCATAGGGAGTACAACCGCGACAGCTCAGGCCGCAGCGGAGGCTGAAGGCAGCGCCCGCTCGAAAGAAATACAAGACCAGCGAAAGTACTGAAAACCAGGTCCCCGGGGGCTGCCCAGCGGCGCAGCGCATGCGCCCGCTACTGGCGCGTCACGGACGAGCGCACGGCGTCGGCGATGTCCTTCTCAGTGATGTCGTCCAGGTCGCAGGCCTGCAGCTCCACGCTGATACCGTCCAGGAAGCTCTTGAAAAAGTCCTTGGTGCTCGCGTACATCATCTTGGCCTTGGTCCGCGCGGTGTCGGGCGCCCTGCGCCGGCCAACGGGCCATCAGCACGGCGGGCAGTGCGCACGTCAGGCACGGCGGGCAGTGCGCATGTCAGGCATGGTGGGCAGGGCGGGCGCAGGCGCGCGCGCACCAGTTGAGGAACACCAGCTTATTGAAGACGCAGCCCTCGCTGTTGGTGAACTGGTAGTCGTACACTGCGCAGCCCAAAGCTCAGTCCAGGGGCTGCTCCTAGTGGCTGCCTCGGCTGGCTGCGCGCAACTTGCCAGCAAACGTGGCGCGACTCACCTCCATACCGGCAGTCGTTCTCTGGGAACGAATCCACGAAATCAGCGTATGCGGAGTCCTTGTCCCCCACTGCGGCGATGACAACCTGCGCAGGCCCGCTATGCTTGTCTGCTTCAAGTTACGAGTCGCGACAGGCTCCTCAAAATGGCTAACAAAGCACAGTCGCTGGAACATCACTATCATGCTCGCTTGCGAGCACAGCATATCGCAACCTGCGCGCAGAGCGCGGAGCACGCCGGGGGGCTGCACCTCGTTGCCAGCGCTGTTGATCATCCAGGTCGCCCACCGGTACTGCGGCCCGTCGCAATGCCGTCAGCCGCGCTTGCACGCGCAGCAGAGCCACAGCCCGAGCCCGCCAGCGTGCGGCAGCACCCGACGTTCACACTGACAGGCACCTGCACCACAGAGGCTGGGCCCTACTGCGCTAAGACGCTGGGGGAGCGCCGGACGCACCGTGGACTTAGCCTTCAGGTAGTAGTACATGTTGACAGCGTCCTCAGACACAGCAATTCCGCTCATGGACTTCTGCGTGAGGCCAAACACGAGTAAGGCCAGCGGCTTGAACGCCTCCACGAGCGGAGCCCATGGTGCGCTTGTTTTCGCTGTCTGTCTGGTCTGGTCTGTCAGACCAGGCTCTTGGGCAGAGCAGTGCTGCAGCAAGGGCACATCAGCGTCAAGGTGCGGCTTACCGACTGCGCCTGCTTCGGCCGCCGGCCGCCCAGGTTGGGGATGTTGGTCGGGATGTTGGACGCGCCCGACCCTGGACGCACGGGCGACGGCGGTGCGGAGCGCTGCGGGGAGCTGTGCGCCTCGCTGGCGGGCGCCGCGGGCGCGCTCGCCGGCGCCGTCAGGCTGCCGCGCGGCGGCGGCGCGGCAGGCACGGGCCGTGCAGGCGGCCTGGCCGGCGCCGGCGCAGGCGAGCCGTTGCCGTTTGCTGAGGCTGCGACCCAAGGTGGCCGAGGTCAGGCGCTGCTCAGGCTGCACTACGAACGGCCGCGGCGCACGGCGCGCAGCCTGGCAAGCACCCGTGCGCCTGCTCGGCCTGCACGAGAGACTTCGTCTGCGGACGCAGGCAGGGTACGGGCTCACAGCCCAGGCGCGCACCCCCGTGTGCAGCAGAGTGCCCTGTCAGGCTCAGGGACTCCAGGAACGCGCGCTTCACGTTTGCGTACTCCTCCTCTTTTATGAAGCCGGCATCCAGGCCCGCCTTGATCTGCTGTGCTCGCAAGAACGAGCACTTGATCTTGTCGTAGTCGGCGTCGTTGATCAGGCCCTCATCCAGCGCGGACTTGGCGGTCTTGAGCACTTCGTAGCTTCCGGCCGCCATGGGACCTGCAGGGTATGGCCCGTGCCTCCGGGTAATAAGGTTGCTGTGTGAAGGCGCTTCACATCCGCGCGCCCGCAGCGTACTTGCGCGTCAGGTCAGGATGTCTCAACAGCCCCTGCTCAGCTGGGCAATAAGAGCTGCGGGCTGACAGAGCTGGGTGTGAGCGCTAACCCAATACAGAACGACGCCCCGGGCTGCGCTAGAAAAAAGGACCGTTTGCTGACCGCTCCACTAGGGTCAGGGCCGTAGGGCAGATTTTGAACGCCCTGATGTTGAGTGTAAGCGGCAGCCCTCAGCTGTCGCTGTACCCTTCGGCCACCCTCAATACTCACGAGTATTAAGGGCGCCGCTGCCGCACCCGCTCCAGACCGTTCTCCTTTCGAACAGACTGACGGCGCCAGTTGCAGTCCGGTGGCGTGCCGGACCCCAGCGTTCTCGCCTTACTGAGTCCGAGGCGGTTGAATGCGGCAGGACTCCGGTGGCGTTCCAGAGTGTTTACACGGTCCAGTCAAAGCTGACATGCTGCATTATGGTATCCTGGCATGCCGTAGGGGACCATTAATCATAATCTAATCAAGCTAGCCCCAATGTATACCTATGGTTGTTACAACTCACCTCCTCTCCCAAACATGTGTGCCTGAATCACATGCCGTGTGGAGCGCATTGGGATGAAGGACACATGTCAAAGTGATTCACATAAGATGGAGGAAACATGTCTGGGGCACAGCTCACAGGATGAAAGCTAGTGCGCTAGTGCGCTAAGCATGGTGCTTCATAGCTCCAGATGTACTTGCAAAATAAGCGTGGTGCTTCATAAATCCAGGTATGGTTCCAACTTGCTTGAGGCCATTTGCAGGCATCCATGTGTTACGCTCAGGTCCGTGGGCTTTCCAGCGCACTGAGTACGTCAGGCGCTTACTGCGTCCGCGAGGACGCCGTGCAGTCGGATGCTTTGCCGCGTGAAGAGCATCACAAGGACAGTAGCCGCATGTGGTGGTGGTTAGCATGGAGTGGCTTGTCTTGATGAGGCGCTTGATGACCATGTAGATGTGGCGTAGCTGAATGCAGTGCGCGGCAGGTGCGCGGCGATGTCGATGATGACGCGGCCAGCTCTTTGTGGGGATGGGCAATGGCTGCAGCGGCTGGCCGGCTACGCGTGCTGGCGGCGATGCGGGCAGTCCCGCGTAAGGTGCCCCAGTGCATGGCACCGGTAGCAGCGGCCCTCCGCGTGTCCCTCTCCCTTTCCGCGGCACCGCGCTGAGCGGCAAGCGTGCCGCTGGCGGGCTGGCTGGGAGTGCGTGCGGGCGCAGGGCGTGCAGGGGAGCGGGCATTGGTGGTGTAGAGGGGCTCGTGCATGCGAATGGTCCGGGTGCCCAGCTCCATGGGGACGGGGCCTCTCCACCCAGTGCTGTCATGGGGAACGTGGCGGGATGGGGCGGCGCGGCCAGTGCGGTGAAGGATGGCGTCGGCGGTGAGAGCCATGCGCATGGCATCGTCCAGCGTCTTGGGGTCCTGCATAGCGACGCTCTCCGCGAGCTTCGGTTGCAGACCGTGGACGAACCGGTGCACGTAGTCCTCCTCGCCGTTGCCGGTGGCGACCGAGATGAGCTCTCGGAACTCGTGCGTGTACGCGGCAGCAGTGGTGGACTGGTGGATGTTGGCGAGGCGGTCGCGCGCAGCCTTGACCTCGTTCGGCGCACCGAAGTGCGCCGCCAGGAGCGCCTTGAAGTCTGCATAGCTCCACGGCAGCTGTCGCGCTGCGTTGGCTTGCTGCCACCAGGTGACAGCCGCGCCCTTGAGGCGTGCAGCCGCAAAGGCGACCTTGTGCTCGTCGGTGGGCAGCTGCGCTGTCAGCTGGAGGAGGGCGCTGTCCACTTGGTGGAAGAACGTCTTCAAGGCCCCGGGCTTGCCGAGGCCGTCAAAGAACTCGGGGTTCACCACCAGGTGCGCGGGCAGCGCTGCAGCGCCCGGGAGGGCGGCATTGGCTGCGGCCTGGGCTTGAGCGGCTGCCTGGGTAGCTGCGGCGGTTGCTGCATTGGCGTTGGCAAGCTGCTGCTGAAGGGCTGCCAACTCAGCGGCAGCGGCAGCGCCAGCCTGGGCGACTGCTGCCTGCAGCAGCGCCTCGTGCTGCTCACGCATCATGTGCTCGCCCTCCATGTTCTGGTCACTGTCGGCCAGCGCAGCTCCTGATGGGGGCGAGGCTACTGCGGGCAGGCTTGCCACAGGGGTGTCTGGGGCAGACGTGGGCAATGGCGTTGACGTGGGCGGTGGCGTGGGCTTGGGCGCTGGCGTGGGCTTATGCGCTGGCGTGGGCTTATGCGCTGGCGTGGACTTGGGCGCTGTCGTGGGCGATGGCGTTGACTTGCGCGATGGCGTTGACTTGGGCGATGGCGTTGACTTGAGCGACGGTGTTGACTTGGGCGATGGCGATGACGGTGGCGTGCGCTTGCGCGATGGCGTGGGCGGTTGACTTGGGCGATGTCGTTGACTGGTAGAGTTATCGGCAGTATCGGTACCGGTTGACGGGCGACTTACGTCCCAGGCGAAGCACGCCGTCTCTACGAACAGGCTGCCATATCGCCCTCGGCCATTATTAGTGCCGGTTCGATGGGCAACTTACGTCCCAGGCGAAGCAAGCTCGTTTCTACGAACGGGCTGCCATATCGCCCTCAGGCAGGCTGCTATCCGGCAGCGCTTACGCCTGGCTGAAGCAGGCTGTGGGGCCCAATGCTTCAAGGGCTCTCGGGCAGCGGGATGCCGGCCGGCTTTTCCCGCACCCAAGGGCCCCTGCCAAGGTTCGACTGATGCTCCGCTACCAAGTTGTAAGCGGCAGCCCTCAGCTGTCGCTGTACCCTTCGGCCACCCTCAATACTCACGAGTATTAAGGGCGCCGCTGCCGCACCCGCTCCAGACCGTTCTCCTTTCGAACAGACTGACGGCGCCAGTTGCAGTCCGGTGGCGTGCCGGACCCCAGCGTTCTCGCCTTACTGAGTCCGAGGCGGTTGAATGCGGCAGGACTCCGGTGGCGTTCCAGAGTGTTTACACGGTCCAGTCTAAAGCTGACATGCTGCATTATGGTATCCTGGCATGCCGTAGGGGACCATTAATCATAATCTAATCAAGCTAGCCCCAATGTATACCTATGGTTGTTACATTGAGTAGGCTGCAACACGCATCTGAGCAGGCACTCTGCTTTGCACGATGCGCTGGGGGTGGACCTGTACTCCTTGATGGCCAACAGGACTGGCTTGTGAGACCACATGCGGCCTCAAACATAGGACGCGGTCCTGCGCAGCCACGATGGAGGAGATGGACCTGGAGCTGATGATCTCTGTCACCGGAGGGCTAGGCAGCTGGCAGCAGGACGAGGATGGCAGCGCCAGGTACTGCACGACCGCCGACACATTGGGTGCGCACGCACGCACGGCCTGCTTATTTTTGCCTGCTCCCCGCAGGGGCTGGAGGCTGGGTGCGCTGAGCGGCCGGGCGCGCAGACTGCCTCAAGGACTTGCAGCGCTTCCTGCGGCAAGACGACCCGGTCAGGCGGGAGGCCTTCTTTGCGCTGGGCCAGTACGGGGTCGCCCGGTCCGACCTCGTGGCCATCATCACAACATATCCGGAGGACTCCGAGCTTGTGTACAACGCGCGTGCGCACCCACAACCAGCCGTGAGCCTGTCGCCCGCGCGGCTGCACCTGAACTGCGCACCGGGCCGAAGCGCAAACACTCACTGCGCCGCGCAGTGAAGGTGGTCACCTTCCTGACGCTGCCACTGGAGCTGGAGAGCGAGAGCCCCGCCCTGCAGGTATGCTGCTCGGACGCTCGCCTGCTCACATTGAGCCTGTTCTCCGCCAGCCAAGCTTGGCTGTGCCACTCGACAAGGCGGCTGTCAGGCTCGTGCACACGCGCAGCGCGCGCGAGGGGCTGCTGCCCGAGGCGCGGCGCTGCAGCACGAGCGGCCGGCGTGCGCCGGCCTCACGCGCGCGCGCCGCCATGGCAGGTGGAGTACATGGCGGCCGTGAAGGAGGCGTTCCTGGCGCGCGACGCGCTGGCGGTGGTTGTGGCGCTGGTGGCGGAGCCGCTGCAGCGCCACGCGGCGGGCCGCGCGGGCGCGGCGGACGCCAACACGGTGCAGCTGGTGCTCACGTTCCTGCGCAACCTGGTCGTCCTGCCCGACGCCGCGCCCACTGCCGGTGCCCTAACCCTACCCCTATCCTATCAGCAGGCTGTAGTGCTGTCGCTGCCCCGGCCGCCCAGCCGCCTCGCGGCCCGGCCGCGTGGGCGTCGGCCTGACGAGCAGGCGCCCCGCCCAGTGGCCCCTGGCAAGGCCATGCGGTGTTGCCAGCCCCGGCGCTGCTGCAGGGCGCCCTGCTCACGCGGGCGGTGCCGCGTGCGGCGCGCGCGCGGCCGCTGCGCCTGCTGCCGGCGCACGCCGACCGATGCGCGTGCGCCCGGCCGGGCGCAGGCTCGAGGGGCGCGCACAGGAGCCGCCTGCGCGGGGAGCTGCTGGAGCGCCTGCTGGACGACGGCGCGCTGGAGCTGCTCGCGGTCATGGCGCAGCACACCACGCGGGTGCGGCGCGCGGCGCGATAAAGAAAGGGACAGGCTAGGACTAGGGATAGAAGGACAGGACCCTATCCCTATTTATCCCGGCGCGCGCGCGAGACGCGCGCACGCGCGTGCGGCAGCGCCCCCGTCACACAGCCTGACCCGGCCGCCCCGCCGCCCGCCCGGCGCCAGGCGCCGCTGAAGGCGGAGGCGCCGCTGCTGCTGGAGGTCTGGGACGCGGTGCTGGCCGGCCTGGACGCCGCCGCACTGCTGGCCGCGCCGGCGGCCTGCTTCAGGGAGCCCAGCGACGCGCGGCGTGCGGCGGCGCCCCAGCCGGGGCTCATGCAGGAGGCGCGCGCCGCGCTGGACCGGGAGCTGCGCGCGGCTGCGGCCCTCAAGCAGGCGCGCCCTGCGCCGCCTGCACCTTCTCCGCACCAGCGCACCGGCAGGCAGCGCAAGGGCGTTGGGAGGTGCACCGCCTCGGGCGCGGATGCGCACCGCGCTGTGCATGTAGGGCGGGCCTGCGCCTCCGCCCCAGACCCGGCTGCCAGACTTGTGCCGTGCTGAACTGCGCAAGCAGTGTGTTGTCACGCACGCACCGTGTCGTGACACCTGATGCCGGCGCAGTCGCGCGGCCCGCCGCGCCATGCGCGCTGGGGCGGCGTCTACAAGCAGCCCGGCGAGGACGGCCTGAGCGTAAAGATCATGCACAGCAACCCGCACTGCTCCGACATGCTGGGGTCGCTGAAGCCCCTGTCGCATGGCAGCAAGCAGGTGCGCCTGTCAGGTATCAGAACACATGCCAGGATGCTTGGCGGCTCAGGCTTGCGACGCGTGAGAGCGCACGCATGCTCGACATGCTCACACAGCATGGTGAGCTGTGCATGACTGTGCAGCAGGGCCGCGCTCAAGTCTGGGACAGCCCTGACATGCTGAGCAGGGCACCCTGTTGTCTGCAGAGAGCGGGCGATCTGGGCATGGAGGGCCTGAGCGCGCGCCTGCGCGGCCGCCTGGCCGCGTACGTCGCGCACGTGCTGGAGTGCAGCTACGAGGTGCCCGGCGCCCTGGC
>JAABUP010008520.1_pt1 | contig 13049 bp, 12 predicted proteins | sample 5559201 | NCBI WGS metagenome assembly JAABUP01 (sample SAMN10711887, study PRJNA513373) | rock metagenome | isolation source: Antarctica rocks | place: Antarctica | reverse complement strand
TGCACATCTGCCACCTGTCCACCGCCGGTGCCGTCGAGGTGGTCGGGGCGGCGAAGGCCCGCGGCACCCGGGTGACGGCCGAGGTGACTCCGCACCATCTGCTGCTGACCGATCAGCTCGTGGTCGGCTACGACCCGGTGTTCAAGGTGAATCCGCCGCTGCGCACCGGATCCGACGTGGACGCCCTGCGGACAGCGCTGGCGGACGGGACGATCGACGTCGTGGCCACCGACCATGCCCCACATGCCAGACAGGACAAGGAATGCGAGTGGGATCAGGCGTCACCCGGCATGCTCGGACTGCAGACGGCTCTGTCGGTGGTCGTCGCGACGATGGTGGAGACCGGTCTGCTGGACTGGCGGGGTGTGGCCAGGGTGATGAGTGAGACCCCGGCCGTCATCGGCGGACTGGCCGGGCACGGCCGCCCGATCGCGGCCGGCGAACCGGCCAACCTGGTACTGGTGGATCCGGCAGCGCGCTGGACCGTCCGCGGCGCCGACCTGGCCAGCCTCTCCGGCAACACCCCGTTCGAGGGGATGGAGCTACCGGCCCGAGTGGTGGCCACCTTCCTCAGAGGTCGCAGAACAGTGTCGGACGGCGAGCTGCTGCCGTCCGCGGCGGTGCCCCGGTGACCGGCACCACATCGACCGGCCGGCTCCAGCCGGCGGCGCTGGTGCTCGAGGACGGCCGGATACATCGCGGGACCGCCTTCGGGGCAACCGGTTTCGCATACGGCGAGGCGGTGTTCAGCACCGGTATGACCGGTTATCAGGAGACGCTGACCGATCCGTCCTATCACCGTCAGGTGGTGGTCGCCACGGCGCCGCAGATCGGCAACACCGGCTGGGTCGATGCGCCCCAGAACTCCGACAGCGAGTCGGCACGGATCTGGGCGGCCGGCCTGGTGATCAGGGACCTGGCGGTTCGGCCGTCGAACTGGCAGGCGAGTGCGTCGCTGCCCGAGGAGCTGGTGCGGCAGAACGTGGTGGGCATCTGCGACGTCGACACCCGAAGTCTCACCCGGCATCTCAGATCGGCCGGAGCGATGCGCTGCGGCGTGTTCTCCGGCGGCGATCTCGGCACCGACGAACAGATGCTGGAACGGGTGCGGCGGACGCCGCCGATGGCCGGCTCCGAGCTGGCCGGTGACGTGTCGACGCGTCGCCGGTACACCATCGAACCCGATGGGGCGCAACGGTTCTCGGTGGCCGCCATCGACCTAGGCATCAAGTCCAACACGCCGCGGATGTTCGCCCGCCGCGGAGTACGCACCCATGTTCTGCCGGCGGACGCGACCATCGACGATGTGCTGGCGCTGGAGCAGGGCGACGGCGGCGTGGACGGGGTGTTCCTGTCCAACGGCCCGGGCGACCCGGCCACCGCCGATCCGCAGGTGCGCCTGACCCGGGCCGTACTTGACCTGGGGATCCCGCTGTTCGGCATCTGCTTCGGAAACCAGATCCTCGGCCGGGCACTGGGCTTCGGTACCTACAAACTGGTCTTCGGCCACCGCGGTATCAATCAGCCGGTGGTCGACCACCGCACCGGGAAGGTGCTGGTCACCGCGCAGAACCACGGGTTCGCGGTCGCGGTGCCGGCAGCGCCGGGCGAGGTGGTGCAGACCGGCTACGGCCGTGTGAGGCTGGCATTCAGCTGCCTGAACGACGACGTCGTCGAGGGACTGGAATGCCTTGACCTACCTGCCTTCTCTGTGCAGTTCCACCCGGAGGCGGCTGCCGGGCCGCATGACGCCGGCTACCTGTTCGACGACTTCCTGGCCGTGATGGCGGCCCGGAAGTCCGCACAGCGGGACGACGCCGCAGAGAACGGGGCTGCGCATGCCGCGCCGTGAGGACATCGGACACATCCTGGTCATCGGCTCAGGACCCATCGTCATCGGACAGGCCTGCGAGTTCGACTACTCGGGCACTCAGGCCTGCCGGGTGCTGCGCAGCGAGGGGATCCGGGTGTCGCTGATCAACTCCAACCCGGCGACCATCATGACGGATCCGGAGTTCGCCGACGCCACCTACATCGAGCCAATCACCCCGGCATTCGTCGAGAAGGTGCTCGCCGATCAGGTCGCGGCCGGCACCCCGATCCAGGCGGTGCTGGCCACCCTGGGCGGCCAGACCGCCCTGAACACCGCCATCGCCCTGTCCGAGCTGGGGATCCTGGATTCCTACGGCGTCGAGTTGATCGGGGCGGATGTCGCGGCGATCCGACGCGGCGAGGACCGGCAGGTCTTCAAGGACATCGTCCGCTCCGTCGGCGGCGACGTGCCACGGTCAGCGGTGTGTCACTCGATGCAGGAGGTTCGGGCCACCGTCGCCGACCTCGGCCTACCGGTGGTGGTCCGGCCATCGTTCACCATGGGTGGCCTTGGCTCGGGAATGGCCTACACCCGCGCAGATCTGGACCGTATCGCCGGCGCCGGCCTAGCCGCTTCGCCGGTGACCGAGGTGCTGATCGAGGAGAGCGTTCTCGGCTGGAAGGAGTACGAGCTCGAGCTGATGCGCGACTCGCGGGACAACGCGGTCGTCGTCTGCTCGATCGAGAACCTTGACCCGATGGGCGTGCACACCGGCGACTCGGTGACGGTGGCTCCGGCCATGACGCTGACCGACCGCGAGTACCAGCGGATGCGCGACCTCGGCCTTGCCATCCTGCGCGCGGTGGGGGTCGCCACCGGCGGCTGCAACATCCAGTTCGCGGTGGAACCGGCCAGCGGCCGGCTGATCGTGATCGAGATGAACCCGCGAGTCTCCAGGTCGTCGGCGCTGGCCTCGAAGGCCACCGGTTTCCCGATCGCCAAGATCGCCGCCAAGCTCGCGATCGGATACACCCTGGACGAGATCGCCAACGACATCACCCTGGCCACCCCGGCGGCGTTCGAGCCGACTCTGGACTACCTGGTGGTGAAGGTGCCGCGGTTCGCGTTCGAGAAGTTCCCCGGAGCGGACCCGGTACTCACCACCACCATGAAGTCGGTCGGCGAGGCGATGGCCATCGGACGGTCGTTCGCCGAAGCCTTCGGAAAGGCGTTGCGGTCGATGGAGACCAAGGCACAGGGGTACCTGTTCGCCGAGCCGCCGGCGCCCGCGGACCTGGACGACTTCGTCGCCTCCCTGGGCCCGGCGCAGGACGGTCGCTGGTATCGGATCCTGGCGGCCATCCGGGCCGGCGCAGCGATCGACCTGCTGCACACCGTCACCGGGATCGACCCCTGGTTCCTTGACCAGCTGCAGTTGGTGGCCGGCATCGCCGACGAGGTGTCCGGCGCCGTCGTGCTGGATAACGCGCTGCTGCGAAGGGCGAAACGGTACGGCCTGTCCGATGCCGACATCGCCGGGCTGCGCAGGCACGCGGGTGACGGGCTGGACACCGAACGGTCGGTCCGCGAGCGGCGGCGCGCTTGCGGGATCCGGCCGGTCTTCCTCACCGTCGACACCTGCGCGGCCGAGTTCGAGGCACACACGCCGTACCACTACTCGGCATACGAGCTGGATCCGATGGCCGAGTCGGAGGTCGCCGAGCAACACGAGCGGCCGAAGGTCGTCATCCTCGGCTCCGGGCCCAACCGGATCGGCCAGGGCATCGAGTTCGACTACTCGTGTGTGCATGCGGCACTGGCGCTGCGGGATGCGGGCTTCGAGACGGTGATGGTGAACTGCAATCCGGAGACCGTCTCGACAGACTACGACACCTCCGACCGGCTCTACTTCGAGCCACTGACCACCGAGGACGTGCTGGAGGTGATCGCCTCCGAACAGCGCTCCGGCACGGTGGCCGGGGTGATCGTGACCCTCGGCGGGCAGACCCCGCTGAAGCTGGCCCGGGACCTGCGGGATGCCGGCATCCCGATTTTGGGAACTCAGCCGGAAGCGATCGATCTGGCCGAGGACCGCGGCCAATTCGGAGAACTGTTGCGGCGAGCGGGATTACCGGCACCCGAGTTCGGCATGGCGACCTCGTTCGAGCAGGCCAGCCGGGTTGCCGCCACGGTGGGCTATCCGGTGCTGGTCCGGCCGTCGTTCGTGCTGGGCGGACGCGGCATGGAGATCGTGTACGACGAGCGGGCATTGGCGGACTACATCGACAGGGCCACCGAGATCGCGGCGGACCGGCCGGTGCTGGTCGACCGGTTCCTCGACGACGCGATCGAGATCGACGTCGACGCCCTGTGTGACGGCACCGAAGTGTACTTGGGCGGGGTGATGGAGCACATCGAGGAGGCCGGGGTGCACTCCGGCGACTCGGCATGTGTGCTGCCGCCGATCACCCTGGGCCGCAGCGACATCGCCAGGGTGCGCGCCCACACCGAGGCGATCGCCAAGGGGGTCGGCGTGTGCGGTCTGCTGAACGTCCAGTACGCGCTCAAGGGACAGACCCTGTACGTGCTGGAGGCGAATCCGCGGGCATCGCGCACCGTCCCGTTCTCCTCGAAGGCGACAGCCGTCGCACTGGCAAAGGCGGCGGCCAGGATCATGGCCGGGTCCAGCATCGCCGAACTCCGCGTCGAGGGCCTGTTACCGGCCACCGGTGACGGCGGCCGGCTTCCCGTCGGCGCGCCCGTCGCGGTGAAGGAGGCGGTGATGCAGTTCCATCGGTTCCGCAGACCCGACGGCACCGGTATCGACTCGCTGCTCGGTCCGGAGATGCGGTCCACCGGTGAGGTGATGGGGCTGGACAGCGCCTTCGGCCCGGCGTTCGCCAAGTCGCAGACCGCGTCCTACGGGTCACTGCCGGTCAGCGGAACGGTGTTCGTCTCGGTGGCCAACGCCGACAAACGCGCCATCGTCTTCCCGGTGAAACGACTGGCCGACCTGGGGTTCGCCGTCGTCGCGACGGAAGGCACGGCAGAGATGCTGCGCCGCAACGGGATGGATGTCCAGACGGTGCGCAAGTACTTCGAGAGCGCTGCCACCGCGGCCGGGGAGACCGACGCCGACACGGTAGTCGAGCGCATCCGGAACGGTCAGATCGACCTGGTCATCAACACTCCGTACGGGAACTCGGGACCGCGAATCGATGGTTACGAGATCCGGACGGCAGCGGTGGCCGCCGACATCCCGTGCATCACCACCATCGCGGGTGCGGCCGCGGCGGTGCAGGGGATCGAGGCGTCGATCCGATCGGATATCGGGGTGGCGCCGCTGCAGGAGCTGCACCGCAGGCTTCGCGCGCCGACCGCGGCGGTTGCTCACTGATGGGATTGCTGGAGCTGGGTTATCGCCGGCTGGCCCGGCCGGCGCTGTTCCGGATGGGCGGCGGAGACGCCGAGACCGCCCATCGCCGCTCGCTCGGCGCTCTGGCCCGGCTCTCCGGACACCCGGCGTTCTGTCGCGCCGTGCATCGCCTGCTGGCGGCGGACCCGGTGCCGCGCAGGGTGTTCGGCCTGAACTTTCCGAACCCGGTCGGGCTGGCGGCCGGCGTGGACAAGGACGGTGAGGCGCTGCGGGCCTGGCCGGCCCTCGGGTTCGGATTCGTCGAGGCCGGCACCGTCACTGCCCGGCCACAACCCGGCAACGACAGACCGCGGCTGTTCCGGCTGACCGCGTCGGAGGCGATCGTCAACCGGATGGGCTTCAACAACGCCGGCGCCGGTGCGCTGGCCGATCGGGTGATGGCGATCGGCGGGCGGGGCAGTATCGGTGTACCGCTGGGCATCTCGCTGGGTAAGTCCGCGGCGGTGGCGGTGTCGGACGCGATTGCCGACTACCTGTCCGCACTGACCGCGGTGCATCCGGTTGCCGACTACATCGCCGTCAACGTGTCCTCACCCAACACGCCCGGCCTGCGCAGCCTGCAGGACCGTGCGCCGCTCAACGAGCTGCTCGGAGCGTTGACCGAGCACACACAGGTCTTGGCGGCCAAGGACAATCGCCGGGGCCGGCGCGCAGCCGGCAGCGCCGGCCCGGCCGGCCGGGACGGAGCGGGTGCTCCCGGCGGGGTGCCGGTGCTGGTGAAGATCGCCCCCGACCTGCCTGACCCGGCCATCGCGGAGTTGCTGCAGGTCTGTTCCGACCGCGGGATCGCCGGCGTCATCGCCACCAACACCACGGTCTCGCGGAACGGCATCGCCTCCTCGGACGCGCAGATCGGGAACGAGGCCGGCGGGCTCTCCGGAGCGCCGCTGCGGCGGCGGGCCCTGGACGTTGTCCGTTTCGTCAGCCGGCATACCGACCTGCCGGTGATCGGCGTCGGGGGAATCAGCACGCCGGACGACGGTCTGGCGATGCTGGACGCCGGCGCCGCGCTGATCCAGCTGTACACCGGATTCATCTACCACGGTCCCGCACTGGTGCGCGGCCTGACCACCGCCATCGCCGCGCGCCACGCCGGTCCCTCAGTCGCGGCGCCCCCGCCCGCGACCGCACCGAAGACCGGCTGATCGAGAGACAGGATGGCGGACAACGGCTTCGGCGCGCGGCTGCACGCCGCGATGGCGGCTCGCGGACCGCTCTGCGTCGGGGTCGACCCGCACCCCGAGCTGCTGAAGGCCTGGGGTCTGCCGGTGGACGCGGCGGGCCTGGAGACGTTCGCGCTGACCGCCGCCGAGGCGTTCGGCGATACCGCGGCCATCGTGAAACCCCAATCTGCCTTTTTCGAGGCCTTCGGCAGTGCGGGCATCGCGGTGCTGGAGCGCACCATCGCCGCGTTGCAGCGGGCCGGCGCGCTGGTGCTGCTGGACGCCAAACGTGGCGACATCGGCTCGACCATGCACGCCTACTCGAGGGCCTACCTGGACGACGGTTCGCCACTGGCGGTCGACGCCCTCACCGTGTCGCCGTACCTGGGCTTTGGTTCACTGCTGCCGGCGGTGCTGTCCGCCCAGCGATCAGGGCGTGGACTGTTCGTGCTGTGCCGCACCTCGAACGCCGAGGGCCGCGAGGTTCAGTTGGCGACCGGGCCCGACGGCCGATCGGTGGCCCAGAGCCTCATCGACGAGGTAGCCGCGCTGAACGACGGAGCAGACCCCCTCGGATCGTTCGGTGTGGTGATCGGCGCAACGATGGGCTCGCTCGATGTGGACGTCGCGGCACTGAACGGACCGATCCTGGCGCCCGGGCTGGGTGCGCAGGGCGCCGGATCGGATCAGGTGCGCGCCCTGTTCGGGGAGCAGTTGTCGGCGGTGGTACCGGCGTCCAGTCGGGAGATCCTGGGTACCGGTCCGTCACCACAGCGATTGCGGGACGAAGTCCGTCGGCAGAACGAGCAGCTACGCCGCTGACCGGGCGTCCGGCCCGGCGGCTAGTGCCGGTGGGGGATCTGGGTATACAGGGCACAGTCCGGTAGCCTCAATGACTGACACGCACGCCTCAACACGCAGTGCTACCCGAAGCTGCCCGTGAGGCGTCCGGTGCAGGGCAGGTGCCCGAGTCCGGCCTCATCAGAGCGCTGCCACAAGCGCGGCGCCGCCCACCTGCTCAGGGAGTCCCAGCGTGACAATCACCGAAAGCCCCATCTTCGACCTCACGGCCGACATCGTGAACGGCCTGGACTTCAAGGTCGCCGATCTCGCCCTCGCCGACTACGGCCGCAAGGAGATCCAGCTCGCCGAGCACGAGATGCCCGGCCTGATGTCTCTGCGCAGGGAGTATGCCGATGTGCAGCCGCTGAAGGGCGCCCGGATCGCCGGATCCCTGCACATGACCATCCAGACGGCCGTGCTGATCGAAACGCTGGTCAGCCTGGGCGCCGACGTCCGCTGGGTGAGCTGCAACATCTACTCCACCCAGGATCACGCCGCCGCCGCCACCGTTGTCGGACCGTACGGCACACCCGAAGCGCCGGAAGGTGTGTCGGTCTACGCCTGGAAGGGGGAGACGCTATCGGAGTACTGGTGGTGCACCGAGCAGATGCTGCGCTGGCCGGATGCCGACGGTCATCGGGACGGCGAACCGCTCGGCCCGAACATGATCCTGGATGACGGCGGCGACGCCACCCTGCTGATTCACAAGGGCCTGCAGTACGAGAAGGCCGGCGTTGTACCGAACACCACCGAGGACGACAGCGAGGAGTACGCCGTCATCCTCGATCTGCTACGCACATCGCTGGCGAACAATCCCGGCTACTGGACCAAGGTCGCCCCCGCCATCATGGGCGTCACCGAGGAGACCACCACCGGCGTGCTGCGGCTCTACCAGCTGGCCGCCGCCGGCGAACTGCTGTTCCCGGCGATCAACGTCAACGACTCGGTGACCAAGAGCAAGTTCGACAACAAGTACGGCTGCCGGCACTCGCTGATCGACGGGATCAACCGGGCCACCGATACCTTGATCGGCGGCAAGGTGGCGCTGATCTGCGGCTACGGCGACGTCGGCAAGGGTTCCGCCGAGTCGCTGCGCGGCCAGGGTGCCCGGGTGGTGATCGCCGAGATCGACCCGATCTGCGCTCTGCAGCCACCGTCGATGACACCATCGAGCGGGCCGACATCGTCATCACCACCACCGGCAACAAGGACATCATCCGGCTCGAGCACATGCAGCGGATGAAGCATCAGGCGATCCTGGGCAACATCGGCCACTTCGACAACGAGATCGACATGGCCGCGTTGGCTCGCAGCGGTGCCACCAAGATCGAGATCAAGCCGCAGGTGCACCTGTGGACGTTCAACAGCGGCAAGACCATCCTGCTGCTCAGTGAGGGCCGGCTGCTGAACCTGGGCAACGCCACCGGTCACCCGTCGTTCGTCATGAGCAGCTCGTTCGCCAACCAGACGATCGCCCAGATCGAGCTGTTCACCAAGAACGCCGAGTACGACAAGGAGGTCTATCGCCTCCCCAAGCACCTGGACGAGAAGGTCGCCAGGATCCATGTCGAGGCACTCGGCGGCAAGCTCACCAAGCTGACTAAGGAGCAGGCCGAGTACATAGGGGTCGACGTCGAGGGCCCCTACAAGTCCGACCACTACCGCTACTGAACTGTGCGGTGCACGGATCGGCCCGCGGGCGTGCTGCTCGCGGGCCGTTCCGTTCGGATGCCCGGCCGCCTCCGACCGGTCAGCCAACACCCAGCAGGTCGATGACGAAGATCAGCGTCTTGCCGGACAGCCGATGACCGGCGCCCGACTCCCCGTAGGCCAGCCGCGGCGGGATGGTGAGCGTGCGCCGGCCGCCGACCTTCATCCCGGGGATGCCTTCCTGCCAACCGGCGATCAGGCCGCGCAGCGGGAACTTGATGGACTCGCCTCGGTTCCAGGACGAGTCGAACTCCTCGCCGGTGTCGAACTCCACACCGAGGTAGTGCACCTCGACGGTGGCGCCGGGCACTGCTTCGGGGCCGTCGCCGACGGTGAGGTCCTCGATCTGCAGGTCGGCGGGCGCCGGACCCTCCGGGAACTCGATCTCTGGCTTGCTGTTGTTGGCTGCCGTCATGCCGATCATCAAACAGCACCGGGCGGCCCGCGCGGAAATGCCGGACCGTAGGGTGAGCGCCGTGGGCCGGCTCATCGTCATCGAAGGTGTCGACGGATCGGGCAAACGGACACTCACCGCACGGCTGGCCGCCGAGATCACCGCGAGCGGCGGACGGGTACGCAGCCTTGCGTTTCCGCGGTACGGCCGCAGCGTGCACGCCGACCTGATCCGCGATGTGCTGTACGGCCGCCTCGGTGACCTGTCGGAATCGGTGTACGGCACGGCCCTGCTGTTCGCGCTCGATCGGTGGGGTGCCAAGGACGAGATCGAGGCGGCCCTCGATGACCATGACGTGGTGCTGCTCGACCGGTACGTCAGCTCCAATGCCGCCTACGGTTCGGCGCGGTTGGGCGCCCACTCCGATCACCGCGCCGCCGCCGACGTCGACCGCGAAGCGGGAGAGTTCAGGGAATGGCTGCGAGAGATCGAGTTCGGGCGATTCGGCATTCCGGTGCCGGACCGACAGCTGCTGTTGGCCACCGAGGTGATGCTCGCCGGCGAGCGCGCGGCACAGAGGGCGGGCGCCGACGCCGATCGGGCGCTTGACCGGTTCGAGAGCGATACCGCGCTCCAGCGCCGGACCGCTGAGGTCTACCGGTCGCTGGCCGAGCAGTCGTATCTGTCGCCGTGGACGGTCCTCGAGCCAGGACCCGACGGCCGGATCGACGTACCGGCGGGAACCATCGAGGCCGACTAGTGTCCCGCGTCGTTAATTCGGTGCATATGTGTGTGAGAGTGTGTTATGGCGAAGACTGGGCGTCCGAAAGCTTTGCTGGAGTTGACTTCTGAGGAGTCCGAGCAGCTTTCCGGAGTAGCCTATGGCTCTGACGATCGTCGCCGGCCCCGGTGCACGTCAAGCGCCGCGTCAGGCTTCGTCGGCGGCCGGCTGCTCGACGCCAGAGTCTTGCTCAGGGCTCGGCTCAACGAGTAAGTCAAACTCGACGAAATCGTTTTCCGTGAGCGGGATAGGTGATTGTTCGCCACCGCCAAAGACCTTCCAGCATGTACCCGAGGAGTCAAAAATTGTCCGCAGCGGGCCCCCATCCAGACGCTCCCCGTTGAGCGCTGCACGGAACTGGCCTGCTCGTCTTGGCGATAATCTAACGAACAACCGGCGGGCATCAATGGAGTAGTGTGCGTCCCGATTCTTCACCAGTGAATGTGATACTCGCTCGACCCTGTCAATGGGATAGCGCGACGAGCCGATAACGATATCAGCCACAGTAGATGTATCCAGCCTTCGTCTGATCGTAGGTCGGCACGTCGTTATGCCACAGCACGCTCACCTGGATGCTGTCGCATAACCAGCGTCGCGTATCTGTAACCTGGCTGTTGTTGGCTGTGTAGGGCCGGTTGGTGTCCATGAGCGACGTTCCGCGGTAAAGGTGGTGCCACCAGTAATAACCAAGGCCGCAACCTGATACCTTGACTGTAGCGTCGGCCCTCGCCTGTGCGTATTGCACGTAGGGATATGACAGCAGTATGTCAATAGTGCATGATGCTGGCCTTAAGTCCGCAGGTGCGCCAGTCCTATCAGGCTTCAGTACGTAATGCGTGCCTGTCACCAAATTGCCAGCGTCATCGAGTTTGTTGAAGCTAACGGGCGCCGCCGAATCCACTACCCATTTCCCTTCCACAGCAATCGAGCCAGCGACCGACGTTGAGGAAGCGGGTGCAGATTGCGAGTCTGACGAATCGGAGATACCTACGGCGTTACCTGACTGAGCACCCAACAGGCATGCCGCGAGGATCAGTGTCGTCACGATGAGTGCCCTTGCGACTGTCGTTGGGATCACCTTCGAGCCCGCGACGCGTGTGCATGTAGTCATGCCAACCTCCCCTTATCGGAGCCGACGGCCCTCCTGGATGAGGGCGGGACCCGGACTCCTAAGAGATCATCGTGACACCTCGCGGCGCGGCGGTCAAGGGTACACTAGTGTCCCGCGCCGGTGATCCGTTGCAATAATCGGGCGAGGGAGGTGAGGATCTCGTCTGCGGTCTTGGTCCAGATGAACGGCTTCGGATGGGTGTTCCAGTCCTTGACCCAGCGACGCAGGTCCGCTTCCAACTGCGCGACGGTGTTGTGATGGCTGCGTTGCAGCAGGTCCGCGGTGACGTACGCGAAGAATCTCTCGACCTGATTAATCCAGCTGGAATACGTTGGGGCCAAATGCATGTGGACCCGAGGGTGGTTGGCCAGCCAGGCCTTGATCGCCGGTGTCTTGTGGGTGCCGTAGTTGTCGCAGACCAGATGAATCTCCAGACCGGCGGGGACCTGCTCGTCGATCTTGATCAGGAACTTCTTGAACTCGATGGTCCGGTGCCGCCGATGAAGGCTGGAGATGACGGTGCCGTCGGCCACGTTGAACGCAGCGAACAGGCTGGTGGTGCCGTGCGGACGTAGTCGTGTGTCCGTTTCTCCGGCATGCCGGGCATCATCGGGAACGCTGGCTGCGACCTTCCCAAAGCCTGCACCTGCGACTTCTCGTCCACGCACAGCACAACAGCCACTTCCGGTTGAGTCGGCCCAGGGCGCGGTGTCGGGGTTGCTCCCGGTCCGTTTCCCTGGGCCGCTCGCCGAACCCGGCGTGTGTGTCTCCACGCACCGGGCTCTCCACGGCCGCTGCCGTCAAGCGTTAGTTGGCAGGGTCCAGGGGTTGGGGATCGTGTTTCCTCGGTAGCGGTATCGGGTGACCGGCACTGCTGCGAGGTTGAACAACATGATCCCGTCCGCCGTGATCGGCTTCCACCGCCCATCGGGGCGGGTGAAGCGGCGACGGATGTCCTTCCACCGCCAGTGATGCAGCCTGCGTAGCCACCGGATCACGCGTCCCATACGAAGTGGGACAGGTGACTCAGGGTGCGTTTGCAGGCGGCATGCCGGAAGTAGTTGGCCCAACCGCGGATGATCTGGTTGAGCCGGATCAGCACGCTTCTGGGGTCCTGCTGCGACTTCCTGCGTGTCAGGGCACGGATCTTGGCCTTCAGTGACCGGATCGGCCGGTCGGCGATGAAGGTGTAGACGTGTGTCACGTGTTCGTCCCCCTCTTGCGTTTCCACCGGATGTGGAAGCCGAGGAAGTCGAACCCGTCACTCATGTGCACGACGCGGGTCTTCGACTCTGAGAGCCGCAGTCCCATCGGTGCAAGCACACGGGCGACGTCTTCGCGCAGGGCTTCGACGTGGGTCCGGTCGCCGTGCACCAGGACGACGAAGTCGTCCGCATAGCGGACGACGCGCCACCTGGGCAGGCCGTGGACTCGACGCCGACTGCGTTGATAGGCCGTCGACATCGACCCGCCGGGCTTCCACGGCTCGTGCACGTGCTGATCGAGCACGGACAAGGCGATGTTGGCCAGCAGCGGGGACAGGATGCCTCCCTGCGGCGTGCCGGTGTGGGTGCCCTCGTGGTCGCCGCTCTCGGTGAGGACGCCGGCCTTGAGGAACGCCTTGACCAGCGCCAGGACACGCTTGTCCTTGACCCGTCGACGCATCCGGTCCATCAGGGCCGCGTGGTCGATGGAGTCAAAGGAATACACGACTTACTACTGGTATCGGGGACTTTCCGTCGTCGGTGACGATCACCCGGGCGCGGCATCCGTTCCAGGGCCGGTCGTTGCAGGTGTT
>JAABUP010008519.1_pt1 | contig 13049 bp, 16 predicted proteins | sample 5559201 | NCBI WGS metagenome assembly JAABUP01 (sample SAMN10711887, study PRJNA513373) | rock metagenome | isolation source: Antarctica rocks | place: Antarctica | reverse complement strand
GGGGACGGTAAGATTGAGGGTTGGCTGAAAGGGTGAAGTTGGGCGCAAGTGACCATGGTGCCAAAGCGCCTGGAGGGTTGGAAAAGGGCATTTGATGCGGTGACAGGGTTATAAGGTAGACAGTCTTCGTTAAGAGAGGGCTTCTCACATCCAGACTGAGCAGGGCATTGGAATGGCATGCCAGACATTTGCTTGCCCTTTGACAGTGCTGGTGCCATCTTGGCTACACCCAGACCACTCCTTGAAACCTTTGAGTCAGACAATCAGGCAAACATCCAAAGATACAGTAAATGTACACGATGCAACCCCGCCAAACATCTTGCAAACAGAAACACCGTTCAGTTCATTCAGCAGTGACATTGCCAGTCATTGATTTTGCATTTATACACGACCATTGCCTCATTATAGCAACAAGCTTACACGATGGCAGATTGTGTGTGAGATTTACTAACAATAGTCCCTATGCACAACCAGCAGGTTTGAAAAAGCTCACCTTCAGCACCACACGAGCGTCACTGAGCTGCTCACGGTCTCCAGCACACTTCACAACTTCCTGCTCAGTTGCAGTCAGCTGCTTCTGCAACTTCAGGACCTGGCCTTCATAGTCACTCAGGCACTTTTCAGAGTTCTGCTGTGATGCCACAGCAGCAGCCAGCTTGTCAGACACGCTGTCCCTGTCTGCCTTCACTTGCTCTAGCTCTCCAGCAGTGCCTGCTAGGTATGCAACGGCATCTGCCAGTTGCGCATACAAGCTTGCCTTGTCTGACACAACACGCTGTGCGTCCTTAGCAGCGGCTGCCTTGTCTGACATGGCATCTGCCAGCTGTGCAGTCACCTTCTTGTTGTGTGCAGTGAAACAGTGTAGCTGTTGCTCTGCTGCTGCCGTGCTTGACACTGCGTCTGCCAGTTCAGCTGACAATTGGTCACTGCGTTCCTGAAGCTGCTGGACGTGCTGCTCAGCTGCCGCCTTGCCTGATACAGCGTCTGCTAGCTGAGCTGCCAGATCAGTGTTGCTTCCCTGCAGCTGTTGCATCTGTGTGTGAGCCGCAGCCTGGCCTGCCAGAGCTTCTGCCAGCTGCCGGGACAGGTCAGCATTCTCTGACTTGAGCTGTTGCACCTGCTGGTCAGCTGCTTCCCTGCTGGACAGTGACTCCTTCACTTGGATTGACAGCTCAGCGTTCTCAGTCTTGGCCCGTGCATCAGCTGCTATCTGGACTGACACCGCCTGTGCTAGCTGAGCTGATACGTGATTGACGGTGGCGTGGAGCTGCCCAAGCTGGGCTTCAGCTGCTGTCTTAGCTGACAGTGCCTCTGCTAGCTGAGCTGAGAGCCCATCACATTGTTTCATATGTGAGACGACGTTGGAGTCACGGTCATGCTGAGCCCGGGTCAATGACTTTTCCAAGCCTGAGATGAGAATCTGAGCTGTGGCGAGGCACTCTTCTGCATGGTCCCTCTCTCGGCGGGTGAAGGTGAGCATGTCGGCGAGCGCACCCAGCCGCCGCTGTGAGCTCTTCTTTGCCTGTGTTGCCTGCTGCAGTCTCTGCTCTAGGTCATGGGCAGCCTGGTAATCCAGCCTGCTTTGTTGGCACGCAGCATCTGTTGTTTTCTCGCTGATGGTCAACCTGGCTCTCACGCTGTTTATCAAAGATGATTCATTGGACTTGGCATCCTGCAAAGCAGATCACCAAAAATGAATTTCTGTAATCATTGATAATGCAGGTTGCGGCAGTGTAACATGGCTGCATGGGCTGATGGCCTCCCGGAAAAGCACCTCTGTTGCATAAACTGATACACCCTGTGAACATGTCAACATAATGGTAAGATGAATAGTCTCTTTGGAGATGAGCGACTGCTCCAACATATGCTTTCACTGATGTAAGCCTGCCAGCTCCTTTATGTCTACCTACGTTGGCAGGAAGCACTAGCAATGTGCACCTGATGACAATCACTGATAGCAAGATGGAGGATGCTGATGTCAGAAATGTGCACCAACCAAAGTTGGGCATTCAGTGGCACAGCTGGACCATGGTGAGAGATGCACATGCAAAGCTGGGGTGCTCAGCAGGCATGTATGCACTATGGCACCCCAGGAGTACATCTTCATCTCTCAATGCAGTCCAGCTGTGCCTCTTCATGCCCAATGCTACATGCAATGGCCTTTCCTGAGAGACAGTGCATACATCTCTTCTGAGACTGAACAAGTGACTTTGCTCCCTTTGCTTGCTCCCTTTACAACTGCACATGCACATCAGAGAAGCATTTTGGGTGATGCGTTCAAACTGAGGAGCAAGAGGGCTACAGGCCTGACTTGACAGGCGCCCAACTACATCACCACGCCAACAAAAAGACGAGCACATGCAGGAGAGGACCAGCAAGCTGAGTTACACCAGCGCCCAAGTGCTGTGTCTTGCAAGGCAGGGCAAATTTTCAAACTATGTCTATTCACTAGCTGTTCGCTGCATTCTGACAACACCTGACATTTTCATGTGCCTCACCAAGATGGGTTTGTTAATTGGCGGCCTTCACACGGCAGTCATCACGCTTTTACCTCGACAGAGGATATTTTCTTGCTGAGACAAACACAAACATATTCCTGCGTTTTGTTAGACATGTTCTGTTTGACATGTTTTGCTGAAACCTCTTCTGTGTTTGGGTGCACGTAGATTTGGTCTACAAAACTTGGACCTTTCTGTGGGCCAGAACAGCAATGACTGACCTGTTCCACTCAAACTTCTCAATTTTTTAGCCATTGTCTGTTGACTCTGCTGATGAGCCCCAAACGCAGAATGTGTAACTAATAGATTAATTGATTGATATATGCACATGAGCGGGTGTATCAGGGAGGGCAGGAGTGAGTGCGTCTGTGCACCAACTGTCACCGTGATGCCTCTACAAGCTACACTGCAGGCTGTCAAGCAAGAGCTGCACCAGAAGCCACACTGCTCCAGCAGCTACTAGCTTGCAACACGCCCCTGGAACACTCATTTCAGCAAGGCCCGGCTTGTCCATTGAGGAAGCACACCTGTAGCTCGGCTGCCAGCCTATCACGATTCTTGGTCATCTGCTTCAAGGCTGCTGAGGTGTGCTGTACAGCAGCCTGAGCCTCCTGCAGCCGTGCCTTGTTGGGCCTCAGGCCACCAGCCGCACCTGAAAGCCTCCTCATGATCCAGAACCCCACACTGGTGATGCTGCTGACACAGCCAAGGCCAGCCTGAAGCCGGCATGTGGCGAGGAAGAAGCAAGGCCTAAGCACAATGCTGACCGAGGTCTTGACGCTGTTGAAGATGATGGCAGTGAGGACATGCCAGGCCTTGGTAAGGCAAGCAGTCAGGCCACAAGCAAAGCTCCAGGTGAGGCGAGCGTCAGCCAGCAGAAGGATCACCTGCAAGCAGATGGCAAAGTCAAATACGGTGATTATTCAGTACGTGAGCATGTGTCCCCCCCCCCTACGTTCAGGTACTACAGCCCTGAGTGGCTCCCTGTATGATGCAAGCAAGCAAATCTTGCTGCAGCAGAAGCAATGCCGCTGACGCAATTGTGCATCAGATATGTGTCTCCATAGGGGCTTCAAGTATGTATACTCCTGATGTGTGCCCTGTATGCCTGCTCACACATCAACATCAGAAAAGCAGACAAGTAGGGATGAGGTGCAAGGCTACCCCCACAGCACGAGTGGTTGGGTGCCTGCGCATGCCTCTGCGTACAGGTCTTCCGCAGCCATATGCTTTCTTACCTAGGCCCAGTTTGCTGAAAATGCAACTCAAGCTGACATTTTGCAGCAATTTGTGATGCACATGGACATGTATACTGCCTTGCAACAAAGGCCTGATGTTTTGCAGAATGCTGCATCTTGAGGTGTAGTGTAAAGGGTATACCATGCCATCAACACCATCCTGGTCTGCATACTGAAGCAGCTCTGCCAATGTCAATGGGTGTGTCTTTGGCTGAGCTGTGCTCTTGGCCGTAAAATGTGCATTCCACTTAGCACGCCTTGCGATGACACTAGGTCGCTTTTGCTTGCAAAGGTAGTGCCTGTGCTTGGCGATGGTGTTGGCCATAGCAGCTGCCAGCGCCGCAAAGATTGCAAGGGTCAGCACCTGTCACAAAGCAGGCAGCTCAATGTTAGCAAAGAAAAATGTGTGACAGGGACAACAGCTCATGATGAGCTAAGCTCCAACAGAGCTGCAATGTCAGCTCAGCATCCAGTTGAGGAAGCAAATGGTGCAAGCGTATCAAGCATCAGAGCGCACCAGCTTGCCAGTCTCTACTGATTGCAGCATGGCAGCAATGCCACTTCTAGCAAAACGCAGGAAGCCCCAGGGAATCAACAAGCGAAGAATTTGGTGCAGCCAAGAGCATATTGGTGCTAGCAAAGTAGACTGCAGGCATGCCTCCATGCAACTTTTCAGTTGCTCTGTGCTCTGCTGGCCAAGCAGGGTGGATCGAGGCATCGTATGGTTAAGCCTCCTGAGACCACCCAGCAGGACTTCTGCTGACAACAGGTGCTTTAGAGCTGTAGTGTCATAATGGTTGGTCGTAATACCTGCAGTCACGGTCAAATCAGGGCTGTGTGGATGTTTGTGTCTCCGGCGAGCTCCACGGCGCTAGTAGTCGTGGGACACAAGATAGACTGTCAGAGGGTATCTTACCACATCGGCATGCGGCGTGACACGATCCCAGCAGACACACAACAACAAGAACTACTGTCACATGCTTCAGGTATGTCCGCAGCCGTCGCTGCAGGGCTTCCTCGTCTGTGACGTGCTGTTGACCAGCTAGTAAGCTAACACGCCCCGAGGGCAAGTGCCGCTGCATCATTGAGTTCAAGCGCACAGCAGCGCAGCAATCTTCAGCATTGATTTATACCCGCGCAGGAACCTATTGCTCATTTGGTCATCCATGACCGAGACCGGAATTCTGTCTGTCTGTTGTGATGCAGTGTTTACCTGATTGACGTTGACCAGCAATTGAAACTTTCCCAATGAGTTCTTCTTCTCCTTAAATGAGTCATGATCCTGTGACAAAGTGGCCACTGACTCAGCAGCCACTTCAATGCATGATGAACAGGATGGGTACAGGAGCCGTCTGAGATGACCGCAATGACCTTGAGACTCTGCTGTCCATAATGTTGCACTGGTACTTCAGGTATTGAAGGTCAGCACAGCAAATGACCTGCAGGGCCCTCAGCTGAGAGCATCGATACAGCTTGCCAGAATTTTTGGCAGAGTCAGACGTTGATGTAACATTGTTTCTATCTATAAGATCATTTACAACACGCGGCTCAGGTGAGTTGCATCACATGCAGGCTTTGCAAGGTGTTGATGAGTTCAGTCTGCCAAGCCTATAATTATGGTTCATCACAGCCACAGTACACGCTAGGAATTCTGTTTCTAGGATGAGCACCAGCAGCTGTCTACACATGCATCGCCGAGGGTTGTTCTAATAGGAGCACAGTAGTCTTAACAAGGCACTTACCTGCATACACATAACAAGCCAGGAGAATGGAAAGCTGGAAACATAGCAGCATGTTGGTCTGTAGTGCAATGTTGACAATTTACATGGCATTTGGGTGCAAATTAAACAACAGCGATGTTACTGCTAATTTATAGCTCTGGTCACCTCACAAAGCAGACTAAGCATGTCACAACAAAGTGCCAGGACATTGGACCTAAACAAATTGAGACACCATATTGCTGACACAGTTGGAAGCACACAATATACAATTGAATTGCACTAGCAAGGTACGTGTCCAGCAATGTATGCTTTGCTTGAATTGCTGTGTTAGGGGACTATTGGGCTTGCTGTCTCTAGTGGCTGCAAGATCTCTCCAATACCCTCGTGGACATTATTGCAGAGTGCTGCGGAGCCTTTGATTCTGCAAGTCTTGTAGCAGCATGAGACACAGTGTGATTGGAGCCATCAGCTATTTTGGAGGTGATCTCAAAGCAGATACCGCATTAAGGTTTGTGGCATACTGGTTGTGCCATGCCGACTCCTTACAACTTTGCCCTTGGCAAGCTCTGACGCATTTGCGAGTTCACGTTCAAGAAATTCTATTTGTTCGTAGTCCTCATCGAGCTCATCGCTGTCATCATATTCTTCGTAGTCCTCTACCCGCCTGTTGTGATAGGATAGCAAATCGTGCAATTCTCTCTTTTCCTGCAGCAACACTCTTGTAGAGGGGTACAGCAAATTTGAAAGCAGGAGGCAAACGTGCTGTTTGTCTACACACCTTTTGAAGCACATTTGCATAATTGGTATTTTCAAACAACCAGGCCATTTCTAGCATGACAGTTGCTATGTGTGCAGGCTCCCCTTGGCCGGTGGCAATGTAAGCAGAACAGAGACGGCTGTCTGCGCGAAGCTGTAAGCCATTTTTGGCCAAGCAGGCCTCCAAGGTTTCTTTCCTTTTGGCCGTCTGGATTTCTTGCTTACGACCAAGGACGCAGTTGTACACAAGCGGGGGGACGTTTGCTCGACGTGCTGTCAACGAGTACTGCGGGCACATCATGATTCCCGGGAACGGATGTCCATGGGGTTCAAAACTTTTGCACAGTGGGATCAGTTTGTCAAAGGAGGAGCTGGCACAAGTACGTGTTTTTCGACAGACTGATTGCAAAGAACACAGATCTACTGCTGCTTCAAGCACAGTTCTGGAGTCATCCTCCTCCTGGTTAAGCCACTGGGCTATGGCAGACCACAGCTCGCCGGGCAAAACTTCCATTGTCAGCCTTGGCAGATCGTTCTCAAAGAAGCTTCAGAGATTCTTTCCTGTATCCATGCAGCAATGTGTCACTTCAGCAGTCTGGACTGCCAAAGGCAGGAATCCAACCGCGCAGCGGCCAGTTTTGGCATTGGCTCAGTCAAAACGCGGCATGCATGCGGTGCATGCTACGGTACATACAATCCTCTCCTGTTTATTTAGTATGCCAAAAGTTTCAAACAGCTTTGATTGCAGGCTTCATTGGACTGACCGTGGAAGAGACACTGGTCTTACAGTGTACAATGTCCGATTTCTGAGCGTGACTTCTACAAAGAGATAGTACACACTGTTATTATCAAGTCATGACGCAGTCAGCAAATTCATTCAAGCTGTAACGGTAAGGCCATCTAACCATACATGTAAACAGTAGTTTGCAACAGTCTTGTACAAGAATGCAATGTGGCACAACGCCCTTTGAAGTAGCTAATGGTGGGCTGTCTGCTTCATGACAAGCAGCATACAGCATGTCTGCTTACAGTGGTACAGCAAACTTGAGAAATGTTGCTCATAATGGGCAGGCTTGTCCATCCATATCCTGCCATGTACACACATCCAAGAAACAACCTAGCGATGCTTGGTCCTGCAGAGCCTAGGGCCTGCCGTTGCCTCAAATGTCTGTGTCCAGTGGACCTGCAGAACATACCACTGAGCTTGCAACCGACACGCATACCAACGTAAGCAGAGCCACCAGCATGTGGAGTCCTTGTTGCACCTCTGGTGACAAGCAGAGGGATGTCAGGACAAATGATGCAGCGGTCTGGTGCGCAGTTACTGCCACAGAAATGTTCTTGTGTACCCACTAGCATGACTTGACACTAGCTTACAATGCAGACAGCATGCATACCGATGCACCATTGATGACGCTTTTCATTTGCTTGCATACGGTGAAAGTTGCCTTACAGATGTGCTGGCACACCTATACCCCAGGCCACAACGTCAATGTCTGTTTATGATGTGTGCCAACTGTTGTCACCCACACCAATGCACCTCGCTTTGGCATGCTGCCTAACAAAACAGGTGACTAAAGCAAGTGCACACCGCCTGTAAAGTTCGGCAGGCAACTTGTGCTCTTGAGCCACACAAGCCCCATGTATCAGTCATTTGAACATGCTCAACTGTGCAGGCAGGTGCTGAAGACTGCGCGCGCGTCAAGGTGCTGTCACAGACAGCGTACTGACACACAGACAGCATACACACAGGCAGGTACTGAAGACTGCGCATGTTTGTCAGAGTGCTGTCTGACAAACAAAGTCAAACAACCAACGGCAAAATTGCATCTGCAGTTCTGAAGACCCAGCCAAGTTTTGCATATGACCAGAATGTCCACTTTCGAGGTGGACAATGTTGTGATGTGCTCCAGGGTCAAATGCTTTGCCATGTCTGTATACCACAAAGCAAAATGCACCAGATGCTCACACCTGAAAGCTGGGCTTTGTGATAGCACCTCTGTCCACACCATGCCCGCCAGAGCAGTTTCTGCAGCAGTCGCCTGACAATTTTTCATCCACCTATTGACAGATAGTACAAATCGAGTCAGGAACTTCAATCAGGCCAGCAGCATAGCCAACAACCATTGTACAATCATAGTTCTCTCTGTAGAGTGACCAGCAAGGAGACGTAATGATATGTCACTTCACAGACTGATCAATGAAGGTACCACAGCATTAGTTAGCACAGTTTTGCCAGGCAACTCAGGACAATCCGCTAACCAACTCAAGTGAGGGAACTGACCTGGGTAGCACGGGTCTCTGTAGCAGCTTGTGCGGTCCTGCAACAGCAGTCCAAAGTCCACTCATCTCTGCAGCTGCTTGTGAGGTCCTTAGGAATTAGGTCCTTAGGCTTGTCGGGTCATTAGGCTTGTCAGCTTGCCAGGTCCTTAGGTCCCCAAGAGTGGACACAGCAGTGTTGGACCTTGGGCATGGTTGCTTCAGATGGGCTAGATCCTCATGACCCCTGCATCTTCATTGGGCTGCTGCACACTGGCATCAGGGCTGTGCAAGCACCATGCGCTATTGCCAGCATTGCTTGACAGACTTCTCTGTGAGGAGGTGAGTGGCTGGCTCATCAGGGAGCTGATGCGTCCCCAGTAAGACGGGGACTGGCGCTGTTGCTGGCTGGGCTGCATGCTCTTGACAAAGTAGAAGCCTCGCTCTGGCAAGTGGGCCTCTGGCATGCAACTCTTGTGACGTTCCCTTACTGGCTGGCTAGCCAGCTCTTGCATTTTTGCCAGTCGCATACCCATCTGTGTCTCAAGCAAACGCTGCAAGTGGCAAGCAGTCACACGTCAACTGAGGATCGACAAAGGTTGAGTACAGATGTTGTCACTGAGTCCATAGATTAGCTAATGCTGCAAAGCAAAGCCTGCATGGATTTTGTTATTTGTCCAACACATAGCATGCACAAGCAACCGTTTGGGGAATCCAAAACATGTATATGGTGCGTGCAGCGTTGAGAATGCTCTAAACCATGACAGTGTAAAAGAAATAACATACACCGGTATGTTCCACATGTCAGGATGCTGTGACGTCAAGGCAGAATACAGAGTGGAAACACAGAGTGGGAGTATGGCAGTGATCTCACTCTGATGTAAGGAGAAGCCTGAGCAAGCCTGACAGCGCCAGACATGCCGCTTTCAAAGCCTTTATTACTGAACTGGGCCAGAATGATAGATAGAATAGCATGGTAGTAGTTTGCCAGTTTATGCTGGTCGACACTCTGACCTGTACATGCAAGGACACTGTGCATCGACACCAGTTAAGTCTGCTGTGATTGCATGCCCATGTAATGGACTGTTTTACATGGCAGTAACACAGATGTGACTTGTCTACAAAATGTTTTTGCCACGTGTAAGCCATGGTATCCTCACAAACGTTGGAGATGGACACACCTCATTACACATGCAAACGGGCCCATCTGCTCAGGCCCAACAGCTGTGAGAAGACAAACACATGGCCATACGTACCTGCAGTGTTCTGTTGCAGAGTAGCTTCTATGAGGGTAGGGCACACCATCATGTGACCAAAATCATTTACAATGACTCGCTTGCCAGGCCGCTTATACAGGTAGAACAGTTTGCCGCCTCGTGTCACCACATCCTGCACGTTTGGGGACATCAGTGAACTGCACTATAGTCACAGTGCTAGCTAGCTAGCTAGCTCATATGTGCTCACGCGTGCTCATAGTCCTAAATCTCACAGCATGCGTGCACACCACTGGGTTATCTCAGACTTCAAGCTGGCATCATGTGTGCTGCTGCACTGCTCCTGTTGCAGTACAGAGCATACCTGGTTGTTGATGACGCTCCAGGTGTCAGGCACCATCTTGTTGTAGTCTCTGGCAAAGGCATGGCTACCAGTCCTGGGCGCTCCAAAGGAGTAACACAGCAGCTTCACATCACCTCTACTAGCTTTCAGCAGCGCCTGCTTGATGTCAAATGCTGCCAGTGTAGATAAAGCTCCGCCCAGGGAGTGGCCTGAATCAGCCAAAGATCATTTCATATATGTTTGCTTTTCACAACATCGGGGCTTATGACCCAAAGCAAATGGGTTGCAGCTGCAACGACTGGGACTTCCTGTGAATATATCTAGCCAGTGCAAGGTGCTGTACAGAGTCATCACTTTTTATTTTTTGGGGTGTGTGAAGACTGTCAATGCTGCTGCAAGGCAAGGGCCATGCTGTTTTGCTGGGGTAGGGGTACCTGTGACATAGATTTTGAGGGGCTTGGCATGCAGCCCGGCAGGGCGTGTATGGACAAGCTGCATGACGCGGCCTACCACCTTGTCATTCAGCCCTCCTGCCAGCCAGCTCTTCAGGAAGCCCACATGCACCAGGGGCCGCGTGAACATCCAGTGGTGGCCCCTCACTGGTGGATGTGCCACCCTCCACACCTGCAAGCAGATCATCCAGTGATCCTGCAGGCAGATGATCCTGTGGTCCTGCGAGCAGATGATCCTGTGATCCTGCGAGCAGATGATCCTGTGGTCCTGCAGGCTGACGTATGGCTCCTGTGTTCAGGTCAGAAACACCAGACCAAAAGCTTGTATGGCATGTTTATCTTCCTGGCAGCTTCAGCACACCTATGAGATGTTGCCACACAATTTGCATGCTGTTTGAACAGGACTCTGGCTGTACAATGGCAAGCTGCAGGCACATCATAATCATCTGACGGTCTTGTTGTCTGACTCTATTCACACCCTGAACTCAAAGCTTCACAAACCCTGGATCAACACATTGGTAACACCTTAAACATGCAGGCAATGCAGCAGTGCAGGTCAAACGCTGTAGACAAATCAATGCTGTATGGAAGAGCAATCTTCAGCATTAGTATGCACAAGGTCGTTTGCTGATGACCTGCATGTCTGCTACTGCATTCTGCATAGAGGCAGAGCCTCTGAAAGGACTACAGTTGCACAAGGTCTGCTGATGACCTGCATGTCTGCTACTGCATTCTGCATGGAGGCAGAGCCTCTGAAAGCATTACAGTGCACAAGGTCGTCTGCCAATGACCTGCATGTCTGCCATCGCATTCTTCATGGAGGCAGTGCCTCTGAAGGACACCACAATCTTGTCCTGACTCCAGCCCATCAGGCAGCGAGTGTCTGTCTGAAGCTCCCAGAACAGCTCACTGTCCGTGAGTCCGTACAGGCTCAGGGCAGTTGGCAGGTCCAGAATTGTTCTTGGTGGCTGCACAGGAGCTGCTTGTGGTGAAGGCTGCTCTTGATCCAGAGTGTGGGTGGTCATATTGCGCTTGGACCCCTTGGCTCTTGGTGCTGGAAGTGCCTGCAACGCAGCAACATGTCATGGCTGCTAAGAGCACAGCCTCAAGAGGAAGCCTTATGCAGCCCTGCTGCTGAAAGCAAGGTGTGCTGTGCAAGCTGATCAGATGCTGCCAGTCAGCAAGAAAAGCAAAGCAAGAAGAGGAACATCAACAGCCAGCAGAGTTCGAATTTACATTGCTTCCTGCTGGAAGTTACTGATTTTTTTCTGCTGACAAGGTTTGCAGCATGTATGCGCTGCAGACTCACCCGCTTGTGTTCGTATGCGAGGCAGCTCCAGTAGAGCATGTGCATCATAGTTTCAAAGCAGAACAGCGGCTGCTGCTTGTACTGTGCTGGCAAGGCCAGATTACGAGCTGCAAGCATTGCGTCCTCATCTTCCTCTGTCCATGCAAACTCTTGCAGCCACACCTGCAAATGCCACGCCAACCTGTTATGTGGCACAGTCACATGTCATATGACATTTAGGCTTTTGTGCTTATTTGCAAACGGCAACAAAACATTTCTGCCGTAATGCTTGACATGCGTTGTTCTGTCGCGTGGGTTCTTACAGCCTTCATGAGCAGGTATGCAACATGCTTTCATTTGTAAGGAAAAGCATTGAGTGTGCTGCTAGTGTGAAGTGTCAGCTGCCATGGCACATCATTTGTGTTGTCAATGCATGCAAAGCCTGTCAATTAGTAGACCAGACTATCCATTCTGGGTAACAGGCATGCTTAACAAGCAAAGGGAAGGGCTGACTCATCACAAGTGCAGCATACAAAGCAAACATTGGGTTGTGTTGTGTGCCGATAACATCAAGAATTGTACCAAACCCAAAACGCACCTGCAATGCTGCAGCATGTGCTGGTGGGTTGTGAGGCGTGGCCATAAAGCTCATCACAAAAGCATTAGCGCTCATCACAACCTGTACGACACAACACCTTGTTGGCCTATCTCGATGACGGACCCACACCAAGGACAGGTTACACTATAAAACACAAAGGCTATATGAACACTGTATGAGCATGGCAGGGCAGGGCGGCGCAATCTCATGGGGAGCCTTGGAGACCTTGTCATGATCACCATATGCAGCTTTTCCAAGATTTATCAGCGCTGCTGATCTAGACAGCAAGGCCTGCCTGGCTTAGATGGCCATGTTCACAAACTGATGCTCTTAACCAGACAAAACAGCATTGCAACAGCCTGAACCACAGCAGCGCTGAGAAGGGTGCTGCAGCAGGCTGGGGCAGGGCAACACTGCAGGACAAGCTGATCACGACAGTCCCAATGCAGCAGCACAAAGTCCCGATTTGCATTCAAGGAGGCAAGGCAACACTGCAGGTGTCTATGGCAGCAGCAGGAGCAAGTAGAACCACAGCAGGGCATGGCATGGCAGGGCAGGGCAGGGCAGGGCGGGGCAGGACAGGGCAGGGCAGGACAGGGCAGGGGCAGGACCTGCATGGGCATAAGGCCCAGCCAGGAGAATTGGAAGCTGGCACAGCTATGACGGGGCTGCACCAGCCACA
>JAABUP010008515.1_pt1 | contig 13056 bp, 10 predicted proteins | sample 5559201 | NCBI WGS metagenome assembly JAABUP01 (sample SAMN10711887, study PRJNA513373) | rock metagenome | isolation source: Antarctica rocks | place: Antarctica | reverse complement strand
GCGAGTGGGGAGGCCTTGTTGAGCATACAAGACAGGAGTAAAGCATTATCAGTGTCGAGGGTGCTATGAAGATTTGGCCGCTTAACCCTACCAAAGAGACGTCCTTAGCGACGGTCCCGGCTCACCACCAAACCACAAACAGGGCTCCTCTGCCATGCAGGCTCTCGGTGACATTTCGCTGGGCTTCGTCTCCACGCCCGCAGGGCTTGCATACACGCTTCGAGCAACATACGATAGCGCTCAATCATGTCCAGCTCGTGTTCCTACAGAAGTACGCCTGGCCCGTCTCACTGGCGCTTACACACTCCAAGCAGTACCATAATTCAACATCCACTCTAAGCGTGCTCGTATTCAAGGACAAGGCTCTCAGAACACATTCCCATCACCACTTAGGGTCCAGACATGGATGCATATCTGCATTGCGGAGTACCACATCTGATCCCCGTCTTGGATCAAAGGGCCTGCAGTCCCTATGATGCAGAACAAGGTACGGAAATTGAAGTGATCTGTTAAGTGTACATAGGGAGGGTGCAGCGATGGAAGGGTGAGGGCTACGATTGATCACTCTTTTCAGCACAAAGAAAAGGAAGGGGCTGCGAGACTTTCCCAAGAATCGCACACGGACACAACGAGGGCGAATATGACATTCAGGATTTCAGAGTCAGGGGAGCTATTCACCCATGCACAAGCTATTCGCTAGACCACAACCACCTGTGTCTCGCACCATCCCTGGCCGACAGAGATCCAACAGCCCCGTAGGTATTGACCAGCATGACAGACTGAGAATGTCTACATCTTAAATCCATCAGTCCGCGGCAGGACTTCGCTGACGTCGGTCTCAACTGTGTCCTGCGATGATGGATGTGGACCGACCACAATGATTGGGCAACCTGGGGGGTTGTTAGGAGCTCGAAAGATGTGTGGGCTCGGTGTAGCGACGTCGTTACAGCATAGGAGGTAGAAGTTGTTGTGTTAGGGGCAGGGTCTACGGCCCTTTGAGGGAAGAGAGGGGTGGATTTACGTAGGATGGGATGATGCTGTGCATTTCATGGGAAGACATGGGGTGGTGTCGTGCTGGAGGAAGAAGAATTGGTGTTGGATATTAAATTGAGTTGCGAGGAATATATCAATTATGACCATCTCTCCTTTTATAAGATGCGACGAACCATGCGCTTACTAGGATGATCTAAGGTGGTTTAAGCTAAAGAGGAAATCATTTGTGATTTATCTTACATTCATCTATAGAGAAATATATCAAGTGATAACTGTTTCAATATATACAAATCTCCAAACCATCACCACAACCCACCCACTCCCCCCGAACCCCCAACGCAATTCCCCTCTACATCCCCCCAACCCCAACCTATACCCCCCTCAACCTCCCCAAAAACCCCCACCACCAGACTCCGCACCCCCCGTCCCCCCCTCACCACAAAAACCAGCACAGCTTCCAACGAACACGTCGATTCCACACCTCTAAAGACCAGGACATATAACGGTAGTATATCTCTTACTAGGGGAAGTCCCATGTATATCGCTCTCTATATCTACAGCGCGCGGCGCGGTGCTTAGTGGGTATGCAGACCTTGCGGCCGATGACGATGACGACGATGAGGGATTTTTTGGGCGGTGGGGGGGTGTTGGGGGGGAGAGTAGGAGGTGTGAAGGGTATGACTGGTATGGAATAATGGCTATGGGAGTAGAGATGGGAATATAAGTAGTGGATGGGTATACGGATGATGGGACGTTCGCCTCGGTGTCCGAGGAGTTGGGCTTTAGTACCATCCCTTTTTTGCGAGCGGGTGTCTCGAACGAGCAGGTGGTGTTTCCGAAGGCAAGGTACTTACTTAATCGATCTGATCAGCTCTCAGCAAGTTTGTCAATCAACTGCTGCTCATTGTATGAACGTATCGATCTTTCAGCATACCTTTGGATATGATATGCTACTTGCTAGTTCGAGTCATCCGCTCAGAGGGGAATGAATACACGGGAGTTTTTGGTGAGAGATGACGAGTCAGGGATGTGTTCAGGTTAAGGTACAATATTGGGTTCGATTCCGAATGGCGCCGGCTTAATGGTGGAGTTGTCGCTTTTCTTCTAGGGGCTTCCTTATCGTGAACAAACTCCACATGGACGGGAAATTTTAAACCTGGCTCCATTGAGGGACTGGGAGGCGTAGCAATAAACAAACGAACAAGCTTGGTCCTCGCAGAACATCTACGATTGGGGATCTATGTCATCTTGAAGGCTGTTAGGTGCCTTATCAAGAACAGGCATTGAGCGTGTCTCCACACTTGTTTGCACGCTGAACTAGTAATGGCACCATACTCAGTGATTGAACCGGCTGTGAGACGAAGAAAATATCCTCGAGACTTAGGGCGGATGAGTGGGCTTCCGGGGCTGTTGCACAGGATGGACCCAAGTAGCTGATGATTGAAAAGAATCATAACCTATAGAGGTATCTTTCTCGTCCAGGATCGGTAAAGAGATACCATAGAGATGACTTGCCTTAAGGGAAAGGGTCGCCGAGATTGGCTTGGAAGGCTCAAGGTAGGGGAACGGTCACTTGTAGATCAAACAAACAATGTCCAGATGACGTATCTGTCTGTCCCTACCGCAAAATCCAGGTAGAGTACTCGTGAACTCTCAAGAATTTCCTCCAAAATGCATGATAACATACCACCGCAAGTCCAGCGTATTGACTTCCTTAAGAAAGGTTCAGAAAAAGGCAGGGGAAGATCGACCTCGGCCTCGTTATATCAGCTCACTACAGCTGATGTCCATAGATTCACCAACTGGTAGCTTGAATGCATGTTGGCTGGGTGAAGCAGTGGGTGTGGTTTCTGGCGTGGGTAAAGGCGCCGGTACCGTGGGAGCCACGCCAGCTTTGGAGAAGCCTGGAGGAGGACTTGCCCAGGCAAAGTCAAGATACTCTCCCAAGATCTTTCGAATACCCAAGGAGAGCTCTTGAACCTGCTTCTGCCTTGACAGACTCCAGACGCGGTCGTTGGTGCCTCTACCAGACTCAACGGCAGTCTGCTCGCCGCCATCCATGCCGTCAAGGATACTTCTCCATACCCGCATGGTTTCATTGAGCTCGTCGATGTTGCTGACACCCATTACGCTGACGCCTAGCTTGGCTGCCTTGTGATCAACCTTCTCGTGGGTCCATGGGATGCCGGACGCTGGGTCGCCCTTCGAGCCCACCTCCTCTCCCTCGCGGATCCAAGTCTCTAGAGCGAATCGGATCGCGACCTTTTCGATCCGATTGTTCAGCCGATCACACCAATTGCTGGCTTTCAGTATGGCTGCCCGCAGTGCGTTGGGAGACGGGTGGAAGTCACCGTGAGCACCAATTGGCACACCGGAGCGGCGCAGAAGGCCCATGCCAAGCACTGAAGCATTGGGAACAACATCGACACCGGCTGCTTTCAATCGTGGTACAGCTAGCGAGGCGAGTCTCGTATTTTGTAGAGTGAAGTTGGCGTAGGACATGACGACATCCAAGGGCTCTCCCGTCTTCTCCAGGATCATCTCTGCAAGCTCACACAGAACCACCACAGGGTAGCCAGAGATCCCTACATACTTTATCCGACCGGTGTCATCCCGTATTCGGCGCAATTCTTTGACAGCTGTGAGGACTTCGTCGAGGGTCACGAACTCGACATCATGACAATAGACCACGTCAAGATATTGTGTATGTAGACGGTCAAGGCTTCGCTGCACACTGCGCCGCACCGAGGAGGTGGAATAGTCGAATTCGGCGCCAGCAATTCGGCCGACTTTGGTCAGAAGGTAGTAATCGCGGCGAGGGAAGTTATTGTGAACAAAGGGTGTGTTGAGAGCCTTTCCGAGGAGCTCCTCAGCTGGGCCGTAGTAAGGGGAGGAGTCGAAGGCGCGGACGCCGAGGGAAAGGGCACGGTGAACGATGCCTGTGGTGGGCAGTGCATAGGGATCGGGGTTGTATTGGTCATTGAAGGTTGCTGTTCCACATATGAGAGGGGGAAGAAGAGATGACAGTGGGGGTAATGTTTGAGGCATGAGGACCTCTGTGGGTGTATAGACTAGAATGTGGGAGTGGGACAAAAAGATGAGGGAGATATGTGAAAGGATAATGCGACAGCTCGTGTTGCCCAGAGGGCGGCAAAGAGAATTAACGCAGTGGAATAGTTGGAGCTATCAGAAGCTGCGCTCGAATGATGTGATAGTAGTGGAATACATGGTCAGTGTCAATCACTCATATATGGTTTCCGGCCGTCCAAGCAATCCGGAGCGCACACCGAGTGAAAGCTCTCGAGCCGGAGCCAACGGGCGAACGATGGCGCCATCGCTGGTCTATGACGCGACGACTTGCCGTGACTAATCCACGGAAGCGTCCGACTTATCAGGACCAGCGACGAGGCTACCGCCTGGTCTGAAGGAAAGAGATACAAAGTCAGACGTGGTGGATTGTTGCATGGTGTGGACTTTGGTTTCGGAAACGGAAAGTTGCAACGATGCTAAAGCCGCGATTGCGCTAACGGCCTTTACTAGCGCCCATCATTCGGAGTCTGCATATGTCGCAAGCATCGCAAACAGGCCCGGCATCTACGCCGACACACACCTGTTTTCTAGCCTGCTTCTGGAAACCAATGGTTGGGACTTGACTTTATCTCGACGGGCTTGGCCGCTGCGTTTCAGATCCGGACATGATTGCTAATTGCCATGTGATTGCATGTTACGATATGGATGGTTCTGCGATGTTCGGTGGCTGTCTTCGCTATGCAACAAGTGGGGGTCAGCATGCTATCCATTGCGCCATCTCTATGCAGTCAGGCTGCATACAACTGACAGAACCCATCGTTTGATCGTCCTTGATGCGAACGGTTGGCCCCGAAGATGTGGGAGAGCACTTGCCGAGTCCTGACCCTATGGCGATGTTTGATATGTAGGGGGCGGTCACAAATAAGGCTGAAGATTAGAAGTGTCTGTAGATTTCGAGAGGTATTTATCCTTGGTATCCATGAGATCAATTGTGGAAGACTGCGAGCCGGACAGTCGAACTTCTTGGCTGGCCCCGGAACAGGCTCAGCTTCAATGAATGAATGGACCGAATATGGTGGCCACTCAGTATGCTTTCCGTCCGGAAAATTATTGAGACTGGATCGTCCAGATAGAAGGTTTTGAGCATCATGCCCGCCCAAGTTGCGACGCCGCTGTGAAGGGTATGAGATAAAGAAATCGAACAAAATTGATGCACCCCATCTGAGTACTCCTGCGGGCCGCTGTCCAGCCTGCCAATGGAGTAGAAATGCCCGGAACGCCTTTCGCTATGCATACATGCCTATTCCCCATATGGTCTCTGTTTGACCAATATATATCAAGCCGAAAAGGCGGTCTCGAGCGGTGGGCAGCCGGCGTTGAGGCTCACTGATGTTCCGTCTCAACGTTTGCCCAACTCTCGTTGGGAATGAATGCTATCGATCCTTCCATACCTTCGGCTTCCACCCTTCTCTCAACTCTGTTTCTGTCTCTGCCTTCTCTGCCGCCTCCCTGACCTCCAGCTCTATCCGTTCTCGGGCCCGCAGTACTTTACTTTGCAAGTAGAAGCTGCCCCCTTTGCTTGGATCATTTCTGTCAAAGAGGTTCTTGAATCTTTGCATCATAGTCTCCATATCCGTCTTGCCTCCTTGCGGTGGCCTGACGTTAAGAATCTTGCAGGCTTCATCCAATGTAAGACCCGAGGAGGCGAAGTTATTGGCCGTGCCAGAGCCACCACTTCTCGCGCCTTGTTTGGCATATTGCTGTGAGGCTGAAGCTTGCCGGTAGGCTTCAGCGAAAGCCCGGCCGAGGACTCTGGAGCCAACGAGGACGACTTGAGTGATAATGCGGTGCGCCTTGCCTCTCGTCAGCACCAGGTGAATTCCTTTACGAGAATGAGGATGTTCAAGCGCTCACCATGTATAGATTTTCCGCCCCCTTCCAACACCAAGCCTTTTACTGTGAAACGCTATGAGTCGTTGAAAGCCATTCGAGATGAAGTTGAACAGCGGCGAATGGAAGTGTCAATTTTCTGAAGGGCAAATTCTTAGCTCCGGTGCAGATGCTGCTTAGTCATTCAAATGCGGGCCTTTGCGGCGACCGTCTACAGCAGGTTTCTGGCCTGCCTCGGCTGGTCTTCAATCCACATCACGAGCCGTACTGTCTCTACAGAATCCTCAAGTCACTCGTTGATCGGATTCTGGAGCTGTTTCAATCGTCAACATGGGAAGGGAGTCCCGTGAAGCGCAGAAATCCCCGATCTTTCTCCCCACATGATGTATGGCTGCATTTGGTATGCTCTTTAAGAATCAACATTCCTATTCTCTTCCTATACTAGCTGGCTTTGGCTAATCATATGGCCAGAGACGCCTTGGATAACAGATATGGCTTCAACCCCAGGTCGTGAGCCTGAAAGTCGTTCTGGAAAAGCAAAGGACGACCTGAACCCTCCAACAATAGCTACCTTCTCTCCGAACCCCTCTGGTTCTTCTCCAGCGACTAGACAGCGGTCTACCATCCTGGTTCACCGCAAATCGCCACTGCTCGTCGCTACACCTCCTATGATTACACGTGCATTGGCCTTCTCTCACCCGTTCCTCTTGCCTCTCAACCAGGTAGTCGGGCTAATAACGTGGACGAGCGGAGATCCATGGGAAAGCTTCCTCATCGTGGCAGGCTTTTGGGCTGTCACTCTTTATGGCGATGTCATGATTAGATTTGGTGGCCCAATCGTCGCCGTTGTTGCTATCATCTTGGGTATGTATTCTAGGAGATATTCCCCGCTGTCCTCGAGTGGGTGGACGAACGAGAAATTCAAGGACTCGACGAAGGAGCATAAGGAAACCAACATGAAGCATCAGAAGAGTCTAGACGAGATCGTGGAGACCTTGAGCGTCTTCACGTCGAGATGCAATGTGTTACTTGAACCATTCATGCAGCTTACTGATTTCCTCTCCACCCAAAGGACTGCAACATCAGCTACTACGAGACCGGCGCTCACAACCTTGTTCATCCGCATATTGATGATCAGCCCAATATGGATCGCCCTGACTCTACCTCCCCTCTACATCCTCACTTCCCGTCGAGTTATTCTAACACTTGGCACCCTCATGCTCAGCTGGCACTCTAGACCCGCTCGAGTCTCTCGTGCAATCCTGTGGCGCTCCAAGTTGATTCGCCGGGTCGTCTCAGCAATTACCGGATTGACTTTTGGGCCTCAACCACAGCCACTAATTGCGCGCAAAGGCCCGCCGCCGCCGCTTCCTCCACGACATAAGAGCCAACATGATGTAGCCAATTCCTTGGTTGCAAAGGGTCAAGCCGAGCCTGTCGGTGTTCGCTTCACCTTTATTGTCTTTGAGAATCAACGGCGCTGGCTTGGACTGGGCTGGACATACTCCTTACTTGCCTATGAGCGAGGGCCTTGGACCGACGAGCATCTAAACCCATCGGACTCCAAAGATCGCTTTCAACTGCCGCAAGTGGACCATGGAACGGCACAATGGCGATGGGTACCGGGTAGTGAATGGCAGGTTGAAGGAGGCGGAAAGAAAAAAGCGAGTACTGGGGATGAGGGTTGGATCTATTACGACAACAAATGGAACGATGGTCGTCGCGGCCTAGATGGCTGGGGGAGGTATACGCGAAGACGAAAATGGTATCGAGATGCCGAGCTTGTCGAGAGCAATGATGGTACTGGCCTCGACGGGTCTGCCGATACACTGGTCCCATCTCGCCCCGGATCTGCCCCTTCAGAAGCACCGCCCGAGTACTCGCAAGCGGTCAAGGACGGCGACGGAAACAGTAGCGGTAGCAGTCAAACCAAACGACGTGGCTTTTTCAGACGAGGTAGTAGATCAAGCGCACAGAGCAGTGGTGATTTTTCTGGTACAAGTACCTTGCGGGGTGATGAACGTGATACCCAACAGTTGCCATCACATCAGGAGCGTGATAGCTATTGGGGCATTGGGGACGATGCAAAGATGGGTTTAGAATGAGTCAGGAATATTTTAAGCCGCGTTGCCCGGAACGAGAACACAAATCCATTTACTGGACAGCCCAAATTCCTAACAAGCATTATTCAAGGGCTTGACAACTTTACCGACAGCCCAGACACCCGGTGTCAAAGATACATTGAGCCTGATATCCTCCGATCTAAGAAATCTTAAAGGAGGTAGAGGGCCTCGTACCATCGAGTTTCAAGTATCCATGATCCCGAGTATCGTCATCGTCAATAGCACTGACAAATCTTCGCCCACAAGGTTATATACTGACTCGACGGGGGCTTCCGTTGATTGAAGAAAATTGGGCTAGACTCCAAGCCGTCATCCCAGAATTTGCTACGCTCACCAAGGCAAGTAGTGACAGCAGACCTCTCGAGGATCTGCCAATCTCAAGGCAGAGCCCTTGATTATTCAGCAAATTTCAAGCAAACACTGTTGCCTCTATCCCGCCTCCAGGACAACGAGGAACACATTGATAGCTCCCGATGGGGAATCACTGATTAGTCCTAGGACCATGAGCTCAATTTGCTACCACGAGCCCTGCGGATAGTCAAGCTCGCGAACGTCTCGCCGTCCTTGTAAGGGATAGCTAGGGTGGTAAAGTCTTTGGGAGCGGACTAGAAGTGGGATTCAGCAAGCACCATCACGACCTTCACTTTTACATTGCTTGCCGAGTTGATGAAACTCCGAATGTTATGCGTTCGAACCAAAGGTATTCCCACACCAATCTTCGGTCGGTGGTGCTTTGGTTCAAAAAAATCACATGGAATTGTCTCAGCATCACACCCGAAGGCAGGAGTACGTGGCTAACCAGTGTCACCATCAAATGACCAGTCAAGACACAGAAAGGTAGTATTAACGAGCGTGTTTATTTATTCGACTACTCGACAACAGAAGAGAACAATATTCCGCCTAATTCCCATACACTCATCACAATCCCTTCCTCAAGTATTCACAGTGAATGTGAGATATCCATATGTTCCCCACTCTCCTTCCCTGTCCTTCCTCTGGGTCACCAATTAGTGCTATTTTCTCGTCAGCTGTGTTTCACCCCTGTTACGAAAGATAGACTCTTACTCCACAGCTGCCGCATCCACAGCTCGAACATTCCCCTTTGCAAGAGCAAGAGGAGCAGCTGCAAGGTTCCATTTTGGCAGAAATAGGTAGGCGAGGGTTTTGGTGGAATTGGTGATGGTCTCAGAGTTTGATGTAATCAAGTCTGCGAAATAGTAATCAGTGAATTGAGGTTTGGTGGTTGGAGGACGATGGAGGTCGAGAGCAGAAGTGGTACAAATATACCCTCCAGATCACGCGCAAGTCTCGCATTCACCCCGCACTACGCACAAGTCGCTCTCCTTGGTATCCAATGACGGTGAGTTCATATCCGGAAGACTGCGACAATTGTGCCTGTCTTTGATAGGATTGGCGGGTCTTTGAACCCTGAACGCACAAACAGCGCAGCTGGTTAATCCCGGGTGGCTTGATGTCCGTGGGATGGATCCCGTGGTCATAAGCTCCTTGGGCATATGAGGTGAGAATTCATGAAAAGAATGTGATTCTCCTATTGGCATCGCATGCTACTGATCTTGACATCGCACGCCAATACCCTGACCAACATCAATGCTATTCAATTCCTCCATTGAGACCAAAGAATCCCATCACCAGTTTCAGCAAGCCATAGTTGCACCATCAAGTATTTGTCGCTCCACCACGTATCCTGTCTCCTCTCGTCCGCCAACCTGCATTCTCGGAAGGATTTCTGTGTTGTCAGCAACGATTGGCCCATACAACCCAAGGACTCGAGACTCACATTTGCAGGTGCATTGTCCAGTAGGGCAAGCACAGGAGGTGCCGCAACTGCATGAACAACCTGGACCTACGGATCGAAAAGGTTAGTGATCTTGAGGTGGATTTTTCCGAGGCGCAGGTGGGGTAATTGTGAATGGTGGTGGGGGTAAGTACCCATATTGCAGTTCTTCGACTGACTGCTGTCGACTTTGACGACTTTGATTTTGGCCGTCGGAAGAGCTCAGGACGTTTGATTTTTCTCTCCTGCTGTCTTGCTCTTGTTTTGATTTTCAAGGTGGGGATGAGTGGTAAGATCAAGGGAGTTGCGGGGTGGACGAGCCCCAGGCTTTATGTCACACATGAGGCCGCCGGTAAGCGCTAGAGCTTTTGCGGGATGTCAGCCCATTAAGGGCCGAGCCTCGACGAGGATTGGCGGGGCGTGGGGTCCCCTAGCCTTGGTAGGTCTTTGCATCCTCGATCATTCACCGATATATCGCTTCCTTTTCTGCGCTTTCTCTTCTCTACGCAAGAATCTGTCACTTCGATCTTGAATGGAGAGACCACAGTTTGTAGTAATTCAATTGAGATCTGAGGCGGTACTTAACTCGCTTGATCAAGCGACATCGACTCGTGGACTCCTTTGTTCTTGGAGATAAATTTGACGAAAATAGACAAGCTTGCATCCACTTGCCTTCTCTCCACCTCGCGCCCTCCATCACGTACTGCTGACATCGATCGATCAATAAGACCGTCCAGTGAGCTCGCTCCTAATGGGCAGTCGTCCTCCAATCGCTGTCCGTGTGCGTAATAACTTGCTCATTTCCGCGCCCTAGTACATGTACATGCGGCCGGGAGAATTTCAACCTACCAACCAGACACGGTGACCCGGAAACTACACTAGTGGTACACTCCTCGATCATGCACGACCTTCCTCCGGTAATGCCGTTCAGACTTGGCCGATGATGGTGGTTGGTGTCCGTTGGCTTAAGCGGGCATGCGATGACTGTGAGCTTGGTCGGATTAGCTAAGACAATAGCATCGAGCGGTATACTGGGGACTCTTAGAGCAGACGTATATACGGCAATGGAGCAGATGCAGTCAGACGGAGAGGGAGGTCTTACCGGTTGCGTTTCTACAGCGTCAAATGAAAGTAAAGCTCACCGCCCCAAGCTCAACCATACTTCGCGAACTTGACTGCGTCAGCATTGTAAATCCAGGAAGGTCCATGAAGCGCGAATCTCAACTTTATCTTTCCTACCCTGTCAACATGCCTCTCACATAAAATCCACCACTCTTTGCCCCGTCATAATCCTGCTCTTCACCCGCTGTCCCCAGACCGAATACCCCAGCAGCGCCCTCGCCAACATTCCCCAGATCAAGAGATCCATAACAAAGTACCCCCCGGTAGCGAATCAAAGCCTGAAATCCTAGAGCCCTTCCCATCGAGCTCCTAAGTCCCCGAAATGGGGAATCCAACCATCCCAGCCAACAAACCCGTATTGAAATCCAAAAACATCGACACTTCTAGGTACAGAAAAATAGCCGCCTACCCTCCTCCCGACGATCTCATACCACAGACGGAGACGACAGCCAACGGCCTCGAAAACATCATTGCTATATTCTATTCCTCAACGCGGGGTCTTGTCCACGCATTCAGATAAGTGGACATCTCCCCTTACTTCGCCGAAAGCTAGCCATCATCTTCCAACTTCCACAATCGGACCTCCTCGAACGTGCCCATCATCCCCTCCCCACCAACCCGTCTCCATTCACACCACACCCCACCATCACCATCACGAACCCCCTTCCTCTACGAATTTTCCCCTACCCACCACCATCTCGTCCCCGTCCCCTCGCATCGCACCCCTAATCACCTATTCATCCAATCAAAGTGGTAGTCTATATATTCTATTCCACCATTTATAGGACCCGTATATTATTATACCTAATATCCCGAATAAGTCTATTAGCGACTTATTCTACGAGGTGCCCGATATTCCGGTAACGATAGTATTAATATATGTTTCCTTAATAGCTATTATAATAGTTATAAGACTAGTTTTAGTTTCCTTAGCTTCGTAGAACTCGTCGGCTACTACGTATCTAGTAGTAAGGAGTAATTCTATTATCGTAACTTACTTTAATCTTACTTTACTCTTAGGGACCTCCTAGCGGCGGGTGGTACGGGTGAACTTACCCTTAACCTATTTATTATACTAACTACTCGTTAATATAAATATCCCTCGTTATTAGTTACTAGTCGGCTTTTCTCCCTCCTCGACCTAAAATAGTACGAAGTTAACGGCTCTTAGTTTATATTCGTTATATAAGGTATCTATATAGTAGATAAAGAAATATATAGATAATCTTCTATCGAACTTACGATCGTACTATATATCCTACTTATTTATCTAATTAGTTAAGAGTTTAGCGGGAACTATAATTAGATTTAACTCGAGTTAAATATTGAATCCGCTCGTAGGCCTATCCTAGATATAAGCGTAAAGTACTAGCTACTTTCGTTATAAGGGGTATTAAGCGTCTTTCGTCTAGCTATACTACGTAATAGGGCCGGGTAACCTAATTTAGGGTAGGGTAAGTTAGGTTAAAATAGGACTTAGGGCCGGGTTAGGGTCGGGTTATTAAATTTAGATAAAAACCCGACCTAACCTACCTAAAAAGGGGTTACCTATAGGCTACCCTATATTATATAATAGTATCTACTATCTATATAAGTAGTTAGTATAATAATTAGAAGTTAGTCGAGATTATATATTTTTAAGGTTCTAGAAAACTAGAATATAATTATAATTATTATTATAATAATTATAAATTCTCGCTATTAAGATAGGTATATCGCCTTAATAATATTATTAAATACTTACTACCTCTCGGCTCCCTTTATCTCTCGTTATCTAGCCCCCTCTACCTCGACTTTATAGCCGCTAGCGACCTAGTTACCGTCCCCCCCTTAGCCTCGTCTACTAGTTAACGCCCTCCTACCCTCTACTTTATAGCCGCTAGTAACTCTAGTTACTAGCCCCCCCCCGGCTCCCTCTATCTCGCGTTATCCTCCTTACGGACGAGTATTAAAAAACTCTCCTTCTTCTTCTCCTCCTTCTTCTTTCTCCTTACCGGCGGGCGGCGATATAGATATCTATATAAAGGAAGAATTTCGTTCCGGTAGGCTATTAAGAAAGCTTAAAAGTACTAGTAGCGAGGTATTTTTAGAATAATAATAATA
>JAABUP010008513.1_pt1 | contig 13060 bp, 13 predicted proteins | sample 5559201 | NCBI WGS metagenome assembly JAABUP01 (sample SAMN10711887, study PRJNA513373) | rock metagenome | isolation source: Antarctica rocks | place: Antarctica | reverse complement strand
ATCCGTCGCCGTGTGGTGCCTGCGGCCACGCGTCGAGCACGCGTGGCCCCGGATCGTGCGCCTTACCGGACTGCGGCACTCCGTCGCGCAGGCCATCGCGTCGTTCTCTCCGACAGACTGCTAGCGCGACATCCTGCGCCCCCCAGAGGATCAAGGTCGGCACGCTCACGCGGGAGTGCGGCGGCCGCGCCGGGTAGCGGATCAAGGCACGGTACCAGTTGAGCATGGAGGGCAGCGCGCCGGGATAGGCCCACGCCTCGCGGTAGTGGACGAGGTCACGCTCCGAGAACGCACCCGCATGGCTCGACGCCCGCAGGGCTCGCTCCAGGCCCCAGAACCCATTGCGGCTCAGGAGCCACGCGGGTAGCCAGGGAATCTGGAAGAACGCGATGTACCAACTGCGCCGCATCTGGGCCAGAACCCGGCGCGGGTTCGACCGCGCCTCGGGATGCGGAGCATTGATGATGACCAGGCGCGACAACCGCTCGGGGTGGCGCAGGGCGATCCACCACGCGACGACCCCGCCCCAGTCGTGCCCCACCAGCGCGATGGGCTGGCCAGGGGCGACCTCGTCGGCGAGGCGAAGTACGTCGTCGGCGAGCGCGTCGAGGCGATACGCGCGCACAGGGCGCGGCTTATCGCTGCGGTTGTAGCCCCGCTGGTCGGGTGCGACCACACGATACCCCGCGGCCGCGAGTGGCCCGAGCTGATGTCGCCAGCCACACCAGAAGTCCGGGAAGCCATGGAGCAACAACACAGGCTGCCCCATTCCGGTCGTGACGTAGTGCAGACGTGGCCGGGGACCGTGCGTATAGCCATGCTCTAGATCGGCCGGTAGGACAGCGGTCGCGTCTAAGGATGGGGGTGAGACGTCCATGGCACAGGCCTCCTTTATGCGGCTCGCGTCTTGCCTTTGTTATAGCACAGGCGCGCTGCCTGCCGGATCGACGACACCAGTCGGACGGGTAGGCCGCGTCGTGCGTGCGCTGGAGACGTGGTCGCCGTGACCGTGTGTGGCCTCTGGTTATGGGCGTCATGACTATCCGATTAGAATGCTGTTTGGACTTGTTCATATGACAGGATACTGTTGGTAAAAGCGGAGACGCTATGCGGACTACTTTTGTTACGCTAGTTTTCACTATAAACTAGCGTAACGCATCTGGAGTCGAGCGTCAGTCGCTATCAGCCGTCCTAGTCGGCCACGGATATGTTGCCGTTTGGGGACACATCATCTGGCCGAGGCTCGGCAGGGTGTCGCTCTTCGTCGATCGACGGGACATCTAGAACGGGATAGCCCGCCTCGGCCCCATCCGGAGCATGAATGCGGGGGGCGGGCGTCAGCCCACGTCGTCCCGTTCTAGATGTCCCGTGAAGGAGGGGTGGAAAGAGCGAAGCTGAGACCAGGGGCAAAGTAAGTTGACAAGAGGACGCTCAACCTCACGTTCTAGAGGCCGTTTCTGCAGATGAAGTGCCGATTTTAACGCGAGGTAAGGCACTCCGCCTGTTTTTGAACCACAATTCAACAACAGACGCTCACAGGTAGGTGTCCCAAACGCCCCGCAAGTACCGACACCAGTTATTCTCGGCACTTTGACAACAACCTTGAGCCTCTCCCTATAAAGCTAGTTTGCCCCTGGTCGCAGCTTCGCTCTTTCCACCCCTTCGGCTTCCGGCCCATCTTGGGCTTGGCTGTTCCGGCCAGGATTGGCTTGATGACCTTGTCTCGTAGCACGACCAGCGCGGCGATCGTCCGCAGTCCCTCCAACGGAACCTGATACCGCCGCGAGGACCCGACCTTGCCGATCAGGCCCTTGGCCCGCAGCTTCTTGAGGTCGTAGGCGGCATGCCGCGCCTGGTAGGCCGGTGTGGTTGGCCGGAGCGCTGGCTGTACCCGCGCGGCCACCTGGCCCAGGGTGAACCCAGTGGGGGCTGGCGCGAGCGCGAGCACCGCCGCCAAGACGGCGCGCATCCGGGGCTTGTTGAGGTCAATGCCCCCCTGTGCTGGCTACATCGCGCATCCGTGCAACGATAGAAGTGTGTCGTTGCACGGATGCGCGATGTAGCCAGCACAGCCGGGTACGGGCCACCATCGCTCCGAGAATGACGGTTGGCGCGGAGTCGAGAAACTCTTTGCGGTGGAGCTCGCCGATCCCGAAGACGTCGAGCTCCACTTGATCGGCCTGTTCGACGCGCGCGAGCAGCTCGCGCATCGCCTCCGCCCCGTCGATGGCCGAGCCGGCACCGGCCGGGGCCGCGGCAAAACTATCCACGCCAAGCTGCATACGCTGTTTTCCTCAGGTGAAGCGGTCAGTCGGACTTAGAGGACTGGCTGCCGGATCGCATGTCGCCCAGAGGCGGTAAGGACGGCTAGCGCGCCGAGGCCCAATCCGACGAGAGCACTAAAAAGTCGGGGGTGCCAAATCGGGACAGGGGCTATCGGGGTGACGATGGCGCTCTCAAGGTCGCGGTCGAGCCGCCGGAGAAGCAAGATTGCGGACGCTGGATTCTCAACACCTCCCGACTCTTTGGTGCTCTCCTACTGGGGACAACCGCCCGTTCAGGGCAATTTGTTCCCGGCTGCCAAATAAATATCATACCATTCTTGGCGGGTCAGCTTGACATCCGATGCTTTGCAGGAATCTTTCACACGGGTTGGATTCGTTGTCCCAATAATGGGCTGCATGCGTGCAGGATGCCGCAACAGCCATGCGATCGCGATGGCTGTGTTGGTGACACCTCTGGATGCCGCAACTGCATTAATCTGTGCGTTCAGTTCAGGGAATGTGTCATTGTCCAAAAAGACGCCGTCAAAGAAGCCATACTGAAAGGGCGACCAAGGCTGGATAGTGATGTCCTTAAGGCGGCAGTAATCTAGGATGCTGCCGTCGCGATCAATCGACGCATCACTCTCCATGTTGACGTTGATACCTGTATCGATCATGCCTGTATTGGTGATGCTCAGTTGAAGTTGATTGATGATAATCGACTGCTTGACAAATTTGGTCAGCAGTTCAATTTGCATGGGGTTCTGGTTGCTCACGCCAAAATACTTGACTTTGCCGCTGTCTTGCAGGATCGTGAAGGCTTCGGCCACTTCTTCGGGCTCAACCAGCGCATCGGGGCGATGCAGGAGCACAACATCGAGATGATCCGTTCGCAGCCGTTTGAGGCTGCCCTCGACCGCTTCCAGAATGTGTTCTTTTGAAAAATCGAAGGATCCCTTGCGAATCCCGACCTTGGTCTGGAGGATCATGGTGTCACGTAGGCGCGGTGTCATATCTAGCGCTTCGGCAAACTTTTCCTCCGACTTGCCCCCGCCATAGACATCGGCATGGTCGAAAAAGTTGATCCCTTCGTCTAGCGCCGTGTGGATCAGCGTCGCAATGTCCTGATTGGACATACTAGAAATCCGCATACATCCAAGCGATATTTCGGAAGCATCAAGGTCGCAGCGTGCAATTTTGATCTTATTCATGTGATCCCCTTTGTCTTGAAGACTATCTTCGACGATTCTGTTCTAACCCATTTTTACATTGATTCAATTGCTCACCCAGTCGGCCTAAGCAAGTCCGCCGACTGATCACGACGCTTGTCGTCGACCTCCGAGCGTCTTGGCCCTGTCACTGAACCCCGGACTATTAGCTGGGCGGTGAGGCGCCTGTAAATTCCATCGGAGGATTGGTTCTGGCACATATTTGATGGTGCCAGTCGGTGGCCTGTGTGTCATCCATGATGGAGGCACGCTTCAGAAGTGGTTGAGGAACTCCGTACGCCCTGTAGCCCGGCTTCCGCTCGTTCTACCGCCAGATCGTGTCGCCGTTTTCAACAGTCCTAGGCAACGTCAGAACCCGCACCATCAAATGTGTGCCAGAGCCGGAGGATTCAGCATTTTTCTAGCGGGGAAGGCAGCGGATTTCAGGCCCTCCACACAAGGGGGGAAAAGCCGCCTGCACGCGTAAAATGGCGGGCACGCAGTCTAGGTGATGTGTTGCTCCGCCGCTATAATCCATGCTGACTTCTTCGCTAGAATTTACACCAACGGTATCATGAGTCTCCCATAACTCAGCGCAGAATAATCATGCCACGACAAGTGTACCGCGACGAGATGGTCAGTCGCAAGAGCTGTCCCTGGACGCCGTCGTGCCGGGCCCTGGTGCTCAAAAACAAGAAGCGCCGCACCCCTGTGCTGGCCGATAAGTCCATCCGCGCAAGGGCCAGTGGGGCAAGGACGCAGCATCGAGCACAGGGAAGCCCACAAAAACGCGATATGCGCGCATTGCACCTGTCCAACTCCCTGCATCTGCCTGGGTGACACGACGTTTCGCCCCGCGATGGCGCAGGGCTATCTTCCCCGCGGTGGCAGTCCTCTTATCGCAGCTAATGGCCGACTAGGTGCGATAACCCACCCTTTCCGCCGTCGCCGTGAGCGTGAACACCCCTCCGTCCGAGTGGTGTACACTACGTATTATATGCGATAGGGTAGCGTGGAGGGGTGGCGCATGACCACGGGGGCAGCGATCGTGGGTGGCCTCGTCGTTGGGGCGACCCTGAGCTTGGCCCTCCGCCACGCCGCGCGCGTGGTCGCCGGTCTGGTGCTGGACGCGCTCAGGGGATGGGGGAGAGCGACATGGCCGCCGCACCGCTGACACGGGTGGCCTCACCGATCGCGCTGATCCCGTCGCTGCGCGTGGCCGTCGAGCGCTTCCTGGCGCGCTCGCGCTTCAGCACGCGCACACGGGAGAGCTATGCCCAGGATCTCGCCCCGTTGCTCGCTCACATCGGCGACCAGCCTGTCGCGACGGCGCTCACGCACGCCGCGGCCGCCGCCTATCTCGCCGCCCAGGAACCGCTGGCGGCGAGCACCTATAATCGCCGCTATGCCGCCCTGCGCAGCCTGGCGCGCTGGTGTCAGACCCAGGGCTACCTCGACGACAACCCGCTCGTTGGCCTGGAGCGTCGTCCCCAGACGCGCGGGGGCCCCCGCGCCCTCGATCCAGAGCGGGTCGAGGCCGTGCTGCGTGGTATCCGCGCCGCGCGCGACCGCGCCCTCTTCTGGCTGATCTACGATGGCGGTCTGCGGTGCCGCGAGGCTCTCGCCGTCAATATCGAGGATGTCGACTGGACGGAACGGTGCATCCGCGTCCAGGGCAAGGGCGACAAGCCGCGTGAGACGTTCTTCTCCCGCCGCGTCTCTGGCTACCTCGACACCTATGTGAAGGAACGCGGCGAACCGGCGCACGGTCCGCTCTTCATCACGGCGCGGAAGGCGCGCAACCCGCGCCACGCTGACCTGACGGCCGAGGGCTATGCCCGGCTCTCCTACCGTCAGGCCGACACCTTGTGGAAGGGGTACACACCGGACTGGGACCTGCACCAACTGCGGCACACGGCGATCAGTGCCCGCGCCGCCAAGGGCTACACCGAGGTCGAGCTCAAGCGCTTCAGCGGGCACAGTTCGCTGCGCAGCCTGGAGGTCTACATCGCGCACAACCGTGAGTCGGCTAAACGCAAGGCGCGCGAGTGGGAGCGTCGGGAGGGCGGGGAGCTATAGGTAGGGCGATGATCCTGACAAGTGTCCCCATCATCGTGTCGGATCTGCTCGACGCCAGCGTGGACCTCTCGGCCGCCCAGCAGCTCGCCGGCCACGCCTCCGTCGTCACCACCGCCCGCTACGACCGCCGCGGCGAGACCGCCAAGCGCCAAGGCGTCGAGAAGTTGCACTTCCCCTTTCGATAGTGGAAGCGCCCTTTCTCCCGCGCCCTGGCGCGGCCCTGTGTCGCGGGTGTCCTCGACGACGTGGGCGACACAGGGCCGGCCCTGGGGGCCGGGAGAAAGGAGCAGGCCACGTCCTCCGCCACGCGGCATGAGCGACGGTGGGCAACGGCGTACACTTGAGAGGAGGGGGACGCGAGACGATGGCGCAGTGGGGCAGGACCGAGGAGGCCGACCGGGGCGCGCCGCGCCGGTCCCGGGTGTGGGAACGCCTCATCCGGGCGATCCTGGCGCTCGTCGGCGTGGCCAGTCTCGGCCTGCTGGGCTGGAGTCTAACGGGGGGCGGCACGCAGATGAGCGATGCGCGTGCAACCCTCGTCGCTCTCATCGTCTACGTGGCGCTGTGCACGGTGATTATCCGGGGCGACCGCGCCATGAAGGGACAGGAGCGGGCCGAGCGTGCGGCGGGCGAAGAACGCAGGCGGCGGCTCAGACGACGGCCGTACAGCGTCGTGGACGAGGCCGAGGCGGTGCTGGCCCGCGTGCACGGGCAGGGGACGCGGTGAACGCGGGCGTGGCGGAGCGCGTCACCACGACGACGGATAACGTGACGGAGGCGGCCGTGGAGGGCATCGCGACGCTCCTGCGCGCCGAGGGTTTCGCCGTCGAACGGCGTGCGTTCGTCCGTGTAGCGGCCGAGGAGCTACGCGGGGGCGTGCTGCTCGCCCTAGAGCGACCCCTGTCTGCGATCGTCGCCCTGTTGGGGAGACACCACGGCAAGGGGTAGGCGTTACGTCTACCCCCCGTCTTTGTCCGCGCGGGCCTGGCCGCCGGCCACACCGGCGGCGCGCGCGTACTCTTCCAGCCAGGCGATAACGGCCGCGTAGTCCTCCACGCGGACCCGCTTATAGGACGTGACATCGAACTGGCGATAGAGGGCGTCATAGAGGGCGCCGTAGGCGCTCCCCCGCCGCGCCCCGAGCGTTGAGCTGTCGCGGGCGGTGAGCGCGGTCGCGATGGTCTTAACGAGGGTCGCAATCTCGGCGGCCTGCGCATCGGTCACGGTCGCGCCACTGGTCGTGCGCGCCTTGAGGGCGCGCACATCGAAGATCGTATCCCGCATCACGATCGCGGCCTTGTCCAGGCGCGTACGTAGGTCGTCGACACCCTGGCGCACCTCCGCGATGGCCTGGTCGTGCCGCTCGGCGAGGGCCATTTGCTCGCGAGCCAGCGTCGTCAGCGCGATCCCCAGGCTCTCGATCTGGCGCAACGTCATCACCTCGCCCTGGTTCTCCGCCAAGTCCGGGGCTTGAGCTGCGGCCGCGGTCATAGCGCGGTGGCCGAGGTCCTGCCCGAGGCCCGTTTCCGCATTGAAGGCTTCCCAGACGCGCTGCCGCACCCACCGCTTGTAGATGATGAGCCGTTGGCGCAGCTCCACTTTGACCTTGCTCGGCTGGATCAACGCTAACCAGAGCGGCACCGCCTCCAGATGGAGGCACTGGTAGGTCTGGGCGCCGCCGGTCGCCGTGATGCGCAGGTCGCGCAAGCTCTCGGCCAGAACCTCGTCCGCCCTGATGCGCCGGATCTGGCTCTGGGATGCCAAGCCCAGGGCCGTGCAGAGGGGGCGGATGGGCACGAAGATGTCCCCGCCTTCCACCCGCGCGGCCAGCACCTCATCGCCATCCAGGAGCGTCACCTGACGGTGCTCGACGGTCATCAAAGCTGTCCCCGTGTCGGCAGCCGGCGCCTCTCCGTTGTCGTTCCCCTCCGCCATAGCCCCCCTCCTTCCCTCTCTACTCCTCGTACCTTACCAAAGGGTGTGCCGATTCGGCACACCCATACGCATCAAGCTAACCCTGCCAGCGAGGGATCAAGGAGCAATTGGTAGGTATTGGGCTTCGTCTTGCGGCGATTGAGGCGGCAGCCGGCGGCTAAGCACCGGTGGATGACGGTGATCGCGGCACCCAAGGTGGCGGCGCAGGGCAAGGCGCTCGCCAGGTGCAAGGCATGCTGGCGGATGGTGTGGGCCGCCTTAACCAGGCTGCGGTCGGGGTAGGCCCAACACCCGGTCAGGAGGAGCCAATGCTGGATCAGCATCGCGAGCAACTTGGCGTAGACCTCGCACAAGATACGCCACGGCTTGGTACTGCGCGACTCATCGACATGGCCGTGACTCTTCCACAACTTGAAGAGCAGCTCGATCTGCCAGCGGGCGCGGGCCAACACGAGGGCCTCGCGCAGGGAGAGCAGCTCCGGCGGCACATCGGTGACGAGGATGGTCCAGTCGGCCCAGGCCAGCCGCGTGGCGCTCGGCGTCTGCCCCCGCCGCTTGGCCTCGGCGCGGATGCGCCGCCGACGCGCATTGGCGACCCCGTCGGACACGCGCACGGCCAGCAAGCGCGCGGCGAGGCGGTGCTCCGCGCCCAGGACCACCGGCAGATCGATCTCCCCTCCCCCTTGAGCGGCCAGCAGGCGGGGTACGTCCCATGGGCGCCCATCGCGATCATAGACGGTCGGGGAAGCATGCAGGCGCGAGAGCCAATGCACGCCGCGCGCGGCCATCTCCTTAAACACGCGCAGGTCGAAGAAGCCCAGATCGGCGATGCGCAAGGCGCCGACCGGGAGCGGCGCGGTTTGCAGCGGCGTGCTGCTGTCGTGGGTGCGGGCGTCGAGGAGCAGCGGCCCGGTCAGGGCACCGCAGCACAGATCGAGGCGGACATCCAACTTGACCGCGGCTGCCGTGTTCTTCGCGCTCGTTCCCCCGCAGCCGGGCCACCACGGAGCGAGGGCTGCGGGCAGCACGATGGTCGAACAATCGAGCAGGACGACCGCCGTGAACCGCTCTAGCAGGGGGATGGCCACGGGGTCCGCCGCCACAACGGCGCGGATCGCGGCGGCCAAGACCTGCTCGAGGAACGCGGCGGCGGCCTCCGTGAAGCGCTGATCCAATCCCTGCGGGCTGATCGCGACGCCCGCGACCGCGGCCGCTTGCGCGAGAGCCTCGACGGAGGCCTGAGGGTTGGCAAGCCACCCGAAGACGAGGGCCTGGACGAAGGCCGCGCCGGTCAGCTTCGACTGCCGCTGGACGAAGCCCGTCGTCCGGGCGGCGGTGTTCGCGGTGCTCGTCAACACCGCCTGCAGGGTCTCGGCCAGTTGTGGTACTGTGGTCATCGGAGAGCTCCTTTAGGGGATGCGAGGTCATCTACATCCTCAGCATGCCAAAGGGGCTCTCCTGGTTAATCCTTAGCTTGATGCGTATGGGTGTGCCGATTCGGCACACCCTTCCCCGCACTCCATCATAGGGACCGCGCGGGCACGGCCGCCACGAGGCCAATTCCGCACACGGCGTGTGCAAAATGTTATGTCACCTAGTCGCCTATCGTCGCCCCGCACACAGGGCGGCGCGGGCGCGCCGGGGAAAGGGTCATGCCGCCCGCACGCCTGAGAGCGGCACGTCCACAGGTTCGCTCTTTGCGGAAACGTGCGTTTGCGGGAAAGGATAGGCATGGCTCTTTCCCCGGCGCCCGGCGCCGCCCTGTGTGGCCCGCGCTCTCGACGACGACCGCGACGGAGGGACGACCTCGATGCGGTGCTGTCATCTTGCACACCGCGTCAGAGGAGGGGGTACACATTCCGGTCACGTTTCTGACGGATGGCCCGCTTGGAATCGGCCGGCGAGATATGGTAGAACCTGTGCATAATCGCTTGACGCGAGTGGATATAGCTAGGACAAGCTGATGCCAGGCCCGAAGCGCCCGCGCCGTGCGCAGACCGATGATTGGGAGCAACTGCGCCTGTTCGTCGGCTGGCCCGAGCAGGAGACCTACGAGATGCTCCGGCCCATCGTGCTGTTCGGGCAGACCTCGGAGCGGCGGGCGCGGGCCGTCGGCGTGTCTGAACGCACGCTCGACCGCAAGGCCGACCGCTTCGACGCCGAGGGCATGGCCAGCCTCTTCGACGACGATCGGCGGTCCCCTGGCGACCGGCGCGTGCTCTCCGCCGACATCCGGCACCGCATCCTGACGCTCAAGGCCGCGTACCCCGCGTTCCGCCCGCACGAGATCGCCGAGATCTGTCGTCGGCGCGACGACTGTCGGGTCAGCCACAAGACCGTCGCGCGCGTGCTCGACACCTATCCCCTCCCGGCGGGCGTGACGCGCCGCTATCCTCTCTACGCGCAGATGCCCGACGGGCAACAGCGGCGCTTGGCCATCGTCCACCTCTATTTCGATGGGTGGAACATCGCCTCGATCGCGGGCTACCTCGGCACGACGCGCACGCGCGTGTACGAGACGCTCCATCGCTTCTTCTCCAAGGGCTTCGCGGGCCTGCCGGACCGATCCCACGCGCCCAAGAGCCCGAAGCGCAAGGTGGACTTCAAGGCCATGGCCGCGATCCGGCGGGTGCAGGCGAACCCCGACCTCGGCGAGTTCCGCGTCCACGCCGCCCTGGCCCAGATGGGCATCCACCTCAGCCCGCGCACCTGCGGCCGCATCATGGCCCGGAACCGCGCCCTCGGCCTCCCGCGCCCGGCCGATGCCGAGCCCCACGACCCCAAGCCGATGCCCTTCGCGGCCACCTACCGCCACGAGTACTGGAGCGTCGACGTGTCCTACGTCGAGACGCACAGCCTGGCCAACCCCAAACCGGTCTACGTCATCTCGATTCTCGAGAACTACAGCCGCGCCCTGCTGGCCAGCGTGCTCTCGCCGCGGCAGGATCTGACGGCCTACCTCCTCGTGCTGCGCACGGCGCTGCACGAGTACGGGGCGCCGGCCGCCCTCGTCAGCGACAGCGGGTCGATCTTCCGGGCCAAGCAGGCCAGGGCCATCTACAAGGAACTGGGCATCGAGAAGGTCGAGATCGACAAGGGCCAGCCCTGGCAAAATTACATCGAGACGCACTTCACGATCATGAAGGGCATGACCGAGGGCGCGTTCGCCCGGGCCGAGACCTGGGGCGAGATGCGCACGATCCACGACCGCTTTTTCATCGACTACAACCTGCAGCCCCACTACGCCCACCGCCACAGGAAGGACGGGCGGCGCACGCCCAAGGAGGTCTTGGGCTTCGTCCACGGCGTTTGGTGCGACGACGCCGAGCTCGACCGGCTCTTCCGGCTGCACGCGACGCGCGTGTTCGACGGGGGCGTCTATCTGCGGTACAAGCGGTGGCGCATCTATGGCGAGCGCGGCCTCGCCGGCCGCCGCGGGTCGGTGTGGCTCTTCGGGGAGGTCCTGACCGTCGCCTTCGCGGACGACACCCTGGCGCAATATCGCGTCAGCTACGAGCCCGATGAGCGACGCATCAAGGCGTTGACGGAACCCCGCCTGTTCGAGACGCGCCACCCCTCGCCGCAGCCCTTCCTCTGGGACCTCGGCGACGTCGAGTGGCACACCGTCATGCGCCTGCGCCCCTACCGGGCGCGGCGCACACCGTCTATGATCGGTGTCCAGGAGCCGCTTTTCTCGCTCGCGGGCAATACGTGAATGGCCACCCGCGCGGGTGGCGCGGCGGTCGCCATCGCGGGCCACCCCCCGGCCGTCCCCATCGCGCGAGGCGTGGCCTTGACAGCGCGCGCCCCATCGCCTATCGTAAACATGAAGATGAAATCACGCTCATGTTTAAGGAGGGTACGGCATGTCGCGGTCAGAGGCGCTCGGCGAGCTCAAGACGGTCGAGCTCGCCCAGGGGACCATCCGCTACCGGGAGCGCGGGGTGGGGCCGGCCGTCGTGTTCGTGCATGGCGCGCTCGTCAACGGCGACCTCTGGCGCGACGTCGTGCCCGCGCTCGCGCCCGCCTATCGCTGCATCGCCCTTGATCTACCGTTGGGCAGCCACCAGCTACCTGCTCGCCCCGAGGCTGATCTCACCCCGCGCGGCCTAGCCCGGCTCGTGTCCGACGCGCTCGACGCGCTCGACGCGCTCGACGTGACCCTCGTCGGCAACGACACGGGCGGCGCCATCTGCCAGCTCGTGGTCGCCCACCATCCCGCGCGCGTCGCCCGCCTCGTGCTGACCAACTGCGACGCCTTCGAGCATTTCCCGCCGCCGCTGGCATTGCCCTTCGCCTGGGGCGGGCATGTGCCCGGCTTCGTGCCCGCGCTGGCGGCCCTGCTGCGCCTCGGCCCGGCGCGCCGCCTGCTCTACGGCCTGCTGGCGCGGCGGCGCGCCGACCCCGCGACGCTGGACTCGTACTACGCGCCCCTGATCGCCGACGCCGGGGTGCGCCGGGACCTCGCCAAGGTCCTGCACGGTGTCTCTAACAAGGCCACGCTCGAGGCCGCCCGCCTGTTCCCCTCCTTCCATAAGCCGGTCCTGCTCGCGTGGGGCGTGGACGACATCCTCTTCCCGCTGCGCGACGCGGAGCGCCTGGCGCGCGCCTTTCCCGACGCGCGGCTTGTGCGCGTCCCCGGCGCTCGCGCCTTCGTGCCCGAGGATCAGCCGGCCGCCCTCGCCCAACTCATCGCGGGGTTCGCGCGTGGCGCGGCCACGGCCTGACCCCGCCCCCGGCCCCGCGCTGCCCCCGCCCGACGTGCTCGCGAGCGAGGACTTCCCGCCCCCGCCGCGCCAGGAGCGCAGCCGCCGCAAGCGGGAGGCCTTGCTGGACGCCGCCCTCGCCCTGTTCGCGGAGCGGGGGTTCGAAGGGGCGGGCATCGAGGACATCGCCGGCCGCGCGGGCGTCGCCGTCGGCGGCTTCTACCAGCACTTCCGCTCTAAGCGGCAGGCGTTGCTCGTGCTGATGGACCGCTGGTTGGGGGAGGTGGCCGCGCTCGACCCCACGCGGCGCGCCGACGCCCTGACCGCCGCACCGGCGGCAATCGCCGCGTTGGTCCGCGACGCCTTGCGGCTCGACTGGGGCTACGCCGGGGCCTACCGCGCTTGGCGGGAAGCCGCGCTCGCCGATCCCGCCCTCGGCGCGCTGCAACGCGAGATGGATGCCTGGACGCTGGCGCGGATCGGCGCCGTCCTGCACGCGGCCCTCCGGGCACCGGGCGCGCGGCGCGATGTGGACGGCGAGGCCCTGGCCTGGGCGGTGAACCTGCTGTTCTGGCGGCTGGCCGAGACGCCGGCGGACAACACCGAGGCGGCGGTCGCGGCGGTGAGCGCCATGCTCCACCATGCCCTCTTCGAGGATGGCATCCCCTTCCCCGGCACACCCGACCTCGCCCGGTGACCCGTGCCGCGAAGGCAACGGCGGCCACCCGCTCGTGTCAGCCGCTAGTACATGTTGGCTCAAATAGGTCCGCGCTATAATGAAGGGAGGATAGGGGGCGGGGAGACGCCTGGGAGACAGGGCACGGGGGACAGAGATGCGAGCGAGGGCGATCATAGTGACAGCGGACGA
>JAABUP010008511.1_pt1 | contig 13063 bp, 18 predicted proteins | sample 5559201 | NCBI WGS metagenome assembly JAABUP01 (sample SAMN10711887, study PRJNA513373) | rock metagenome | isolation source: Antarctica rocks | place: Antarctica | reverse complement strand
GGACTTGCTGGTGTTGCATCTGGCTCCACATCAGCATGGCAAGCTGACTCTGCAGGACAGGGTTGCTGAACATAGCAGGGTGCTGTCTGAGCATAAGCAAGCCTTGAAGCTGTTGGGGGTTCATTAAAGCGGGCATCTGTCCCATGAAAGGTTGCTGTGGCATGCGAGACGCTTGAAGCTGCTGCAGCAGTGTTGTGGCTGGCGGTTGCTCGGCACGAAGATGTGCCGGCAGGCCTGCACACGCGAGAGACATGTAAGTCGGCAATGTGTTATTTTCACTGGTCAGCTAACCTTGCAGGTAAAAACAATACAGGTATGAGCAGCAAAGTGACGTAACGACCGTCGTTAGAAAAAAGCAGAGGCATGGCTTACCTGCAGTCGCCTCCGACAATTCCACCTCTTGGCTGCCTTTCCGTGGCTGCATTCGCAACGCTGCCTCGTTCCCCAACTTACAGGACTTGCAATGAGAATGATACCTCACGCCCCCCGCCTTGTGTCTGCCAGCAGTGTAGAACCTGTCAAGGGGTTTGCTGCAGTGGCAGCTTGTACACAACTTGGTACCTGCAGACCAGACAACTAATCGTGAATGCCCATCCTTTATTGCCTTTGTCTAGTCATTGTAGTCTAGGTAAAGCTTTCGTCGACGGCGGTGGCAGGCCACTAACGTGACCGCGCCTGACGATTGCTGTCAGGTTCGAGAAGCAACTCCAGACTTAGGCATCAATGAACAATTTGTTTCAGCAGTGCAGAGCACACGGGTTTAGGGCACACGGCACGCGAAGCTTAATCACCTGACTCGTGCTGGGGAACGCGGTTACGATGTCCCAAAGAAGGTGGCAATTGACTTGGGGCCGAGGAACACAACGAAGCGGCAGGCGAGAGCCCTTGCTCAGACTCTAGACCTCTAGCAGCCCGGCGCTCTGTCTCACGATGGAGCTTGCAACTGCAACAGTCCGCCAACACAGCTTTGAGCGTCAAAGCTTGACTAGTCACAATGATGAGTGCAGTGATGAGGTGTTCCCTCGAAAATTTCACGTCAAAGCCACGCATTGCGTATGCGCCACGTATGAAAAATGATCCTTCCAGTTTGAACTGCCTGTGCAAGGTGCCAGATGCTTACCGCTTGCAGTGGCTGTGCAACCTTGTCTGTCCAGTCTTGCTGCGCCCTGCTGTGTAGAAGGCATGCAATGGCAGCCGATTACGGCAACTTGGGCATCTCTTGAGGTGAGGCAGCGTTGCCAAGGAGGCAGAGCTATTATCTGAACTGTATTCATGAGGCACCTGCCCCATGATGACCGTGGAACCTGTGGAGGGTGGAGTCGCCAACCAGAGCAGGCCAGCTGTTTGCCTGGCTAGTGCAAGCTGATCTGCGCAGTGCAAACAATCAAGCATGATACGAAAATCAGGGTCTTCGCAAGTCGCTCACAGCTATAGCTAGCTAGCTAGCCCGGGTGAATCACCGAGATGGGAAGGCAAACAGCAGATGCTGACTGTTATGTTATGTCAGCGCCTTGACCATAGTGGCAGGCCGAACTTGAAATCACGACACCCGGTTCACGGACCTAAACGATATCGGACGAGCAGGCGACGAGAAAAAGGCATGTCGAGGTGCGATAAAACATTGAAACTTATAGCTACCTGAGTTAGCTCCCTGGCAGGACGTTGCAGCTTGTCACCTTGTGCGTCCGACCGTCTTCTGCAACGGATCAACAGACGGTGCAACCAACTGTAGCTCTGCAACGCACCTGCAATACTCGCACGCACACAGATGGTGCCGATACGCAGTGCAGCTGCAATTTGCGTGTAGAATGTCAACGGGTTGTGTTGAGTATGTTGCCGGTACGCAGTGCAGCTGCAAGTTGCGTGCAGAGAGGTCAACGGGCTGTGTCAAACTCGTGCCAATTTTGGCGTATGACTAAGTGTCTGCTGCGATCCCGACAAAAACATGTCGTCCCCATGCGATGGATATGCATGACGTAGCCAGGTCAGCTCAGAAAGCAGTAGCCCGGCAGACTCCGAGAGGGATCCGACAGAGGGTTCTGATCGCATCGCCACAGCACATTCTTTCCGCGAAGACCAACATGATGCGCATTGCTTTGCTTGTTGCTGCAGTCTGTGTGGTGCAAGCTCGCATTATAGCTTTCGGAATACAGGTGCGCTCAGTGTTGCCAGACAGTTGTTGAAGCCTTGAACACTTTGCAATGAGCAGAAGCCAGTTCCAAATGACAGCACAACAAGCTCTGCCTTCGTGACACCCCTGCTTGCTGACTGCAGGATAGTGCAAGCATTCAGGGCAAACCTAGTTATGCTGACTTCAGCGACACTCAGCCAAGGCCAGTGAGCGTACCTCAGTCTCTCGAGGATAACAGTGATGGCGCATACTTGCTGTTTCCAGATCAGATGCAGCTGGCCTGGTAAGCCTATGCCTGAGCTGCTGGCTGTGCAGTCGGGCTATCCTGTACCGCGGACGGTGGAATGTGCTGGTCTGCAATGTTATTGATGCTAAATATGTTGCTTTGCATCACCCTTTGTGCCACTGGACCTGCTGCGCAATTTGGTCTGCACCTTACGTCAGCAGATCTGTGCATCTCACTTGCGTCCCCTCTGCTTGTCTCTACACTGCCAGCTGAGTTTGGTCACACAGGACACCCTTGGTCTTTGGTCCAGCCAAGCAGACTGCCAGAGCTGCTTGTTGATTCCCTCCAAGTGCTGCTTGCAACTATCTGTTGCCTGCTTGGAAGCATGCATTGCGTCATGGCTCGCACACACCAGGAGGTCGAACAAGCCACCATGCCATGCAGGGCATACCAGCAAGTGGACCTCCTTAACTCCCTGCAGAGCTACATGCTGACTCCTCGCACACCATGTGGGCATGCCAGCAGGCTGAGGGAGCAGCAGCAGCAGACCCCCCACTTGAGTACCAGCACCATGAACCCTGTAGTCATGTCTTATCTGGCTTCCAGCAGACTCAGCTCCCTGCCTGCATCCTATGATGTCTTTGCACAGGTCAGAAACCATGCTCGTCTATGTTTTCTCGTCTGTGTTTCAGATGTTCGTTTTTGCACTTTTTAGGCAAATGCTGTGATGACGTGTCACCTGTTCACAAGCAGACTCAGCTCATTGCAGGCATCATGCGACATCGTTGTCTGCATCCTTTAGTGCAATCATAAGGGCCTTGCACAGCCAGTTGTGTGGCTGAGGCAAAGAGATACTCATGTTGACACGAGGATCAAATGTGTTCCAGGACAAATGCATTGTATCTTAACAAGCAGGTCCCAATGCATATCAGGCTGGAGGAATAGTTCTGTGAGCAGATCACCTGCTGTGCATGCAGGCTGATGACGACTCAGTCTCAGACACCTCCTCATTCACAACTGCAGCAGATGACATGGTCAACAGCGCAATAATGGGTGCCCTGTTGGGCTCAGACAGAACCCAGCTGCAAGATGAATCAGAGGCCTCACAAAGCACTGCCACATCTGCTGACGCAGCATCCATCGAAGCTGCTGATGAAGCTGCTGATGATGAGGACACCTTGGTGGCCAGGGCACTCAGCAATGTGGTTCCAGAGCACTTGTCGTTGATGAAGGGATCCATGGACGCTGCAGACTGGAGCGAGTTTGACCAGCTGGCAGAGCAAAGAGAGGGGGCGGACTCCCCACTCAGCTGGAGCCTTGTGGTATGTCCCACTCATAAGCAAGTGTGTTTCCTTCACAAAATTGTGATGACGGTTGCTCTTCTGGCCAAATGAGCACTACTTACACCTGGCAGCCTTGCATGAGAAGAACCTCCTTGCAGCTCCAGGACTGATACTGCTTGTTGCTCTTTGCTGTCCATGCACCTTGTTCAGCAATCAACAGCATCCGTAGCACCAGTGATGTCAGCTACATGCCATGAGCTGAGCAGTGTTTGACTTGACCTTATACTAAATTCTGCCTTGATGTCCCAGCATATGTCACAGCTTACATGCACATCACGGTTCTGCCTGCACTTGGACAAACCAGCTTGCAAGCCAGCTTCTGGGCCCCCGCCTCCACCTGTATTGCCCCAGACGCATGTACCTTGTGAGACACAATACACCATGCATCAAGGTTGATCATGGGTTGAGATTGTTGAACATCCACCAATGTGGCCTGGGTGGGTTGAACACCTACCCAGGGCGGGTTGAACACCCACTTAGGGTTACTGGATTACTGTGCCCTTTGTATTCCTGTCAGGAAAGTCGTCTGGATTCCATGCGCTGTCACATATAACTTGCACAGAACCTATCTGCTGTCAATTGTTTGATTGAGGTTGGCTGTTATCATTTTGAGCAACCATTGTTCTCGTCATTTCCCATGTCAGCATTCATATTTGAGTCTGTGCCAGCATTTGGCTGTACCAATGTCTGCAAGCAGACTTCGGCAAGCAGACTTCGGCAAAGAGACTTCGGCAAGCAGCTGTCACACTTTGCATGCCTTGCCGTGTCACTTGCACACGGCTCAGGCATGGCTGGTCCCCAAGGTCATGACCTATGCAAACAGAAACCCCCTATGCCTGAACACTCAGCCCTATGCCTGAACACTCAACCCTATGCCTGAACCCTTAACCCCTACGCCTGAACACTCAATCCTATGCCTGAACCCTTAACCCCTACGCCTGAACACTCAACCCTATGCCTGAACCCTCAACCCTATGCAAGGCTGTCTAAGTATGCCAGCTCTTGTTGGGCCCATGGACTTGTCGCACACGGTGAGTTGCTGACTGCGCACTTTTTGAGATCAAGCTTGGGAGTGAGACTAGGTTTGCATGCAGGATGATGAGGGCCATGTGAATTGGGGCGTGCTGCTGTTCAGCCTGCTGTGCATTGCTTGTGGAGCTGTGTGGCTGGGGCTGCTGCGCACCTGGTGTGCATTGGGCGCCTCCTGCCTCTCCTGCCCTCGCAAGCAGCGCCAGGTCAGCATGCAACCTCCCAAAGCTCTGAACAATGTTACCACCCTTCATTTGAAACCGTTGTTTGCAGTCCTGACATGTTTCACAATCTACCTCGCAGGTTTGGAAGGTCGGCAACGACACATTGTAGAACTATAAACACTTGTTTACAGATAATGCATCTTGTTGTGGTTGTTGCTGCTGCTACTGCTGCTGCTGTTGCTGCTGCTGCTGCTGCTGCTGCTGCTGCTGCTGCTGCTGCTCAGGTCTTACTGCAGACAGTGCATGTGCAGAGTGAGCCAGTACTCCTTTTGCAATCATGCGTCTGACCTGCATTCTGACAATTGTTCTCAGCCAGTGGTGCTGCTGCATTTGCGGCAAAGAAGGCACAATACGGCTGCTCATGCCCACTTCACAGTGGGCATTGTGCAGCCGTCTGGCAGGCTACAGCTGCCAGAGTGCATGTTTGCATGTCATTGACTCTGCTGCAACTTGCACTGCTGTTCTGATGCAACAACGTCACAGCTGCAGATGACAAGCCCTGACATGTGCATCTGTGCAGGCACAGTTTTTGACCATGTCAGAGGATGACATGCTCAGCCCCCTGCTAGCCCCCCTCCAGCATGAGGGGCTGGGTGGGCCCAAGGGTGCAATGACGTCCTCAGTCTTCAGGGGTGCCAAGAACATTGAAGTGGCGTCTGAGCATGCCCCTGCAGGCATTGAGTATGTCACAATTGCATACGCTCCCCTCAAGGGAGAGGCATAGATGGCACCTTGGGCACATAGGAAAGGACAGAACGCCTGTTTGTAAGTGATTGGTGGAGCCCAAAGTCGAGAATCCCAATGTGTTTTGTGAATTATAGCTGGCTTGTAGCATAGTACTGGTGAGGTGGCGTGTACACATGTGCTATTGATGGATTTAAGGAGAGTTCGTGTGTAATGGGAAATATGGTATCTTAGGGTGCATAAAGAATCCATGAATGAAAGAGTGTTTGATATGCATGCCTTTGATGCAGTAAACGCATTTTGTGATGTACAGTAGTGTTGGACAACAAACAGCCTTAAGCTCTGCAATGTGCTGCCAGCAAGTTAAGCCGTTGTGTGCATATGACACAGGAGCAGTAGCACTTCACACATCTGCAACATAGAATGCATGCATGTCAATTCATGCATTGGGATCAGGGGGTTGTACAACCCCAACATGTGGAGACTTGGCAGAACAATGGTTTCGAAGGAATCTGCATCACAACTTGATAACCTTCATTTGCAACTTGGCAGTGCTAAGTGTTAATGGTGAACGAGGGTCTTGACATAGCATGTGACAAAGATTGGCACGCTGTATGTCACTGTGAGCCTGTGCATGAGCTGTCACTTTCTGCTAGTATTTGAAATGTCATGTACGCAGAGCTTTAAAAGACCCGATCTGGCATGCGTTGCTCCCACATGGGCAGCAGAGTGCACCCAGGCTGCTGCTTGTTCTCAACATGTGTCTGAGACTACATTTGTACATGCATATGAACTTGTATGCATGTGAAGGCATTGTCACAAGAAATGGTTTCACCTGAACGCTTGCAAGTGCAACTGCTCAGCATACAGCATGGGGCCAAACTTTGTGCTTGCCCATTGCCTGCCATTAGCTTACTAGCAGGTTATTTTACAAACGGTAACTCGAGAAGCATACTGGACATGGACAGATGGCATGAAATCAAACTGTACACAACCGACAACAGCTGTACACAAGTGTCAGTTTCCTTTTCAAAATCCTTGCTTTGGTACAACAAGCAATACACGCACACATAATAGGGGTGGATGGTCCACCAAAAAACTAGCGGTGATTAAACATCGATGGCAGCGTGGCAGCAGGTGCAAAAGACCACAGACAAAGTGAAAAGACAGTACAATGAGATGCTAGAAACATCTGACACAAAAACCTCATGTGCTGACAAAAACCGAGAGCTGTACAGCAATGTCCACAGCCTATTCATGGCCACCGCCTAGATGGACCTGAGACATCATAATCCACATGAGCAACCTGCAAACTGGCACAATTGCATCACTAGTGTTGCAGTTGTTTGCATCAACATGCTGCTCATGTAAGTGCAGCTGTGTATAGCATGGACATCAAGCCAACACCTATGCATGGAAAGCATGTGATAGCGGGTCGTGCACCTCACCACAGTCCTTTCTCTTGACTACCATATGGTAGACGCATCATAAATTCCTGCCATGCTTTTTGTTTTGAGCATTTGTTTTGAGCCAAAAAATACATCAGTGTTCCATATCAACACCGATATTCAACAAAGGCTGGTGTGACGCTTGATGTCATTCCGTGCATGCTGCAGCTTGAGATGGCCAGTTAGTACAGGGATTATGATGCCCTCGCCAAGCTCCACCAGACACAGGATGCATGCAGCATCTGCATCTGCTGCACATGTTAGAGCATTTGTTCTTTGACGTACTATTCTGGCCAGTGCCAGGGTAGACAAAGATGTACAAATATAGGGCTGGTGATACGACATGCACTCAACACAGCAGAGCTTGCACAGCTATGCTTACAGCAGGGCAGCCCTGCTGCTTGATACTACGTGACGAGGCTCACAGACTCCTGTATGCTCAGTGCGTAGATCTAAGTGTTGCTGGGGTGGCATTGGCATAGCCAAAACCAGTCCCCTGGACGCAGTGCAATATCAAAAGTTAGACCTCCCGTGGCACTCAGCAGCACCGCAATTTTGACAACAGCCGTTGAGGGCAGCATGATGCAGGTTGGAGACTTACCCGTCTGGGTTTGTGACGGTGTGCACCTCACGTTCTGGAGTCCTTGTGCCGATCGCCTATGTGTCACCAGGAAAGCCTTGTGAGGCTTTTCAGCACTACGTATGCCGATTTCACCAAATGGCATACACTTAAGGCACGGTCAAAAGCAGGAAAAGGCGTACAAGCGACGGTGATCCACGACGATTCAGTTCAAGACTTCTTGGCGAGTTTCCACTGCGTTTGTGACAGCAGAGATAGAGGCACGCTAACGCGACGACGAGACTCACTCCGACGACAATACCTATGTACACGTATATAAGAAAACTGCCGGGCGACCCGAGGTTGCCGGTGACTTGATTCGCTGGCGGCAACCCGTCCGAACTCATTTGCTACCCACACAAGGCAGCATGCCGGCCTGCTATGTCGCCAGGCTGTCACCTCCATGTCTGGGGACAGTCTTGACTTGTTACTTACCAACGTGCTAATCCGGTAACCTTACAACAGCAGCTGTGCCCAGTTGCAGGCAGATTCTTTATATGTTTGTTACGGTTGTTTTGAACTAGCAACGCCGTACCACACTGCTTCCAAGCCAACAGCGAAAACAGCTTCAAATGCTGCAGCAGGCAATGAGTGCCCACATACCTGCCCACATACCTGTTGTGCACTGACTCCAGCTGTCATCATGCAATTGCAGATTTCACGACAATCTTGACATCGATAGCAACTATGCTGCAATGTTTTGCATGCGTCACACATCATAACTAGCACAATCTTTGCACTGCAGTGTCATACACTGCTTTTGTGTGCGCGTTTCACAACTAACAGGCCATTGTAACCCGGATGGACCCGCTGACGCCCGAGCAGCTCAGCGGTTATCTGTTCCGAGTCAAACTGTCGATCCTGACTGTGCCAGTGAAGCCGGATTTGCATACGTTGTGTCGCATTCACCTGGCGCATGTTCAACACATACCGTATGAAAACCTATCACTGCATCTTGACAAGGTCAGCAGAGGATCAGGCATTGAAACGCATGGCTTACAGATTCAGCAACCCATGCGTGTGGTGAAAGCACTCTGAATAAATACAGTCTGTGCATCTAACGGCATGTCGCCTCTTTGTAGGCGAAACAGCAGTTTCCTGTGATCTCGATACAAACAGACAGTCTCTTCAGGGAAATAGTGCAGCACGGCAGAGGAGGCTATTGCTTTGAGCAGAATTTGCTGTTTGCTGCAGCTCTCAAAGCCTGTGGGTTTTCCATATACCTGTTACAAATTAGGTGTGCTTTGCTGCTTGTCAATGCAGACTGCCATTCACCTCTGCTTCATGCTGTAGCGTAGTGCTGCATTTGTATATTGGCACAGCATCATTTGCTCAAAACTGACCTGCAGCAGGCAGTTCTTTCTAAGCTGCTTGATCCTTCAAAGCCACTTCTTGCGTTGCACTGCATCACCTGCTTGATCCTTCATGCCGCTCCTTGCATTACACTGCATTCCAGGCCTTACATTGCACCAGTGTCCGCTGGCATTCCACTGCTTGAGGGTGTTCAAAATGGTACCACGCAAGTGTGTTGATACACATGCATGCAAGTGATGCTATTGCTGAAGTCGTGTAAGAGAGGGAGGCACCTGATCAAGTCTTTACACGCAGACCTGCCGGCACATGGATTTGTCCCAATGGATGAGTTGAATGTCATACATTCTGCATGCAGGACTCTGAAAGGCCCTGCTATCCCTGTCCCAGATGCATTGCGGGTGCACATGGCGGTAGGGGTGGTGCTTGATGGAGTACATTGGCACTGTGATGTGGGCTATGGAGGCAAAGGCCTGAGGCTGCCCATCAGAAATGATCTGGTCCAAACCAGCAAGGATGGGAAGTTTGCCTCAGGTTTGCTCAGATGGCTGTCTCTTCCCTTGTGGGCTTCCGTTAAGGACAGTTCTCATTTCAATTGAGCACGTTAGAACGGCCAAAAGGGGCGTACAGGTTTGCTACAGATGTTCAGACCCTGCCTTTGCAGTAACAACATTACCCTAGCTTCTGTTTCTGCTAGCTCAAGTCTGTACAGCAGCTCTGCGCCAAGCTGCTTGTTTTGTAGCATGATGCCTGACAAGTTTTGCCGCCATGTGGCATAAAGTCATCTGAGCATGCAGGTTTATGAACCATGCAATGCAGCAAAGCTTGAACTTGTCAGAGGTTTCCATTGCCTGTTCAAGCCATGTGTCTTATGCAATATTCAGTGGTGTCAACAAGTGCTTGCCTCCAGCGCTGTGTTCTGGACTGCTCCTACGCGTCACATTGTTTGCTGTGCAGTTAGCAACAAAGAAGACAAGTCATTCACAGAGAGCACGCTCTGCTCAGAGCTCTACAAGGATGTCCAAGACGTATGGCAGGCAGCACATGGCACATGCTCCGGGTACGGCCACAGACTGAGGACCAAAACTACTACAGAAAACACAACTGAAAACAAGACATTGCAGATGCAGCTGCCCGGCTTGTTCATGCAGGCTCTGGACAGCAAGGGCTGCTTCCAGGACCTGTACTTCTTCCATTTGCAGGAAACAAAGTTCCCCGAGTTTCTACTATTGAACTGGTACACATCTACATGTCCGCTAGCAAGTCACCTCAACAATGTAGTGGTAGCAATGCAGACGCCTGAGGGGCGGCATACATATGATGGCAAGGAGTTCAAAGTTTTCAAGGGTACCAAGCTCGGTTGGTCAAAGCGTCCAGAATCAGAAGAGGAAGTCCATTTTCATCTCAAGCAGCTTTTCGACTTGAGTTTTGATGCTGCTTAGCCCCAGGGGCATTATGGTGCTGCTATTGAGACATCGAGCTATTCAGGACTGTACGTATGTAGGGAAAGACCGTATTCAATGAATGAACACACGAATAAACAAATATGGCGCCAGTCCAAAACAATGTCAATTCTGTTCTGATGTCTCTTGGGCATCAATGCTGCACCAAGCCACTCTATTGGGTCCGATTTTACTTGCAGGCTTGTGGAGGTATTGCCTCAAGTCTGTCAGTACCTAATCCCACCTACTCTGGCCTCTGGTGAGTTGTTTTGTTCACGTATGTGAACTTGAGGCAATAATGTGAAGGCAAGCATGTTGTTACAATGGCCTGCTGAACATGTTTGCGTGATTTGGACTATAGTTGGAACCTGGCAAATTTTTTATTCTAATATGTTTGCTTTTACGTTTGTTAGAGTCGGCATCTATGGTGGCTGGTGCAGAGCCCTTTGCAATCCAAATATTGAAAATGTGAGATTGGAACTGACAAGTCAACCAGGTGGCAGTAACATCACCAGACTGGTATCATGCGCTAGACAACAACGTTGTAGGCATCTGGCGCCTATTGCTATTCTTCAATTTCAGATCTGGCAGTTGCGGTATACAAACAAGGCACGTGTAAGGGATACACAAGACCAGTGTTGTGTGTCACTAGTGAGTACAGTACTGCAGTGCATTTGACAAACGATGAAATGTTATCAGGCTCTGCAGATCAGTGCATACTTGGTAATGTGTATCTGAGATCCAATCTATCAAGGAAACGATGAAAGGTAGTCTGACAAGTCAGTAGAGTGGCTGTATGTATACGTATTCTGCAAAAACAGCAATATCAGTCCGGTACACAGTAACAACTCGTGGCCTGTGCTTCGCTTACAAACGCAAAAGCTGCTCCATGACACGTTGCATAACAGGCTGAAAAAACAGATTGTTGCAACTGAAAGCCACAAGACGAATTGAACCTATGTAATACTAATTGGCCTTGTATGAGGCATAGCAACTGCCACTGTAATGTCGCTGCCAGCTGATGTACAGTGCCTACTGGCAGCCCAGCTGTGTCAAAAAGAAGTGCCTAACCAATGATTGAACAGCACATGCAACAGTGAGCTGTCAATGGTAGTCATGTGTCGTCCAGTTGCCAATATGGAATATGGGTGCAGTAGTGCAAGCTGTCACAAAGATCAAGCGATGTATTATGGAGCAAAACTGATAGTTTGCAGAATGTCAATGTTGGCTGAGTGGTGACATGTTGCACTGCATGTTCAGCAGTGATGCAAACACAGGCTCTTTCTGCTGAGTGGCCTGTTTTTGCGTCAGTATTCACTTGAAAACCTGTCGCACTTGGGTGCATGTGCGTATAATTACTGCTGGCACTCCTGGACTCTTGATCATGATTGCTGGAGCTGACCATGTTCAAATCTTGGGCTCATGGTGTCGCCTCCTTACCAAAAAGACTCAAGAATGTTATGCATGTATTGCTGTGTATGCTGACTATGATGTATTTGATGCTGATAAAATGCTGCAACCGCTCCATTATGCTTCTGATGGTCTCTGTGTGGCCTTGATGTATCCCAAATATACGCTTCAATAGCATCACATCTGTCCTAGATTTGTGTTGTTTGCATGATGCGTGCAAGATACCAGAAATATCAACACTGTCTGTGCCAATCTGCCTGACAAGGAGACTGCCTATGTCATGTTTTGAGCGGTGACTGACTCTGATAGGCTACAGCAAGACTGAAACTCCTGTAAGCAAAGGCCAGTACTGAGAAGAGCATACTTTGCGATCGTTCATTGCAATGCAGTATAGATATGCGTTTCTCGAAGGACCTGACACGTCACAGCAACCAGCTCACCCGTCCGGGTTGGCAACCGTTTTTGCCTCATATTCCGGAATGTCTCGCGTCATCGGCACCTAACGTCAACAAGGCAATGTCAGATCTCCTGTACCGACTTGACTGCACCTACCTGCGGCTGACCTGTAAGCGCTTGCGACCTGCGGAGCGCAGCATGCCTCTGTACTGACCTCGAGCACTGATCTTGGAGCTGTGCCGGGACCTGTCCGAGCAGGTGCGCGGACAGTGTGATGGCAGAAGCGCACTAAGCCGCCAAGAGAAAACAAGGCGGCAACTCCAATGAGGACAATCACATACACCAAAATTCCCGGACTGCCCGAGCTGGAAGACGGTGGGGGCGGAGATGCAGGGGAGCTCATACGTGGTCTGTGATATCCATGTGCCTGGAGGTCAAGACGACAGCTTGGACATGGGACCCGTGGGCCAACAGTCACGTCTGTCTGTCCTTTTGGTGCTTGCTGAGGTAAGCCAGGCGCAAGTATGTCACTACAGGTACGTAGGTTCTCCCCGACCTTCACCATTACGATGAGCTAATTGTTGACCTATCAATCAATCAATATATTTGATGTCCTGGGGGGCAACTGGGACCCAACAGACAAGAAGTTCAGTTCAGTGAATTCATACAGACCAGATTTGCTTCCTACATGCAAAGCATTCCCTAAGGAAACCACCACATGCATTTGGTTCACACAAAATCATAAAGTCTGCAATAGTACAACAGTGCTGCAGGAGGTCCAAATGCTGTGACCTGATGTG
>JAABUP010008510.1_pt1 | contig 13063 bp, 21 predicted proteins | sample 5559201 | NCBI WGS metagenome assembly JAABUP01 (sample SAMN10711887, study PRJNA513373) | rock metagenome | isolation source: Antarctica rocks | place: Antarctica | reverse complement strand
CGGGAGATGCTCGGGCTGGGCCCGGAGGTCACGGCCAACTAGCGTTGTTCCCGCTGCCGACATGACGACGCCGTGCCCGATGTGGTGCTTGAGGGGTTCGCCGCCTCGGCCCGACTCAAGCGTGGGCGGATGCCGCGTCTGGTGTGTGGCAGCCCATTCCAAGCGACGCGGTGACGGCACCCCCGCGCCGCAGCGCGCTAACTTGTAGCTTCGTCGCTATGTGTTATTCTGACTATATGAGCAATGACCCAGGGTGGATTTCCTTGACTGAGGCGGCGCGCCGCATTGGCTATCGCGGGTCGCAGGCGCTCAGGAAGGCGGCGCTGGACGGCAGGCTGAAGACGATCATGCCGAGTCCGCGCATCCGTCTGACCACTCACGTTTGGTTAGATGAATATCTGGCGACTCTTCAGCATCCAAACACGGAGAAGAGAGGCCAGCCGCGCCAGAAGGAAGAAAACACGGAAGAGACCTAGCCCTTTAAGAAAGCGAGGGGCCGGAGTGTTGATTGCACTCCGGCCCCTCTAGCTCACAGCATCACAAGGAGGTGCAATGAGCCTGGTAGAATCGTACCCCACACAGGGCAGTAGGGGAAATCCCCCACCTCTCCCACCTATCACATTATTGCTGGCAATCCGGCTGCACAGTGTCACCCGCGAACTGGAAGAGATGCGCGCCCGGGTCCGCGCTGAGCGGGCGTACATGCGCCGGTCCGACATTGCTCCCACCGATAAGGTGATCGCCCTGGACACGGCGTGGGAGCTGGGCTTCGCCCCGGACAGCCCCAACCCCCAACGCCCCGAGGAGTGGCAGACCGTCTATCGTGCCCGCGTGGCCGGCCACCTGGGGGTGAGTGAAGCGCGGGTGGGGGCCACGTGGCAAGCTATGACCGCGGCCACCTGGGTGCGCAGCCGCACACTGTGGGAGAAGGATGCCACGACGGGCGAGCCCCGCCGGCGCGTCCAGCTGGCGCCTCCCGAGGGCCTGGACTGGCAGCGCACCTGGGCTGACCCGGTAGCCTTGCCCCCTCTCCCCAAGCCCGAGCGCCTGGCTAAGGATGCTGCTACGCACGCTGAGCGCCGATCCGAGCAGAACGCGGTGGTGGCCGCCGCCCGGGTGATCCTGGCCCAGTGCCCTGAGTGTGGCAGCCAGGACGTGGATCTGCGTTGTCATGAGTGCGGCACGATCACCCCTCTAGCTGCCCTACCCGATGCCCCCACAGTCCAGAGTGACGATTCGTCACTATCAGTCCCGTCCCCTCTTGTAGGGAAACCGTCTCTTTCTAGCTGTGCCGAATCGTCACTCTGGGATGGAGAGGAGGGCGAGGCTGGAGAGGAGGCCTGCGCCGGCCCGTCTTATACCCCTCCGGAGGCCCTCGCGGGCGCTGTGGCTGTCCTGACCCCCGCCGTGCTGCCCTTCCCCACGCACCTGGCCATGCAGACACGCCAGGCTGAGGCCCAACCCAAGTACCTGTCTGTGGCCGCGCCCCTCACGCCCGAACTGCTATCTGATCACCTTCTGGGCCACCGCACGCTAGGCGCGGGCCTGTGCTGGGTGGATGAGGCCACAGGAGAGCGCCAGGCCTGGGCCATCGCTTGGGATAGTGACGAGGACCTGGGCCGGCTGATCCGCGCCGCGGCCCGCTTGCGCCGGCGCGGACTCTCCCCCTTGCTTGTGAAGAACCCGACCAAGATAGCAAGTGGCCACCTCTGGCTGCTCTTCGGTGGACCCGTTGATCCTACAGGAGCCCTTGCTGCGGCGGAGCAGATCGCGCCCGAGCTGGCGTCTATCCCTGAGCGCTTCCCCAGCCCGACGATCAAGGATGGCGGCCGCCTCCGATTGCCAGGTGGGCGCTATCGGCCCATCGGAGCGCCCCCGGTCTCTGTCCACGTGGCGCTGGCCCCCGAGATCGGCGCGCCGGTCTGGGTGGAGGGCACGACCGCGGAGGGATGGGCGACTATCGCCACGGCGGTCTCGCCGCCAGCCGCCCTCCAGGCCACGTGGGTGCCTCCGCAAAAGCGCCCTTGCCGTGCGCGGGCCAGCCTGGCCATCCAGCCCAGGGTACGGCGAGCAGCGGGGGGGGAGGATTTCTTCGCTCGCTTTAATGCCGAGCATCCCATCGGGGCCTTGGTCGACGTGGACCAGCGGGGCTACTTTCACTCGCCGTGGCATCCTGACAGCTCCCCGAGCTGTAAGCTGTATCCTAATGGCACTTGGTGCGATTTCTCCTGGCAGAGACGTGGTGGCGATGCCTATGATTTGTGGTGCGCGCTGAACGGCTTCTGGGCCGAGGTGGTTGAAAAACCGGATAGAAAAGGGGCTTACCGCCAGATGTGTGGCAAGGGCCAGGACGCCGGCGGCGAGGCTGGGGAGTAGGTAACCCTTCTGGCCATGGCTAGGCCCTGTCACAGCATGATGAGAGGAAGGAACCGATTATGAACGAGGAGAAAGTGCAGATTATCCGCGAGGCCCTGGGTCGAGCCGCAGCCGCCCTTGGCGGTCACAAAGAGAGCGGGCTGGGCGAGGCCAATATTGTGCCAGCGTCGCAATGGGACAAGTTCCCGGCGGCCGTTGCACAGGAGCTGGATCTTGACCCCCCTAACCCACCAGCAGATGACGCCAGTCGCGACTCCTTTCTGATGTCATATAGCGACGAGACATGGGTAATCCGCGGCGCTGTTACAACGGTGGACGGCACCGAAGGACGGAGGGTCACGCTGGATGTATCAACAACGCGTTAGCCGAACACCAGCAGTGCGAGTAAACGGGGCCGGTAAGCTGCGGACAGTCTTGCTAGGCCCCAGGGCCTACGTGACCACTCAGGAGTGGCTTGACGCCTACTTGGCCACTCTGCGCCCGGGCAACTATAAGCGGGGTCTACCCAAGGGCCAGGACGCCGGCGGCGAGGCCGGGGAGTAGGACATGAGCACAGGCTCGGCAGACGGCGGGCAGACGGCCGGCCAGGACGCTTCCGAGGATCTGGTGCGTGTGCGAGAGGCGGCCAGTGCGGTGGGAGTCACCGTCCCCGCAGTGCATTACTGGATCAGGAGTGGGCGGCTGACCGTCCAGCCTGGCCCTGGCGGGCGTCGGGTGAGCGTGGCGGATGTGCGAGCTGTGGCTCAACAACAGGCGAGGCGTCGTGCCATGGGTAGGAACGACAGCCCCCAGCCGGTTCCCGAGGACCTGGTGAGCGTGCGCGAGGCCGCCCAGGCGGCCGGGTTCTCGGTCGCTTCCGTGTATACCTGGATCAAGAGCGGGTGGCTCACTGCCCTGCCTTCCCCGCGGGGGCGCAGGGTCAGCATGAGCGCTGTCCGAGCGCTGCGCGCTGCCCCTGACCCTCAGGCTCCCGACGAGGCGCGCCCTGTGTCTGAGGTTGCCCCGGCCGTGAGCGTGCCGTCCTGGCGCATAGCGGGCTGGCTTCGGCGGGGTCTGCTCCCCAGCTGGCGGGGCCGCTATGGGCGTCTAGTCCTCGTGGAGGATGTACGCGCCCTGGCCCAGCAACGCCCCACGCGGCTCTCCGCAACCGGGGAGGCCACACCCATGCCCGCCGATGCGCTCTTCATTCGGGACGTCGTGCGCCTCTCCGGCGTGACCAAGGGCCGTATCTACCTGTGGATGAGGAAGGGCCTGCTGCCGTTCTGGCCGGGCACAGGGACCGGGCAACGTGTCCGCCTCGCCGATGTCACGGTCCTGGCTGAACGACAGGAGCGGGGCCTGCCCCTAAACCCGGGAGGTGCGCCATGAGCAGTCAGCAGCACCCCTACAATCCCCCGCGGTTGCCCCTGCGCGTCCACGTCTCCGTGCGTGGCCAGCTCGGCGACGGCTCGGCCATCGTGGCCACGGCCTGGCGCACTCTGGAGCCCCATGAGCCCGAGTATGAGCAGGCCTACCAGGAAGCAGCCCGGGCGCATCGCATCTATGGCTGGGACATGCCCTATGCCGACGCTGACTCGGGCGATGCTGCCCCCGGGGCCTAGCCGATGGACAGCAGCTCCGACGAGGGCGACTACCTTGCCGTACACCTTGCCGCCCAGCTTGCCGGCGTGTCTGAGCGCACACTGCGCCACTGGATAAAGCGCGGCAAGGTTCCGAGCATTGCCGGCAATCGTGGTGCCCTCGTCCGGCTTGCCGACGTGCGTGGAGTGGCGGACCTTGCCGGCATGACTCGGCAAGAGTCGGCAACCTTGCCGAGTGACTCTGATGAGAGGGACCTTGCCGTACACCTTGCCGAGAGTGGCCGACAAGAGACGGCCCTGGAGGCCCCGCGGGAGGACCAGACGCAGGCCCTGCTCGCCGTGATTGAGGCAGCGTATGACGGCCAACTCGCGGCCAAAGACGATCTCATTGCCGAACTGCGCCGGCGGGCCGAGGTGGCCGAGGAGCGCGCCGCCCACCTGGAGCGCACCGTGCGCCGGCAGCGGCGGCCCTGGTGGCTGCGGCTGCTCGGCTAATGGACGTCAGCGACCACGACCAGGGAGGCCACGGCGACGGTGTGGCCTGGAGGCGCCGCGCCGCGAGCAAGATGCGCATCATGGAGCGCGCCTATCTGGCCCTGCACCCCGAGAGCCGGAGCTGCCCACTGTGTGAGGAAGTCCAGGCAAATCCCGGCTTCTGCCCGAGGTGCCGGCATATCATCATGGAGGCGTACCGGCGCCGCGCTGACTGATTAGCCCAGGGCCTCCAGGAGTCGGGCCAGGCCATCAGGATGCACACGGCCCGGCGTGGGCGCACGGTGGCCCCTGAGCGGCGTGGGCGGCTTCCCGGGGACGGTGGCCCGCTGTGGTCGCTCGGCCCTGTCCTGGCCCTTACGCGCCACCCTGTCGACCTCGGCCTGCTGCCGACGCGCATTGGCCTCCCGGATCGCTGCCCGCCGAGCCGAGCCGGGGTCCTGGCCATCCACCAGGATGCCGTCACCGAGCCACCCCGGCGTGCGGGGCGTCTCCTCATCGTCTTGCATGGCTGCTCCCCCTCCTCCTCACCTCGCTCTTGCGTTCGGAGCATGTCGGCGCCACACTGCACGGTAGGTTCGGTGCCCACGTCGACATGAACGAGCGTTGGCGCCGACCGAAGCCCACCTAGCCCCCCCTTCCTGGGTGTCAGGTGGGCTTCTCTTTGCCCTGCTGGCCGTGCTGAGGGCAGCTACAGCACCCCAAGGCGACGTGCGCATCTGGGCAATGCCGCGGGCGGCGCTCCCACCTGGCCTCCCCCCGCGCTTGTGCGCCTCCAGGCAGGCCAGGCGGCTAGACACGCGGGCCACCTGGGCCCTCAGGGGCGAGATACGCGTCCATCAGGTCCAACTCCTCATTGCTCAGGTTCGCCATGAGGTGGGGGCCATCCTGCACCTGCAGGGTGTACCCGCCCCTGGCAACGCGGATGGTCAGGGCATAGGGCACGCGGTTCCCCTGCGCCCGCCGGTGAGCCACGATGGCCTCTTTCTCGGCTGTGGCGGAGGCCACCATGCTCTGGGGCAGCACCCACGCGCTGGGCGGTTGCCCCTCCACGATCACCAGGATGTGCTCGGGTTCGTACGGCCGGTGTAGCGCCCCACTCCCACTGGCCAGCGTGTCCTTCTCCAGGCGAATGATCCGGTTAGCCAGTCTGTTCACGGTGAACCTCCTCTAGTTTCAGCAAGCGCTCTTCAAGCTGGGCCGTCTCGTACAGCCGCCCAATCGCACTGGCCAGCGCTGCCATGGCCGTGGCTTGCCGGGGCTCCAGGTCACCAGCATGAACCTCATCCAGCGCCGTGAACAGGGTCTCCAGCACGGGCTTGAGGCTGGAAGGCACCAGCTTGGTCAACCGCCGGGTCGTGTCCTTGTTCTGCCCACCTTGCCGGTTACCCGCCTTGCGCCGCACGGCCAGCTCCGGGTCATGGGCGAAGCAGAAGCCCCTGGGGCCGGCCACGCCGCCACAGGGCTGCCCGTCACACCGCTGGGCCTGGCAGGGCGGGCGGGGCACGTCAGCCGGCATCACAGGCCTCCGTTCACCCGGCGATAGTCGCGGATAGTCGCGGGCAAGTCATGAGTCCTACCCGCCGCCCCGGCGGGCCGCGTCCTCTGCAGCTGCAGCGAGAACAGCCCGACCGGCGGCGGTCATCTCCAGAAATCGCCGCCGCCGCTCCGTACTCTCGTCCATGGCCAGCAGGGGGCCACGGCGCCCGCTCGGGCTAGTGGCGTCCTCTGCCGCTCGGGCCGCGGCGTCTTCCGCAGCCAGAACAGCCTGCCCCGCATAGGTCATGTCCAGAAATCGCCGCCGCCGGTCGGCCGTGGCGCCTGTGCCTGTGTCGTCTGTGCCTGTCATGGGAAAACCTCCTGCGTGATCATCAAACCGCACGGCGGGAGCGGTGTAGGCGGGAGTGGCGAGAGGGCGACCGCGGGCGCCGGGGGCGGGAATGAAGGCATCAGGACCGCGCCCGTCGCTTGAAGGAAGCCCCCTCGCGCTTCGACCCTGCCCTGCCCCCGGGGCGCGCGTGCTCACAGGAGACGGCTCCGCTCCGTCGGCGGCACACCGGGCGTGCCCAGCTGCTCGGAGAGGCGCGCGGTCATGGCGCGCACGGCCCTCTGGGCCTGCGACCAGCGCTGCTGCAGGGCGTCCACAGCCTGCCCCTGCTGCTGGATGCGCCCCACGGCCTGCTGCGCTTGCAGCTCAGCCTGCAGGGCGAGGGCGCGCTGCTCGGTCGCGATGTCCATGGCCCGCTGCACCCACGGCCGTAGTGGCTCAACGGCGGCCTGCGCGTCCTGGGCTTGCAGGTTGTACGCCTCCGCCTCAGCCTTGGCAACGGCGATCCTGAGAGCGGCCTGGTCCCCCTGCCTGTCCGTGCGCCGGTCGGCCAACTGCTGCATCGCCCGGACGTCGGAGCGCTCCACCGCCGCGGCATAGGCCCGCTCCACCGCGGCGCTCTCAGCCTCGTCTGCACGCAGCGCCGCCTCAGCAGTGCGCAGCGCCTCGCAAGCGGCCCGTGTGGCCGGAGCGGGCTCAGGGGCCGGGGGCGGCGGCCCCAACAGGGCCGCCATCTTTTCCTGGGCCTCCTGGGTGGTCAGAGGACGAGCCTGGTCCGCCGCTCTGGCCGCCCCTGGTGCTGTGTTCATAGCGTCTCTCTCCTTCCCGGGGGCGTCACCAGCGCGTCGACCGACTCCCTTGGTATCCGGTATTGCTTGCCGATGCGCACCCCGAGCAGCTGCCCGCGATGGATGGCCGCGAGAGTGCCCCGGTAGCCCATGCGCAGCTCCTGGGCCGCCTCAGCCACGGTCAAAAGAGGTGGGCCCTGCTGTGTCGCCCCCGCTGCCTGGCTCATCCCCTGCCCTCCTCAGTCTCAGATATGCCACCGTTCCTACTGCCATCTATGGTACATCTTCGGCGCACAAGGTGCAACGAGGTTATCCACGACTGATGCCATAACTGAGACAGGGCCCACCACGCTGACCCTACCGCTCCCCGTGACGATAGTTTTATCTAAAACGTGCGTAACGCGACGCAGGTGGCCTGGGCTAGCCGCTCTGCGCTGCGCTCAGAAGCAGATCAGCAGCCGCGTTGATGCGCTGCATGGTAGCCGTGTCGCCACCGGCGTCTGGGTGATAGCGCTTCGAGAGGACCCTCCGCGCGGCTTCAACGAGCTCAATGGGCGCATCCTCGGTCAGATAGAGCGTCCTGTAGGCAGGCGCCAGAGCCAGGGCCTGTGCAGGAGCCGGCCGCCGAGCTGGGCGCTCCCAGGCCACGGCCTCCTGGTCGACCCACAGGGCCAGCCATGCCTCCAGGCCGCGCATGTGCGCGCGGGGGATTGACCAGGCCCGCTGCTCAGGCAAGTAGATCGCGTCACGATGCCGCAGGAACCGACGCCTAAAGTCAGCCTTGAGCTCATCAAAGCCCGCGCCGCCCCAGCGCACCAGCAGACGGGGGCCAGCCTCCTCCACCTCTGCCCAGGCGCCGTCAATGGTGGCCATCAGCGGCCCTCCTGGCCAGCGCCGTCCTTCTTCTTGGGCTCTGGGGGGCACAGGAAGGCATAGGCGACCTTGCGGTCCGGCCGCTCGGCCGTATCCGGCCAGAAACCATGGAGCGCACACCACAGGTCGAAGGCGTCCCCGCCCTTCTTGTCCCGGCTGTAGTCGCACCACAAGCCGCCCGGGCTCACCTGGCACGAGGGCTCGGTGTCAGTATGCCAGGGGCTCTTGAAGAAGCCGCGGCGGTTAACCGTGACCAGATCGGACACGGGGGTCTCAGCATTGAACTTCTTGAAGAAGTCGCTCCCCCCTGCGACAGGGCGCCCCGCTGCAGGCCGGACCTGAGCCGGCGGCTTGGGGGCTTTGGGCCGGTGGGCCGGGTCCACCCAGGTCACCAGCAGGTCAGGGGCATGGGTGACCGCGCCGGCGATGGCCGCCCACCCGGGGGGTGTTGTGCCATCCAGCCACGCCGGCGCGCCGATCTCGGGCGCCAGCACCACCAGCACGGCCACCGGGGGGCCACCAGCGCGCTTGTAGCGGCCTCCCGGGAGGCGGATACGATGCCCGCCCTTCACGTCGGGATTGGGAAAGCGCTCGCGCACCTCACGCAGGCAGGGCGCGATCTGCTCCGCGCGGGCCAGGGCGTCTACCGGGTCCACGGGGGCATCGAAGAACAGCCACAGGTGGCCGCTGTTCGGCTTGCTCGGGTTCTTGACCACCAGGGGAGCCAGGCCGCGCCGGCGGAACTGGGCGCCGCCCTTAATCAGCCGGCCCAGGTCGTCGTCGCTGTCCCAGGCAATGGCCTGGGCTGCGCGGCCGCTCTTCATAGAGGGATCATCCCAGCACAGCCCCCCGCCATAGGTCTCCTTGCCCAGGAAGTGCGCCGCAATCTGCTCCGCTGTGAGCGGCTGGGCCACGGTGAGATACTTGGGATCGGCCTTGCCGGTCATCACGATGTGGTTGGGGAAGGGCAGCACAGCGGGCGCCACCACGCGCAGGGCGCCCGCCAGGGCCTCCTGGGGGGTGAGCGGCGAGGCGCAGGCCGCGCCCTCATCGGGCACCCCCTGTGGCGAATGGTCACAGCCTAGTTCCTGGGGAGATAACTGGTAATTGGTATTGTTAGAGTGTGGCGAATGGTCACAGGGGGGGGGGGCCTGCTCCCGTGCCGGGGCGCGTGCAGGCCGCGCCCGCGGTGGCCCATCCATGGCCCCCTCTTTGGTCAGTTCGTTGACCTCAGCCGGGTGCCCGCAGTGGACGCACACCGTGTAGAGGTCGGCGCCCTCAAGGCCGCAGGCCTTGCAGGTCAGCGTCTCCACGATGCGCTGCGCCTCGGCGAGAGTGGCGCGCTCCTGTGCGGTTTGGTCGCCGGCCCGCTTGGTGGCTTTCTCCTGTCGGCGCGTGGTGGAGGGCACAGGCATCGTGGCCGGCTGCGCCCAGGTGGCCGCCCAGTCAGGGCCCTCCACCGGAGCATACTGAAGGACTTCCATCTTGTCGCCGGTCTTGGGGTTGGTCTCCCAGGCCGTGCGCCGGCGGAAGAGCGGTACCTCGGCGGTGACGGCCGCCTCTAGCCAGGCGCCCACCGTGGCCCTGTGCATCCCGGTCTTCTCGCTCAGCCAGGAATGGACGACGGTCTTGAACTCCCTGGCCCGGTCAGTGTTCGGGTGGCTGCCCGGGCCGACGCCAAGCTCGTAGGCCGTCTGGAGATAGAGCACCTTGGGGCCGGGCTTCACGTCAGCGCGGCTGAGGTACTCCCGTGTCGCCCGATCACGGGCCGCCGACTCATCTGCCCGCCTATCTGCCGCGTCAGCCCGGCGCGCCATGGCCAGGAACAGGGGCATTAGGGGATTGGGGACGGCCGTCCCGGGCGAGGCCGTCGGCTCGGCGTAGGCGTGCGCCATCATCGGCACACCCCCCGTCCCGCCGGCTGTTGGACGCTTGCGCTAATGGTGTCGTTTGCACCCAATTGATTTTGTGGTAGAATTGGGGCGAGAGCGGGGGTGTGGCGCGGGGGCATACAACAATTCTCCTTCTGTTCTCTTGACCGCGGTGTGGGCTTGCTTCCCAGGCCGCGGTTTTCGTTGTCTTACGCGGTGCGCACAGCACTGCGGTTCTCCTGGGTGCGGTAGCGCTCGCCGTCCATCTCGACGGGGGTCAGCAGGCGCTCCAACTCGGTGGCGGTGATCAGGTAGCGTTGGCCGATGCGCGCCGCATGCACAAAGCCCCGGCGCACGCGATAGCGCAGCGCGGCGGGCGATGTGTCGAGCCGTTCCGCCGCGCGCTTGATACTGAACGCGCGCAATGCGGCGTCCTGCTGGGTGGGTTCGGTCATCATCAAAGACCTCCTTTTCTCTGGGGCGCGCCTGGTGTGACACGCCGTTACGCCCAACATAGCAGGTCAGATGCGGGACCGCTACCGGGTCATTTTCGGCCAATAATTACGGAGGGGGCCCCCTATGGCCGTGCCGTCTTCGGCCTCTATCACCTGACCCGGCATTAGGGGCTTAAGAGTTCCCAAGATGACCGTGTGCCGGTGCTCTCTATCGAGATCGCACAAATCCATCTGTACGATGAACCGCTGTCCATCTGGCGTGTCCTGCCAACTACGCCAGGTGTTCCCCTTGGTTAAATGGAGTTTCAGGGAAAGCGCAAATTCCGTTAGTGGGGATGCGGAGGCCCGCGTTGCCTCCTCTTGATAAAGAGGCCGGTCTTGGAGCTGGCGGATTAACTCCAGCGCGCCGGGTATGTCCTCCGGCTCCATGTCATCGTCAACATAGATGACTGGCCGTGATGTCTGAGGAGCCGCCCAAATATCGATAGCCGGTCTCCCCATCACCTTGGCCACTTGCCCCCGCGCCCCCGTGAGCAGGGCTGTGGGGACACGTTCAAAATCCGTGGGCACAGTCACGGGCGAGAAGTTCTCCCCGTCCAAAAAGAGGTGTGCAGCCCATGCATGCCAGGTGTCATCCATGAGCGTGATCAGCTTGAGCGTGTGAATGTAGCTGTAGAGCAGCAACTCGCGCCCGCGGTGCACGCTTGTGATCGTCCAATTGGCCGGCCACTCTACGTCCGCATCCATAAGCGCCTGTCCCACCGCAATCTGGGCAGCCGCGTCCCGTTCGAGTTCGACAATCCCGTGGGCTGTGGCCTCTTCGTACCAAGCCATGCGTCCGGCATCGTCATTCCCGAAGCCGTCAGCGGGGATACCCAACTCCTCTCGGCCCATGGTTAGCAGTTCCTGCACGTCGGTGCGTGCCAGGATCGTGCGGGCGCATTCCTGTCGGCGGCGTAGAGCAGACTCGATACGTTCCTGCTCTTGCCGTTCGGCCTGCTCCTGCTTTGTGGGCCGTCCACGGCGGCGTGGTATGCTGGGATCAGACATCGCCCCTCCTCTATAGGTGCGGTGGGTAGATAAGGCGGCCCGCTCTGACCCGGGCCGCCTTATCGTTGTCTAAGCGCCTGGCGCTTCCGTGGCCTCCTGTGTTCCCTGCCGTGGCCGGCCCGGTGGGTTCCTGATGAAGTTGGCGATCTCGGCGCGCGTCAGGAGGTAGTCCTGCCCCGGCTTAATGGCCTGCAGGCGCCCCAGGACAATGTACTGGCGCACCCGGGCAGTGGATAGGCCCAGCTCGCGGGCAGCTTGGGCCGTGGTCAGCAGTTCATCCATGGCCCCATACTACGCCACTCGCTAGGTTTCTGTCTATAGGTCAACTGGGTGGTCGGCCTGAGCCTGGTTTGCACATACCCTTCTCCCCGGCCCTCCCCGGGCCCCCTGTGAGCAAGATCACCCGCCGACTGAGACCCGCGTTACTGCCCTGCTTGCCCCGAGCGCGCATACTGGCCTCGTAGTCGGGCGCGCGGGTATCTGCCCGCCTGCGCGGCGTGGGGCGTGCTGGTGCGGGGGGGGACATCCTGCACGAGCGCGCGGAGTGTAGTGGGTCAGGGCCGCTCTGGACAGCGCTGTCTTGGGTGGCCCTGCCTCTTTCCCGGGCGCGCAGCCGCTATGATTTTGATAACTTTGTTTAACGAAAGCATCATAATGGTCAACTACCAGGGACGGCGGCCCAGCTGCCCCTCTACAGGGAGCCGGGAGGGTTGCCCCGGGGGCAATGAAATGGCCCCAAAGGGCGGCGCGGTGGTGGAATTGACCCCCTCCGGAGCTGGTGGGCCCGTGTTCGCCTGCGTAGGATAGAGGTGTGCCCCTGGCGGCCTTGCTTCATCCGGAGGCCGCCAGGGGCACGTGGGGGGCGTGTGCTAGGCGATAGCAGGGAAGGCGCTTACAAGCCCCCCGCTCGTCGCGCTCGCCGCCTGGCCGGCAACGAGCGCAACACCTCACGGGCGTGAGAAAGTTCGGCCTCTGCCGCCTTGCGTGCTTGCTGCTGCTCCAGGGCCTCGGTGACGAGCCTATCGATCTCGGTGCGCAGGACCAACATGCGCCCGCTTATCTCGATGCTGGCGATCTCGCCCCGGTCAATCAGGCGGCGGATGGTCTGCGGGCTCAGGCCCAATGTGTCGGCGGCTTCTGTCATGCTGATGGTGACAGGAAGCTCCTTGTAATAGCTCGATCTCATCTCTGTGGCCCCTCCTGCGGCCGCCGCCTAGCGCGCCAGTCATCGCCGGCGCTCGTGGCAGGGTGGCATGCCTCCTAGTCTACGTCTGCCGCGCCTGCAATGGCGACAGAGGTCAGGCCGCGCCGCGCAGGTCGCGCCAGTCCCCGCCGGCGTGGTGGATCGCCACCGCCAGCACGGCATGATACGTGGCCAGCTCCGGGGCAACCGCAGCGGCGCAGGAGGGGCACAGCGGATCCACGCCCCAGAACAGGGCTGGTCCCTCCGGAGGCTGGGCCACGCCGTGATCACAGAGTCGGCAGGGCTGCGCGTGGGCCAGGGAGTTGTGGCGTAGGGCCAGATGGGGCCAGGAATGGCGCTTGCCGGCCAGGGTCGCGAGATAGGCGCGGAGTTGGTCACGGGTGGTAGCGTGTAGGGGTCCGCTGGTGTTCACGGGTGTTCTCTCTCTCTTGGGGGGGTGGCCCCGAGCTTTTGAGGGTAGACTTTTCATGCGGCCTGGCCGGCGGGCAGGCAGAGCAGGGGGGGCGAGAGGGCCACACCCGGCGTGGAGCAGGGCCACGGCTCAGG
>JAABUP010008509.1_pt1 | contig 13064 bp, 10 predicted proteins | sample 5559201 | NCBI WGS metagenome assembly JAABUP01 (sample SAMN10711887, study PRJNA513373) | rock metagenome | isolation source: Antarctica rocks | place: Antarctica | reverse complement strand
GAAGATCAAAAGAATCATGATGATAACAACAGAAAACATATTGAGATGAGCAAAAGAGATTGACGTCGACAAGATGCTATCGACGCGCAAGAACATAAAGACTATGAAGAAATGATCAAATCTACTGATATTTCAAGTCAAGATTAAAAACAGCAAAAGAATACTGAAGAAAAACGATTTTTGAATCAAAGAGATTTCATTGAACATAAGTCTGCATGAAGTCAGTTTTGAGATAGTGATACATGAAATTAAAATCGAAGAAATGTCTAAAGACATAGAGAAGAAGAGAGCGAAAGCACTCATCAAGATCAACAAAAATATACACTCAAAAATGATGATTAAGAAAGTTGAGTGATTCACAAAGAATACTGAACAAAAGAGATACATCTTGCTGATAATATGTGTAGTCAGTGCTGAAATGATAAACAAGTTAATTGATGAGAAGATATGTCATAAGATCAACATAAAAATCACGCAGTTTTATGATTTGAATTGTAAAACACATCAATGTCTAAAGTATCAAGATTACAATCATAAGACATATGAATGCAGAAATAAGCAAAGATGCATTTACTGCACGCTAAATTATTGCTTGAAGCATTGTTTTCATAAACAGACTTGAGACATATGAAAATGTGAGACATATCAAGATATACATAAAGTCTTTGATTCTCAATGTCATAAACAACAGATCAAAAAAGAAAGAATAAAGAGAATCATGAAACACAGATCTTTATATCACGTCGTACAAGAACAAAGAGAACTTAAAGCGATGATGTTGAAGATATTTACAAAGACATTTATCAATCTGAGATCATTGATAAACAATGACTTGAAGAGAAAACAGAGATGCTCAACAAATGAAAGTCATCTGCTCAATGTGATCATCACATTCAAAAACACTATATTGAATCATCTAGTCAAGAAGTTAAAAACAAATGAGTTGAAATCAACATTAATCACGTCAATTTCAGTATCATCTTCTTTTGAAAATTTTACAAGAAAAGCAAACACATCACAAATGCTCAAGAGTACATCAAACAGCTTTGAATGTGAACTTTAATGTTTCAGCAAAAGAAGCTTTGAATACTACAGTACAACGTTCACAAGTTCAGAGAAAAAATAATGATAGCATTACTACATGAGAAAAAGATAAAGAATTATGACATTTTGATTTTTCAAGAACTCTGATGATTTGATGAGAATTTCAGAGCGTACTGCTCAGTAACTGTCAACTTTATGCTGAAGAATAATAAGAATAAAATCTATTTCTACATAAACAAGAGAATTGACAGTAACATTTGACACTCAACATGATACTTCAAAGATGTAAACACAATTATGTTACAGACATTAACAGATGATACACAGATGATTCAGAAAGTTATACACATTCACGAAACATACAATTCATCACTCAGAGATCACGAAGTCATTCATGAAAAAGAAAGTCTTTCAAACATCAAAAAGACATTACACATGTTGAGAGAATGCATTCTTGTAGAAGACTTCAATCTGCATCATTTCACATGAGAGAAATCATTCTATTTAAAACAACATTTATTGTCAAATGATTTAATTAAAATGATCACAAATATCAATGCATTGTTGATGCTATCTCAAGACATAATTACGAGAAATTATCAGAGATTTCAAATGACAATAAATTTGATCTTCACGATAGATGACATTATGAATCAATTAATACAATGTGAAATCAATGAAGAAATGAAAAACTTCTCAGATCATTTGTCAATACAGATAATTGTAAATTTCAAAGTTTGCAAAGAGTCAGCGCGAAAATTGCGTTGCAACTGAAAGACAATGAATGAAAAGAAATTCATCAATACTTTAAAAGAACAAATGTTGAAATCATTATTGAATCATAAAATGAAGTGTTGATGCATAGATGAGTATATTAAGCAACTGCTGAATGCACTGAAGAAGATCATTGAGATTTTCACTTTCTGAGCGAAATCACATGAAATGATCAAAGCAGAATGAACGAAAAAGTGTACAAAGATCATCAAGAGCATGCAATGAATGAAAAGAAGCTGTTGAATCATTGATGACTGAACAAAGTACATTCAAGCATGTGACAAGAAGAGTAAGATCATCAGAAAACAGAAATGCAGTAAATATTGAAAAATCATGCAGAATGTTAAACAATTCTCAAGAGAACTGTTCAAAACTGTGAAATGAACAAGAAATGCAATTGCAGACACATTGACTCAAGCAACAATTTTCTTTCTGATCAAGTCAAAATGCTTCAACATCACTATAACAGCGCAGAATAAGATGAAGATGATGTTTTAAACTCACTTTTCATCATCTTCAGAGATTTTCATGCTAAACACAGAAAACTTCAAGTACTCACTCTTGATTGAGAATGATGTCTCGCTGATGCATTGCAAGATTAAAAGAGTCATCTACAAAATGATGCTTAACAAGACTTCAAAACACACAAAATATATAAATAAAATAATGTGTAAACTTGTTAACAATGCATCAGAACAATTATATTTTCTTTTTAAAAAATGTTTGCAAAAGAGAATATAATCAATTCAATTCAAGAGTGCAATCATAATAATGATGCAAAAGTTAAATAAGAAAAACTACTTTAATGCAAAAATATATAAATCAATTGTATTATTTAACACGCTGAGTAAAATATTGAAGTTCATCATATTTAAATGTTTGTGAAATGTTGTAGAAGCATGCAACTTAATATTAAACATTCAGATGAGAGTTTGCAAACACAAATTAACAAATATGACTTTGCAACTGATTATAAAAAAGATACATATTATATGAAGTGACACAAGAAGAAAAATAGTCTCATTGTTGAGTCTGAATAAGAAGAGTGCATTCAACAATGTAGTGTATAGCAGACTCTTGCATGACATGAAAAAGAGAAAAGTTCTCAGACTGCTTCTCAAATTTGTGAAGAACTTTCTGAAAGATCAACACATCATGATCACAATCAATGATTATACAATGATGAAACGCAGCGTGAATATTAACATATTATAAAACTCTTTGCTATCATCAATATTATATTTGTTTTACAACGTGAACTTGCTAAAAGCATGTGATGATATCAGATTGAGAATAAACTTCACAAATTTCATAAACGACATTAATATTTTAATATACAAGAAGTTTATGAAGTGTAATTGCAGAGTTCTTAACGAGATTTATGATAGATGTAAACAGTGATCAAAAATGCACAACATCAAGTTTTCAAAGACAAAGCATGAGCTGATTCACTTTATGAAAACTTCTAAGTGATTCAATATGAACATCAATGTAAAGCTGATGAAACATCAAATTAACTCAAAATCAGATATCAGAGTTCTGAGAGTTCAACTGAACTTCAAGCTGAAATGAGTGATTTACATGCATCATGTCGAAGCAAAACTAGTGATTAAACAAAAAATCATGCAAACAATCATTAAGTTTACTTGAGACTCATCAATGATGACAAGAAAGCAAATATACTTCGTGATGACACGCTCTCTGCTTAATCATGAAGTTATCATATGATATATGTCACAAAGAGTGAAAAGTCATTGAAAAAATCTGAATGTCAAGCTGAAATCAATACAAGAAAGAGCATTGCAACAAATCATCAATGTTTATCATGCAACATCAACAAAGACTTTACAGATAGAAATAAACACAGCATTGATAAATATTCATCTATGAAAGCTGATACAAAAGTCAATAATAAACATGAACTTTCAAAAATCAGATGAAGTTATTGAGATAATGATGCATTGAATTCACAATGACTTGATACTCAAAAGAAATCAAAAATCAAAGCTGCATAAAACATCTTTGCAGCTGAAGCAAAAGTGAATGAAAGAAACATTCAAACAGACGAAAATGAAGTGAAGTCATCTTTACATGATGAGTCTTTGATCAGAATCATCAAAAGTAATTATAGTTGCAAACAAGAAAATATCAATAAATCAACATTGTTTTGATACATTCACATCGAAGCAAAGAGTTTACTTAAACAATAACAATAGTAGAAAGAATGTTATAATGATTGCAATGAGAATTAACTGAAAGCTAAATAAGAGACTAAGAAAATCAACTTTTGTTATCACTCATCATGAAAAACTGAAAGAATTAATTGCAAAAGCAAAACATCTTACAGACGTAGTGACAAAGAATTGAAAGTATCATGAAAAGATATACAAAGTATACAGTGATAGTCAGACTTTTCTGAAAACAGTGAAAGTTATGATATCAACAAAAGATCAGACACGTCTGCAACGAGTTCAAATTACACATGAAAGCATTCAATCTTGAGAAGTCATGCTGAAGTTACATTGAGTGACAAGACATGCAAAAGATGCACATAATTTGTCTTTATCACTGACTGAACATTAATGCACTGAAGTGATGATGAGATTGACACTCATACAGAAATAAATCAAACAAACATGAAGAATAGTTTGAAAAAAGAAATTTAACACAGCTCATTTTTGATATCTGACATCAAAGATGACACATCAACATCTGTGATTGCACAAGAATCATGCAAAGTTTCACAATGCATTATTGACGTAGTTATGCATGAGAAAAATTGATTTCAATCAATTTCTACATGAAAGATGAGTACTTGATATTGTTATGACAACATGCAAATGTGACAAAGATCAAATGTTGATCAAGCACATTTTATTAACATGTTTCAGATGAAAAGTAGAATGAAAAGCAATGCAATGAGAAAAGAACATCACGAACTTGAGAAAGCTTTTAGAAATTATGAGTATAACGTTGATGATCATTTAAATGATACTTTCAATGAGCATACTGAATCAATTTCAAGCTGTGATGTCATTGAAGAATCAAATGAAAGAGAGAAGAAATAAAAAAGAAACAGACTTTTAGAGTTCTTGCATTAAGAACAGTTATAGTATAAAGCGCAGAAAGAAGCGATTTTTGATGTAAAAAGAACGCTGCGCTAGCGCAGCACTCGCTACAATATATAAAATCTTGCATAAATTCATAATGAATGTTGAATTGAGTAAGAATTAAGAAAAAAAAAAGAGAATCATGATAACAACAACAAAAAACATAATGAGATGAGTGAGAAAAATTGACGTTGACGAGATGTTATCAACACGCAAAAACATAAAAACTATGAAGAAATGATTAAATCTACTGATTATTTGAATTAAGACAAAAAATAGCAAAAAAATATTAAAGAAAAATGATTTTTGAATCAAAAAGATTTCATTGAACATAAGTTTGTATGAAGTTAATTTCAAGATAGTGATACATGAAATTAAAGTTGAAGAAATGTTTAAAAACATAAAGAAGAAGAGAATGAAAGCACTCATCAAGATCAATAAAGACATACATTTGAAGATAATGATTGAGAAAGTTGAGTGATTCACAAAGAATAATGAATAGAAGAGATACATCTTGCTGATGATACATGTAATCAGCGCTGAGATGATAAACAAGCTAATTGATGAGAAAATATATCATAAGATCAACATAAAAATCACGCAGTTCTATGATTCAAGTTGTAAAACACATCAATGTTTAAAGTATCAAGACTATGATCATAAGACATATGAATGCAGAAACAAGCAAAGATGCATTTACTGTGTGCTAAATCATCACTTAAAGCATTGTTCTCATAAATAGACTTAAAATATGTGAAAATGTGAAACATGTTGAAATACATACAAAGTCTTTGATTCTCAATGTCATAAACAACAGATTGAAAAAGAGAGAATAAAAAGAGTCACAAAACACAAATCTTTATATCACGTCGTATAAAAGCAGAAAGAACTCAAAGTGATGACATCAAAGACATCCACAGAAACATTTATCAGTTTAAAATCATTGATAAACAATGACTTGAAGAGAAAACAGAAACACTCAACAAATGAAAGTCATCTGTTCAGCATAATCATCAGATTCGAAAACACTATATTAAATCATCTAGTCAAGAAGTCAAAAATAAATAAGTTGAAATCAACATGAATCACATCAATTTCAGTATCATTTTCTTTTGAAGATTTTACAAGAAAAGCAAGCACATTGCAAACACTTAAGAGAATATCAAACAGCTTTGAATGTAAACTTTAATATTTCAGCAAAAGAAGCTTCAAATACTACAGTACAACATTCACAAGTTCAGAAAAAAGATGATGATAGCATTACTACATGAGAAAAAAATAAAGAATTATGACATTTTGATTCTTCAAGAACTCTAACAATTTGATGAGAATTTCAAAGCATACTGCTCAGCAATTGTTGATTTTATGCTGAAGAATAATGAAAGTAGAATCTGTTTTTACATAAACAAGAGAATTGACAGCAACATCTGATATTCAACATGACACTTCAAAGATGTAAGCATGATTACATTACAGACATTAACAGATAATACACAGATAATTCAGAAAGTTATACACATTCATGAAGCATACAATTCATCACTCAGAAATCACGAAGTTATTCATGAAAAAAAAAGTCTTTCAGACATTGAAAAGACATTACATATGTCAAAAGAATGCATTCTTGTAAAAGACTTCAATTTGCATCATCTCACATGAGAAGAATCATTCTACTCAAGACAGCATTTATTGTCAAATAATTTAATTGAAATGATCACAAATATTAATGCATTGTTGATGTTATTTCAAGACATAATTATGAAAGATTATCAAAGATTTCAAATGATAATAAATTTGATCTTCATGATAAATGACATTATAAATCAATTAATACGATGTAAAATCAATGAAAAAATGAAAAACTTCTCAGATCATCTGTTGATACAAACAATTATAGATTTCAGAGTCTGCAAAGAATCAGCGCGAAAATCGCGTTGCAATTGAAAAACAATAAATGAAGAGAAGTTTATCAATATTCTGAAAGAACAAATGTTGAAATCATTGTTGAATCATGAAATGAAGCGTTGATGCATAAATGAGTACACTAAACAATTGCTAAATGCATTAAAGAAGATCATTAAGACTTTCACTTTCTGAGCGAGAGCATATGAAATGATCAAAGTAGAATGAACGAAGAAGTGTACAAAAATCATCAAAAGCATGCAATGAATGAAAAGAAGTTGTTGAATCATTAACGATTGAACAGAGTACATTCAAGCATGTGATAAGAAGAGCAAAATCATCAGAAAATAGAAACGCAGTGAATTTTGAAAGATTATGCAGAACGTTGAACAATTCTCAAGAAAACTGTTCAAAACTGCGAAATGAGTAAGAAATGCAATCGCAGATACATTGACTCAAGCAATAATTTTCTCTCTGATCAAGTCAGAATGCTTTAACATCATTATGACAGTGTAAAATAAGATAAAGATAATGTTTCAAACTTACTTTTCATCATCTTCAGAGATTTTCATGCTGAATACAGAAGACTTCAAGTACTCACTCTCAATTAAGAATGATGCTTCACTGATGCATCATAAGATTAAAAGAATCATTTACAAAATGACATTCAACAAGACTTTGAAACACACAGAATACATGAATAGAATAATGCGCAGACTCATTGATGATACATTAAAATAAATACACTCTCTTTTTAAAAGATGTTTGCAGAAGAAAATACAGTTAACTCAGTTCAAGAGCATAATCACAATAGTGATGTGAAAGTCAGATAAGAAAAACTACTTTAATGCAAAGATATATAAATCAATTGTGCTACTTGACACGTTGAGTAAGATATTGAAGTTCATTATATTTGAACATTTGTGAAACATCATAAAAGTGTGTAACTTAATATTGAACATTCAGATGAAAGTTTGTAAACACAAATCAATAAATATGACTTTGCAACTGATTATAAAAAAGATATACATTGTATAAAGTGACATAAAAAGAAAAGTAGTTTCATTGCTGAGTTTGAATGAGAAGAGTACATTTAACAATGTAACACATAGCAGACTTTTGCATGACATGAAAAAGAGAAGAGTTTTCAGACTGCTTCTGAAATTTGTAAAGAACTTTCTGAAAGATCAATGCATTATGATCACAATCGATGATTACATGATGATGAAACACAGCATGAACGTTGACATATCACAAGATTCTTTACTATCATCAATATTATATCTGTTTTACAACGTGAACTTGCTAAAAGCATGTGATGACATCAGATTGAGAACAAGCTTTACAAATTTCATAAACGACGTTAATATTTTAATATACAAGAAGTTCATGAAGTGCAATTGCAAAGTTCTTAACGAAATTTATAATAAATGCGAACAGTGATTAAAAACGCACGACATCAAGTTTTTAAAGACAAAGCATGAGTTAATTCACTTTACAAGAATCTTTAAGTGATTTAATATGAATGTTGATGTAAAGTTGATGAAACATCAAATTAACTTGAAATCAGATATCAAAGTTTTGAGAGTTCAATTGAACTTAAAGCTGAAATGAGTGACTTACATGCATCATATTGAAGTAAAACTAATGATTAAACAAAAGATCATGCAAACAATCATTGAATCTACTTGAGACTCATTAATGACAACAAGAAAGCAAATATACTTCGCAATGATGCACTCTCTGCTTAGTCACGAAGTCATCATATGATACATGTCACAAAGAGTGAAGAATCATTGAAAAAATCTGAACGTCAAGCTGAAATCAGTACAAGAAAAAGCATTGTGACAAATCATTAATATTTATCATGCAACATTAACAGAGACTCTACAGATAGAAATAAACACAACGTTGATAGATATTCATCTATAAAAACTGATACAAAAGTTGATAATGAACATGAACTTTTGAAAATCAGATGACGTTATTGAGATGATGATGCATCGAATTTGTAACAACTTAATATTCAAAAGAGATTGAAAATCAAAGCTGCATAAAATATCTTTGCAACTGAAGCAAAAGTGAATGAAAGAAATACTCAAATAAATGAAAATGAAGCGAAGTTATTTCTACATGATGATTCTTTGATCAAAGTCATCAAAAGTGATTATAGTTGCAAACAAGAAAATGTCAATAAGTCAACATCATTTTAACACATTCATGTTAAAGCAAAGAGTTTACTTAAATGATAGTGACAGTAAAAAAGATGTTACGACGATTGCAATAAGAATTAACTAAGAGTTAAATAAGAGATTGAAGAAATTGACTTTAGTCATCACTCATCATGAAGAACTGAAAGAATTGATTATGAAAGCAAAACATCTTGCAGACGTAGTAACAGAGAATTAAAAGTGTCATGAAAAGATATACAAAGTATACAGTGATAATCAGACTTCTTTGAAAACAATGAAAGTTATGATATCAACAAAAGATCAGACACGTCTGCAATGAGTTCAAATCACATATGAAAGCATTTAATCTTGAAAAGTCACGCTGAAGTTACATTGAGTGATGAGACATACAGAAGTACTTGAAAATAAAGTGATGAACAAAATAATTGACGATGCACATGATTTGTCTTTATCACTGACTGAGCATTAATGCATTGAAATGATGACAAGATTGATGCTCATACAGAAATAGATCAGACAAACATGAAGAATAGTCTGAAAAGAGAAATTTAATGCAGTTTATTTTCAATATTTGACATCAGAAATAATACATCGACATCTGTCACTGCACAAGAATCATGCAAAGTCTCATAATGCATTATTGATGCAACTATGCATGAGAAAAATTGACTTCAATCAATTTTTACATGAGAGACAAGTACTCAATGTCACTACAATGATATGCAAGTATGACAGAGATTGAATGTTGATTAAGCACATTTTATTAACATGTTTCAGATGAAAAGTAGAATGAAAAGCAATGCAATAAGAAGAGAACATCACAAACTTGAGAAAGTTCTTAGAAATTGTGAGCGTAGCAATGATAATCATTCAAATAATACTTTCAATGAGCATACTGAATCAATTTCAAGCTGTGATGTCATCAAAGAATTAGATAAAATAAAAAATAAAAAAGAAACAGATTCATAAAGTTCTTGCATTGAAAACAGTTATAGTATAAAGTGCAGAAAGAAATGATTTTTGATGCGAAAAGAGTACTCTGCTAACGCAGCATTCGTTACAGTATATAAAATCTTGCATAGATTCATAATGAGTGTTGAATCGAGTAAGAATTAAAAAAATATATATATTAAAGATTTAAGTTCATAAAGATTTAAAGAAAATATAACTTTATTTTGAAAACATTTTTAATAACTTTCTTCATTATATTTGATTTAATTTAATTTGAATTCATACATTCTTGTGATATCAATTTAAATTTGATTCATGAGAGAAACTATGTTATGTGTATTGAATGAACAAAATTTTCTGAAAGAGAAAATCACTCATCAATTACATGATGACTTTACGTCATTGAAACAATAAAATTAACACTATATTATCAGTAATGAATTTATAGCTTCTATTAAGTGTGTGATGCTTGAGTAAACTCTTGATGAAAGTGTTTATGCTATTTGATTATGATGCATCATCTTTGCTTTGCTCTTCATTGATGATATTTTATATAAATGATGTTTTGATTCAATCTTTGATTTGAAGATGAAAGACATTTTCTTTGCATTCATGATGCTTGTGATTATAATGTTGAAAACTGTGTTCTCTTGCTTAATGATTGTTATTCATTGAGCAGAGAAATATGTGATGAAAGAGAGATGCATATGATGAAAAGATAAAGTGTGATTGTATTAAATAACTTTATTCTGCTCTTGATTTAACTTGTGTCACGTAGATATTGAATAAATTGTTAGTATAAATATGCAATCATAATCATTTGATGCATAATTCTGATCAATAGTAAAGAATGCGTTCTGATCATTCTCATAAATTCTCAATTTTTCACGTAGACAAATGTATGATTTGACATCAAGTAAAAAAGATGAACTCAAGCTCTTTCAATATATCAGTATGATCAATGAATCACTATTTCTTCAAGCATTGTAATCATGATTCTCAAACTCATCATCTGAAACAACTATTTTATCTGATATTTTTTCATTAATTACTTGATGATATTGTTAATGTGATGAAGACATTTCAATATTAATGCAGTCAATGAATTATAAATTCTTTAATCACTTGTAATCACAACTTGCAAACTCTTCATCTGAGTTGTTTTTTTCACTAGTAATATTTTCTCATTTCTTACTGACATTGACATATTATTAATCTTCTTCATAGATCAATTGTGACTGTTAGAAAGAATGTTGTCACATAAGTGAAAACTTTATATGATGATTTTTCTGATCATGCAACGTTTTAACATTGTTTAAACTGCATTGAATTGAAATCTTTTAATTTTTTTAACTTTTATTCAAACATAGAATAAAATTAAAAAATTTATAATTAACATCATGTACAAATGAATCTTGTTATCAATCTTCTTCAACTGACAACAAGATTCATCTATACATGATGTCAATTATGAATCTTTTGATTCTATTCTGTGTTTGAATAGAAGTCAGAAGAATCAAGAAATTTCAATTCAATGCAGTTCAAATGATGTTAAAACGTTACGTGATCAGAAAAGTCATCATGCAAAGTTTTTACTCACACAACAACACTTTTTCTAACAGTTACAATCAATCTACGAAGAAGATTAATGACATGTCAATGTCAGTAAGAAATGAGAAGATATTACTAGTGAAAAAGACAACTCAGATGAAGAGTCTGCAAATTGTAATTACAAGTGATTAAAGAATTTGCAACTCATTAACTACGTTGATATTGAAACGTCTTCATCATATCAACAATGTCATCAAGTAATTGATGAAAAGATATCAGATAAAATAATTGTTTCAAGTATTGAAAGACGTGATTACAGTGCTTAAAGAAGTAGTAACTCGTTAATCATGCTGATATATTGAGAAAGCTTGAACTCATCTTCTTTACTTGATATCAAATCATTCATTTAATCACATGAAAAATTGAGAGTTCAAAAGAATGATCAGAATGCATTCTTTTTCATTGATGAGAATCAAACATTGAATGATTATGATTGCATGTTTATACTAACAATTAATTCAATGTTTACGTGACATAAGTCAAATCAAAAGAAGAAAAGAGTTATTCAATACAATTACACTTTATTTTCTCATCATGTGCATCTCTCTTTCATCACATATTTCTCTGCTCAATGAATGATAATCATTAAGTAAGAGAACACAGCTTTATGTATGTTACAATCACAAGCATCATGAATGCAAAGAAAACATCTTTCATCTTCAAATCGAGAATTGAATCAAAACATCATTGTATAAAATATTGTCAATGAAGAGCAAAGCAAAAATGATGCATCATAATCAAACAGCACAGACATTCTTATCAAGAGTTTACTTGAGCATCACACGTTGAATACAAGCTATAGATTCATTACTTAATAATACAGTGTTAATCTCATTATTTCAATCACATGAAGTAATTGTATAAATGATGAGTGATTTTCTTTCTCAGAGAGTTTTGTTCACTCAATATAGTGCTAATATCAAAACATTCATCATATTGATTCTACTACAAACACAGTCAACAATCATCATCTCTTGTTTACACATCATCTCTTGTTTACATCGTACTTCACTTTGCTTTCACTCAACTTAATAGTCTCAATTTTTCAAATCGTTGTCAGTTAATATACATCATGACTCGTTGCAAGCAAACAGATAATGCATTTAGATAATGCATTTCTTGTTGCGCATTGCTGATAGACTTGATATAGAACGAAAGTCTAAAGACGCATTGCATGATGATTTGAAGATCTCAACTCGTGATGATATGACATCAGATAATCATATCACGAATGAATCAAGAGCAGACTTCAAGATTCTATCTGAAAGCAAGATCAATAAAGTTCAGAAGATAATGTAAACAGATAATGCATCAAGCTATCAACAGTTAATTTATCATGACAGTCAAAGAGAAAATGAAAGTCAGAAATCGTTGCACTTTGAGAGATACATCATTATCAGAGAGATGCGAATTTGTTAATATCGAAGATCTCATTTGAAAGAGTAGTTTGTGAAATCATGCAGAATGAGACTGACACGAA
>JAABUP010008508.1_pt1 | contig 13066 bp, 13 predicted proteins | sample 5559201 | NCBI WGS metagenome assembly JAABUP01 (sample SAMN10711887, study PRJNA513373) | rock metagenome | isolation source: Antarctica rocks | place: Antarctica | reverse complement strand
GATGGGTGTTTGGGTGGGTGGGTGTGATGTTAGTCATCGGCAGGAGGATGACGGGATGGTGGAGGTGGAGGAGGTGGAGGGTGGGAATGGATGTTGACTTTGAAAGGAACGATGGGGTGGTAGAGGTGGTCTGTTGTAGTGTGAATTTTTGTCGTTGGCTGAAGGGAATGGTGAGTGAAGGGATGTTTCTGCCGGTTGGAGGGCAGGGGAGGGAGGGACGGTGTGGAGGGATGGGTGAGTATCATGTCGTCTTCTCCGCGGGTCGCGAGACTTGGAGAGGCAGTGGATTGTAAAGCAGACGACCCTCGCACTGGTGAGGTAATGTTTGGTCTATTTGATATTGACTTTGGTCGATGACGACCCGAGTGCCGAGTTCCAAGAGCTCGCAATCGGAGAAGGGTGTTGCGGACTTGGCATCAGCATAGAGCGCACCCCACCATCGATGCTGTCGTGGAGGACGTGAATGTCCCGGGGCTTCAATTGCACTGGCGCGGGCTAGGGGTGGTTCAGTGTTGGTGGTTTGGGGTTTGGGGTTTGGGGTTTGGGCTCGTTAGGGTGGGGTATGGATATTGTGGGTGGTTGAGTTTGTCGTCGTAATCTTTATTTCTGACGAGGACGACGAGAGCGGTGATGGATAGTAGAAAGGATGGACTTTGATTTTTGGCAGAGGGGCAGGGCGACGGGCGACGGGCGACGGGCGATGGAGGTTGCCGTCTGTTTGTCGGTCGCTGGACGAAGTATCTGATGATGATGATGATGATGATGACTCGGTGGAGCGCGCGCTGGATGGATAGGTAGGCCGAGGGACGGAGGAGGATGTCTGAGGAGAGAAGATGGTTGACGTCGTGGCTTGCTGGAAGTCTTCGGTATATACGATCAGGTCTCGTTCAACTTCTGTCCATACATATAGAGAAACGCATTCGGTCGCAGGGTATAGTTATAGTTAGTACTTTTAAAACTGGTCATGTCAAAGTACACGAAACCAATCCTCTCCCACGCCCAGAATCTATAACGACTCACGCCCAAAGCCAAGATGTCAATGAAAAGGGATTTTGACGGTAACCCGCGCCAAGAAGATAAAAAGTACAAGAAATGGAATCTAGCTATTGATTGATGGTCAGGCTGATGGGCAGGCTCACGCTGCGGGCTATTATGGCTGATAGCCATGGTCGCCGTAGCTCTTGGAGCTGACGTGAAAGCTGTATCCTGCACCGCCAGGCTTCGCGTACTGAGAATGGGTAGGCTTCTCATAATGCGAGTGGGGGTACGCTGCTTCTTCGTCACGGCGAGGTGATGTCGAAGTGACGACGGCCGTTTCGGTGGTGATGTTGATACCGTCCTTTGTGGTTGTTTCTCCTTGATCGACAATGTGCTCGACGCTGTCGGATCCGGTGAGAGTGGACCTTGATAGGGGATGGCCGAATTTTGCTTTGTGGCCTGCTTTGCGGTCGCTGAGTTGCATGGAATAGCCGCCACCGCCGGATCTTCCGGTTGATCCCTTGTTCGTGAACATCCAGCTTGCTCCCATCCTTTGCATGGTCCGTCGGAAGAGAGGGTAGATCATCGGGATGTTGCCGATCACGACGGCGACAAATGTTTCTCGGCAAGCCCAGCTTCCGGCTTGTTGTGCGCCGTTGGTAGCGGCCTATCGAGAGATGTAAAAAAATGTCAGTCAAGCAGTCAGAATAGTAGAGATATAGAAGTGATAGTAGCGGGGCATACACACCGTTAGTATGAGGACACAACGAAGAATTCCGGCCATCATGACGAATATACCTCCACTAAACATGACGAGTAGCAGGTACTTTCTCCTTGCCGGAATACGGGCCTTCCACAGCAACTACCATTCAATCGAAAAACTTCGTGTCAGTCTGATACTCCTAGCTTGAACTTCGAAAGCAGAGTACAGGGCTCTTTAGTGTTCTCACCGGCAATGGAATGGATATCAGGTACATGTCCGTGACCACATTCAACACCACCGTCACGTAAAGATTTATTTTCGAAATGGCTGGCTGACAGTAATCTAGAAGCAAATGCCATTGCAGTCAGTCAACCGCCTCTTTCTCTGGATGTAAAGAAAAGAAGGGCCCAAAACTTACTCCCAGGATCAGGGTTAATCTGCCAATTTTTGTGTAAAGGTCTGCAGCCCAGAAGGATCGACAAGATCGTTGTGACGTAAGTGGCTCCAACGGCAACGAGACCAATCTTGATTCGAGTTTGCATGCCCTCGAGGCCCTCCCTAGAGAGAGAACCCAGTCAGACATGTCTTACGGTGCGGAATCGTAGGCAAGCAGGAAGAAGGTGATGGGAACTTACGTCAGTCGACCATAGAAGATAGTCATGCACATTTTCAGTAGCCAGAGAAGTAAGGTATACAAAGACCATCCGACCACCTGAGTCTTCGAACCCCCGACTCTAAGGTTCCATTCTGGCGAATTAGGAGCTAGACTCGCTCGTTCTTCGTCTGTCATGCTGTTGTTCGCAAGTCCATGGAATTTGGCCCCAACAGAATACGCGGCTGCTGTCTCCAACGAATATACCACCTGGAAGCAGAAAGTTAGATTCATTCCGATTTACTCATAGAAAAGAATAAAAGGCCAAGCAGAGCTGGAAGAGAAAGAAGACTTGCTCACCGCTGCCAACAGCATAAGGTAGTCATCCACTTCGAAATTGCGGATGCCCGCAGATGTTGATCTTGCATAGGTTCGTAGTGCAATGATAACGAGTGCTACAGCGAGCAATGTGAAGGCTTCAGTCGCAAAGTCCCCCATACTGACTGATTGGATGGTCAATTGCAGTTTGGAAAGAAACGACTGGATATAAACCTCCAAGCCAATGGTTCACTACAAGTACAAGTACATATGTAGGTGAACGCTGAATATAAAGTTGAGAGCGGTCAGTCACCGAAAGTGGAGGCACATATGTAGGTGAACACTCTGTACATATAAGCTATCATAATGACAGGCCAGCAGAGTTAAGGTTGAAAAAAGGTATGGACTTATACCCCGGTCGAATGTCAAACTTGGTGGCTGCGTGTGGTTAGAGAAGGGGCCAAAACGATAGGGATCTATATTGTACGATAGGAAAGGGTCCTAGTCATGTTAACGTGAGACTACCCACTCGTTTCGGTAATAAAATCGGAAGATCTCTCTCCCCTTGGTGGTGGAACGTGGACGAGCCAGGTTGTCTGGGACGGATAATAGTTGAGCTTACGGCTATAGCGCAGCGGGTCCGAGCGACTGCGGGACGGCGTGATGCCCTAACCACGCCTTCCAACCTAAGGTAGTCATTGCCCAGAGTCGAATTAAAGCGCAGGCTAGCGATTCGAGAAAAACCAAGGTACAGGGGGGACACTGTCAGGCACATGCCTGCCATGGACGCTAAGGGATGGCTTTCAGGAGAAGAAGTATTTTCTTTGGCACGGATAATCAATTGATATTGATAATAAGGTGTGATGCATCATGCATGGAAGGCGAGAAGGAAGTAGGTATTGCATTGCATACGCACCCCGTAGTACAAAGTACCTGTCGTGCCGAATCCTTCTGCCGCACCGTTGCGATCACAGCATGACCTTTGCTAGCAGTGATAGTTTAACCGCCCTGAGTACTAACACGCTTGAAGCTTAGTGCCACTGATTGACGACATTTTGTGGGTATTCCTCGATCTTCACGCATTGAAGTACAAATATCTCATGAATCCGATGGTCATACGGTCACATCGCAATGTCAGGTCAGATTCTAATTCATTTTCTACCAAAGCCACAGAACATTCAAATTGCAGGCTCAGAAATTGGGTGTCCTTCATCAGCGAGGAACTTACCTAGGCCTCGGCGCTCATGGCGGTTCAGCCGGACCCGACAAACCCTCAATTGACACAGAGTTGACATGAAGTTCTTGACTAATGTACATGTATGAAGGCGTGTTTGTGGCGTGCGCACATGTTTTAACACAGCCAAAGATTGATGAATTAGCCCCTTCGGGAGATTGATGGAAAGACCACAGTCTCGCTATGCTTGTGAGATTCCAAGACCTCCGGTCTGCATACACAGAAAATCTGGTGGTTGTGGCGCCTAATTGTGTTACGGGGTTATGGGGTAGTCAAGTATTAAACTGTGCGCTGTAGTAACATGACAACACCAAATCTTCTTCTTCTTCTTCTTAAATATCCGAGTATACAGATCCGTAATCTAGATGTAGATCTCTCAATCAATAGAGCAGTTGAAAATACTACTGAGCAGATGATGATGTTGTTGACAGATTCAGTCTTTCTGCCTGATCAAGCTGCAGAGACCTCGGCGAACTGACTTGCTCCTCCATCATCACGCTCAGAATGTTAGATCCGTACTGACTTCTGTGATGATGCTTCAAATCTCATGAGTTTCGATTCTTTTGAAACATCTACATCGCCTCTACAAATCCGCACACTAACGATCTCGAGAAAATCATCGTTGTGACTATATCATAAAGAAGTCTGTTTATAGGGGAAAAAGGGGTGACCTCTTCGCGAAAGCGAAAGTAGTGCACAAGGCTATGGAAACGACGATAAGGGTGTTGAGTTTTTCTGCCCCTGCTAGTGAGCGTTCGTGAGAGTACATGTTTCGGCGAAATCTGCTCCTCCATCCTTCCTTTGGTCTTTGCTTTATTTTTCCCTCGAGATCTTACCACCTGCGACGATAATGGCACCCGCTACCTCAACAGTTCGCGTCGCCGTCACGCAGGCCGAGCCTGCCTGGCTGGACCTTGCCGGGTCCGTCGCGAAGACCTGCAAGTTGATCGATGATGCCGCCTCCAACGGCGCCCAGGTGGTAGCGTTCCCGGAGTGCTTCATCCCGGGCTACCCGACCTACATCTGGTACGTTCCTCCTCCTCCCGGCGAAAAGGCGAGGGGCGGCGGCGGGGAAGAGGCCGACGTTTGAGTTCTAATCTAACACGCACCGTTCGACGGGCACCAGGGCGCGCTCCGTCGACGTCGAACTCACGAATCGCTACATCAAGAATTCGCTCCGGCGCGACTCGCCGGAGATGGACGAGATCCGGTCGTGCGTGGCCCGCAACAACGTCACCGTGTCCCTCGGCTTCTCCGAGAACGACAACAACTCGCTCTACATCGCGCAGTGCACCATCGGCCCCGACGGCGACGTCCAGATGATGCGGCGAAAATTGAAGCCGACGCACATGGAGCGCACCATCTTCGGCGACGCGTCCGGCGCGAGCCTGACCAACGTCGTCGCCACGCCCGTCGGGCGTCTCGGATCCTTGTCCTGCTGGGAACACGCGCAGCCGCTGCTGAAGTACAACACCCTGCGTCAGCACGAGGAGATCCACGTGGGAGCGTGGCCGCCGGTGTTTCACCACCACGGCGGCCCGAGTCTCTGGTCCATGTCGAGAGAGGGTAGGTCAGCCCCGATGGCTGGCGTTGCCGAACGCTCAGAGTGCAGGTTTGACTGAAGGGTGACCGATTAGGATGCCGGACGCTCTCACAGACGTACGCGATCGAATCCCAGACTTTCGTCCTGCACTCGACGAGCGTCCAATCCCAGGAGGCGGTCGAACTCTTCGGGACGGGCGCGACGCCGCTGTTCGGGAAGCCCGGGGGCGGGAGTAGCGCCGTCTTCGGGCCCGACGGCCGCAAGCTCTCCGAAGACGTGGACGAGACCGAGGAAGCCATCATTTACGCGGACCTCGACTTCGACGCCATCCTCACCAGCAAGGGGTTTCTCGACTGCGTCGGGCATTACAGCCGGCCCGATCTGCTGTGGTTGGGCGTCGACGGCCAGGAGAAGAAACATGTCGTTGTCGGCGCGGAGAGGCAGAAGTAGGGAGGACGAAGGACGGAATGGGGGTGTCAGAGTGCTCTTGAAGACTTTGGTTCGAGTTTACAGGTGACCTCGCTCTGGGCTTCCCGTCCACGGTAGAGAGAATTTATTGTGCCAGAGAGATATTCGATTCAATCCACCTTGTTTTGTCTGAGACCATAGACTTGCTTTCGGTGAACGCGTAAATACGTATGTACTCAGTATTGCGCAAAGGTCCGCGGCAATCAGCTGAAAGCAGGCCAGAACTGATGGTTTTGAAAGATCTCATAAGTCAGTCACTTGACATTAATTTTCGTGATGGTTGATTTAATTCCGCCGAGACTCTTAGGGAGAGGTTCATAGTAAAGTATTCTTTTTCTTTTCTAGCTAGATGACCGAAATACCTGTAATTTGTAGTACTTCATCGCCAGGACTTTTGCTCACATTTCACATATTCAAGACATAAAGCCACAATGTTCTTCGAAATCTAGCTGGCTGATGTAAAAGTTGCAATGTATGACTCAGTGTCGGGTACTTGAAAGAACAGCACGCTCGCGGCCACTGCCGCCGCCGCCAGAATTGTATGGATGACATAATTTTTACGCTCAGTCTCTGCCTCAGGATATTGTCTGGGTGAGGTTGGACGATGAGTGAAACTAAAGAGAAAACAACCGTTCAACTACCCACATGAACTGAGTACGGAGGGAGAGAGTGCAACCCGCGCTCAGCGCTTGAAACTTGGAACGTCGTCTCCGTCTGGATGACCGAGCCCACCGTGCTCATGTTGGAATCGACGATGTGCTCTGTGCTGTCGGACGCGGTCACCTTGGTCCGGTCCTTGCAAAAGTATACGTTGTTTTTGTTGCGCTCGGGGTCGCCACCGCTCGAATGCTTGCTGCTACCGCTCAGCTCGACCGGTTTTGACCGGTAGGGATGGCCTGACGTGGCGGTGTCGCTGTATCTCTTCTTCCAGAGTTTGCGAGCTAGCGGGCCGATGATCATCGAGTTCGTCACACAGAACGCGACGAAGGTCTCGCGACATGACCAAATTGCCGGTAATGTCGGGTCGACAGCCTTGCGGAGATGTTAGTCAAGTGCTCATCGGTGTGTGGTGAAGCCGCCTAGATGAGCTATACCGTGTAGAAAAACACCACTCGGAGGCTTGCAGCGACCATGACAAAAAATCCGGCGGAGAACATGAGACACAGGATGGCTTTACGCGCCGGGCTTATTCTTGCTCGCATGATGACCTGGACAACATTAGCGTTTGTGGGAGCTGGATCAGCTATATTCGGGTTCGTTTATCTCACAGGGATCGGTATGAGCATGAGGACGATGTCCGAAGAGATGTTGAGCACCAACCCGAGGATGAAGGGTGTTCCATCCTCGAACGTGCATTGCTCTGTAGATGGAAACTCAGCGTCTGGAGTTGCAGGGATAATAATGGGGTCGAAGATGGTAAATACTTACTGCCCGGATTTGGATCCACCTGCCAGTACGCGTGAAACGGACGACAATTCAGGAAAAGAAACAGACTGGTTGTCACCCACGTGGCCAGGACATAGCCCATCGCAGGCTTGATGAACCGTTGCTGAGGTAAACCTTCAGTGATTCGCTGAAAAAAGAAGCCCACACACAGCTTCAGTATCCAAACTGTTCCTGCGTAGCACAACCAGCCAGTTATGAAACATTTGGCCCCAAGCACTCTCGCTGCCAATTCTTCCCCGCTAACATTCCGGCGCTGCTCATCCGTCATGCCGGCGTTGGTCCCCTTGGTGACGAGGATGATGACATACGCCATGGGAATCTCGATGGTGTAAATAGCCTGCATCAGACGGTGAGCGATCAAGTTCAGAGGCATGCGGACCCATCCTGGGTCTTCTCAGGTTCTGGGCGTTGCACTGACCCAGGCGACGACGACCAGATAGTCGTCCGGCTCCAAGCCACGCCATCCCCTCGTTTTCAATCGGAGAAGCAGGCGGGTCAGGACTATCAATGAACCGATCGAATACTCGGTCCATAACTCCGCCAGAAAAGAATTTGAAACCATATCAGGCGAATTCAGAACCTCGTCGAGTCTGTGCCAGCAAGTCCGAGTCAACCAGCAGTTGGGCTTGGAGCGAAAAAGAGTTGGCAACGCGATCAACCAAGGCGACAGTCTGCGTGCTGGAGTATCCGTACGAACGTGGATGACTTCGCTGCCCGCAACAGCTTCATCTATTGTCCTTGGGATACCATGGCCCCTGAAAAGGCGCGGACCCAGTCCTTGCCATGATATGTCCCAACGATCCTTCGCGGATTACTAGAGGGATTTCGCAGCCCCAGAATTTGCAGAGCGGAGTCGCTCTTTTAGCTAGCGTTAACGACGGCTTTGAGACGGTTCGTGGAAACTTTCCTAGGGGGTCTCGATGCCATGGTTGCGGATGTTTTCCCGGGGACCCTTCCAACGGACCTCGAAGGGGGAAACACTATCTTTTATATAAAGAACCGTTTTAAAACTTTTAGTCGGTGTTTTAAAACAATTCGTGTTTAGTATAAATGAGGCTCAACATCAAGGAAACCATTAGTATCAGTACCTTAGTAAGCACAGTGATCTTTAGACAGCTGTCTGTGATAGATCCTACTACTACTACATAATGCTTCGTCATGTTTGTAATGAATATCTGTCAAACTCTCGCTTCTCACTGCGTTGCCTACCGGTGCTCCAGACTAAACTAGCCCACCGCCTGCATATCCCTCTATTTGGTGACCCGGTGACCCGCAACGCCCCGTAAGCCACCATACAGGCACGATCGCTGTCACTTTGCCTTCTCCGCATCTCCCCTGACGATCCTGGCTCAATGATTATTGAGTGGCAGGGCATGACATGACACACCACCCCCTTCTAGGTAATGTGCCTACTTACATGTAGGTAAGTAAAGTGACTTGATGGTTGCATATGTATGAGCAGGAATATTAGCCTGGATACTTTACTCGCACCGTTGTTTCTACATGTGCTGTATCAGGTACTGTATGTACTGTATCCTTGGCAGACACACAGACATGATTAATGTAGGTAGTGTCCATGTTAGTGGCCTTAAGAGTTGAGAGCTTGCCACCTAAGGTACGGTACCTTGGGTACCTTGGGTACCTTATCTTCCTTAGTCCATAAAGTATAATTGTCAATTACCTTATGGTATCGACCAATCCGGGTCTAGGCCACTCAAGTATCTACTCTCCTGAATCGTCTGGACGATTTCAAGCACAGCAGTTGCCAAGTGGACTGAGTGTCTCTCAGTTCGCGGCGATACCCAGTATCGTCACCATGGAGAAGGCGGATTTAGTCGTTATCGGCGCCGGTCAGTCACTTCAGATCTAACACCCCATCGTAAGCTGGCTGCAAAGAAAGGACGGCCGGCTTGCTGACGACTATTGTCTTGTTACCATCAGGATGGCATGGACTGGTCACCGCAAAGACCTATGTCGAGGTCAACCCTTCCGCCAAGGTCGTCGTGCTCGAGGCAGCGCCGACGATTGGTGGAGTTTGGGCGAAACACCGATTGTATCCTGGCCTCAAGTCCAACAACATGGTCGGCACCTACGAATACAGTGACTTTCCAATGGACGAATCCACCTTTGGGGTCAAGTCAGGCGAACACATCCCTGGTCAGGTCGTGCATGATTATCTCCACAGATATGCGGAGAAGTTCGACATCTACAGACGGATACGCTTTCAATCGAACGTTGACACGGTGGAACGTAAACAGAGCGGCGGATGGATCCTTACGGTTACGCAGGGAAGCGACAACGCCGGTGATGACAAGACGCATATACTCGCGCATAAGCTCATCGTTGCGACCGGGTTGACTTCAGAACCATTCTTACCCGATATTGCTGGGAGCGCGTCGTTCGATGCTCCGTTGTTCCATTGCAGATATCTCCTAGATCATGCGGATACATTGTTCAAAACCGCGACGAGCGTTGCTGTTTTCGGTGGTACCAAATCTGCATGGGACGCTGCTTACGCTTTTGCATCTGCTGGTATCACCGTCGACTGGATCATTAGGGAGTCCGGCCATGGACCTGTTTGGATGGCACCGCCCTATGTTACGCCCATGAAGATATGGCTTGAGAAATTGGTGAGCACTCGGTTCTTGACCTGGTTCAGTCCGTGTGTCTGGGGAGATTGGGATGGCTTTGGCCGTATTAGAAGATTTTTCCACGGTACGACAGTAGGACGAAAGATAGTGGACGGCTTTTGGGGAGTCCTGGCCAATGATGTCAAGGAACTGAATGGTTACGACAAACACCCTGAGACAAAGAAGCTAAAGCCCTGGACGAGCGCATTCTGGGTTGGGAGCTCATTGAGCATCCTCAACTACCCAACGAACTTCTTCGACTACGTCAAGAACGGCACAATCAAAATTCACATCGCGGACATCACGCGTCTCTCATCCAAGACTGTTCATCTGTCAACGGGCGAATCCTTGAAAGCAGATGCTTTAGTCTGCTCGACTGGATGGAGACACCACCCACCCGTCAAATTTCTCCCCGAAGGTATCGACCGAGAACTAGGGCTACCATACCATGCCGAGCTACCAGATGATACACTTGTCACGAAAGCTGACGAGGAGATCCTGAATCGCTTCCCTCGTCTCAAGTCGCAGCCAGAAATCAATCCACATTACAAACCATTGGAATCCGATAAGTCCAAAGCCTCGCTAAATCGACCTTACAGACTGTATCGTTTCATGGTTCCACCCGCATTTATCGAAGATAGGTCGATAGCTTTCAACGGGATGATCCAGTCCATAAATACAGCAACAGCCGCGCAGACTCAGGCACTGTGGTTGACCGCCTATTTGGATGGTCAATTGTCATTAGACCAGAAGACTCCGGAAGAGAGACGGGATTCTAAACTGTCGCTCAAAGATGAAGTTGAATGGGAGACTATCTTGCACAGCCAATTCGGGAAGTGGAGGTATCCTGGCGGTTTTGGCGCCAGATATCCTGATTTCGTGTTCGATGCCCTTCCATATATGGATATGTTACTGAAGGATTTGGGTTTGCAAAGTCATAGGAAGGGTGGACTGTTCGCTGAGTGCTTCCGACCGTATGGACCTTCTGATTACCGTGGATTGGTAGACGAATGGAGGATAAAGGTGAAGCCAGCTTCGGTTGTACCGGGGATTATCGTACTGACATAAGCATACAAAGAACTCGAAAACGATATCATAGATACCCGTACCTACCACTTGTACCAAACGTGGTAGCATGACCTCGAAGGCGACAGAAGCGGCGACTCCGAATATTCGCCGGCTGAGGCATTCAGACTTGTATATTCCAACATCACACATACCGATACCTTGATACCATTCCCGATCTATTTCTCTTAGATATTTTCAATAGCACCTGACTCGTCTGCTTCTACACTTTACTTTGATCTCAAGATTCTCCATTTTTACGTAGAGCGAGCCATCAGGCCCACATTGGTGTAGTCGTTGTACCTTGGCGAATGCAGGAAATTTTTGGAAAGCTCGGTGGGAAGAGATGCGCTGCATCTGGTGGGCGTGCTTGTCAGATATCCCTACCGAAGAAGTCATCTTTCACAGAATCTTCAGATCTCTGACCCGTACCTCTTGCCTGGTCAACTCTTACGCGCCCCTGTATCCAAACAACTTGCTTTTCTTCACCATAGTAAAACCAACGCACACCCCCCAACCCAACATCCCAATACCCTCGCCACCTTCCCAATACCATCGCCCTCTTCCTCAACCAAAAAAAACCAAACTAATCCCGAAGCACCCCCCACCGCCGGGTGCCGGGATACCATCTCGCTCATCCCAACAAAGGTGTCGGCGCGATTTATACAGATCAACAATCATCCTCCCTCGCAGACCAGACCAGACCAGACCAGACCAGACGCGACGCGACGTGATGCCCGTCCATGTCAAGAAATCCGCCACCTTGATCCGGTAATAGGATATTCTACGGGATCGAACAGGCTAGGACCGGGATCGGGATTGAAATGGAATGGAGGGTCGAGGAAGGTGGATGGTACCGGCAGGTTCTGCTATCTTACATAAACTAGCTAAATCCGCTTCTCCGGTCTGGTCTGGTCTGGTCTAATCTAGTTTATATAACCGATAGCACGTACTGATTGATCTCCAGAATGCAAGAAAACACTCCCGCAAACTACCCCACCTACTCTCCGACATGTCAATCGCCTCTGCTCGTAAGTAACAGTACGGGGAAGGAAGTAGGTAGGTACCAGTTCACCACACAGTTGAGTACGAATGAGACTCAGATTGGGATACTCTGGCCAGAGATTCTCAGCCTTTTCTACATGCCCTGAACGTTGGATGTCGAACTTCCCAAAAAGCAAGCGCGTGTCCTGTAGTCGTATTTCGTTCTTCTTCTTTTGAAGAACGGGGGGCGGTGGTAGAAGCCATCTCATCTCGTCGAAACCCTAACCCTCCTCCTCATGTGTGTCTCACTCTCGATTTTCTTTTCGTAATAGTTGCTGTTGTTTGGAGATTGATGTAATTTGGAGCTGGGCTCTTTCTCTTTTTTTTTTCTTCTGTGTGTGGTTGGGGGAGTCGTGTGGGTTGGTGGGTGGGGGGATGGATGGATGGATGGGTGCTGTTTTTTTTTTGGAGTGGTGATAGATGAGATGCGTCTATCCTTGCATCTCAGCATCCCTTCCACCACCCTTCCACCACCCTTCCTCCACTTCCTCACACAGCTTACCTCATTCTCCCTCCATCCAACAGACCAGGGCGGCTACATACATAACCCACCCTCGCCCCTCGTACCTCTCCTTCAATAAGCCATAGAGCAGATGCTTGGCATGGACACTGTGATTCCGTGAAGCTTGAGGGATGAGGGTTCTGCGGGACATGAGTACAGCTCACGAAAGAATGCTTGGACGAAGGGATGGATAAAGGAAAGGAAAGGAAAGGAATTCCAAATCCAAGGATAGCGTCAAAGTTGTTTGATTTCCCCCCAGAGGAACTCCCCTCTCCGCTGACACGAAGTACAGCAAGCATTTATCGTAAGCCCTCCATTTTATTTTTCTGGCTAAAAGTTTAAAAAGCGGGAGATTGTTCACCGTCGTCCTATCTTCCCTTCCCTTCCTCTCCGCCCCTTCCCAGTCCCTTCGTGCTTCTCGATAAGCGTCGAGTAATTATATAAGTCCTCGTACAACGCTCCCTACAATGGCTGCCAGTTTGTTCATGTTCAGGACAAAGCCCGCCATTGCGGAAGTTTTAGCCCATGGATCCATCGACCACT